>WNFG01000077.1_pt1 | contig 75135 bp, 64 predicted proteins | sample 5400431 | NCBI WGS metagenome assembly WNFG01 (sample SAMN13153346, study PRJNA577476) | soil metagenome | isolation source: 120 cm saprolite under Douglas fir tree site 2 hole 3 replicate 2 | place: USA:California | collected 2015-04-18
GGGCAAAGCGGCAGCCGCCGCACCGGAGGAAGCGCCGCTCATCGATATTCGATCCGGTCGATTGGGTTAGCGCGGCCGGGAGCTCACGCGCCGGGGACGGCACCGTGCTGCCGCTTATTTCTCTCGCGCCTGCGGGCTGCTAAGTTCCGGCCGCGCGCGGCACATTCGAGGGAATGTCGGTGAAGATTTTCGGGCTCGCTCTGCTCGCCTGCCTCGCCTCGACATCCGCATGTCCCGCCGGCGAGCCGATCGCTCCGCCGGCGGTCGCGCCGCTCCTTCGGGTCGACTGGCAGGACCCGGGCTTTCTTCCGCGCCGGTTCCGCAACCATTGCAGCTTCGACGTCACCAACGCCCGCTATTACTGCTCCGACCATTGCGGCTCCGACTACCAGTTCTTCTATTGCTCGCGCAGGTCGTTCGGCTGCTGCCGGCTCGGGAGCGGCTACTGCGACTGGGACGGATTGCTGCGCTGCCGCCCGTGAGGAAGTTTTCGCCTGTCAGGGCAAGGACTTGAGCTGGGTCCCATCCGGACGGCGGTTGTCGATTGACATCGCCCGCGAAGCCCGTTTTTCTCCGGCGTCGGACCGACCGAAACTATGGGCAATCTCGTCTACCACCGGCAATTCATCGTCGAATGGGGTCATTGCGATCCGGCCGGCATCGTCTTCAACAGCCACTTCTTCGAGTTCTTCGACTGGAGCGTCTGGCGCATGTTCGAGGAGGCGCTGGGCGTGCGGCCGGCGGAGCTCAGATCGACTTTCGGCATCATGGGCCTTCCGATCGTCGACGCCCGCGCCCGCTTCATCAAGCCCGCCAAGTTCAACGACGTCGCGGACATCGCCTCCGAGGTCAGCGAGTTCCGGCGCTCGAGCTTCGAGGTGAAGCACCGCATCCTGATCGGCGGCGAGCTCGCCGTCGAAGGGAGCGAGACGCGGGTATGGGCCGCGGGGGACCCGCACGACCCCGTCAAATTGAAGGGCATCCCGATCCCGGCCGCGGTGATCGATCGCTTTCGCGGCCAGGCATGAGCCGGAAAAATCCTGCCCCGGACTCGGTCCAAGGTAGCAAACGGTTTCGCAAACGGACCGTGCGCCAGATCGAAGCGTCCAAGCCGCCTCGCGCTGCGGTCGGAATCCGCGCCCACGGGCCAATCGTGCGGCGAATTCCCGATTGCGGGTCTGGCCGGACCTCCGCTATTGGGCTGACTTGCAGCCTCGAGGACGTTTCGAGTGATGAGTGAGAGTCTGGCGCTCGGCTTCGATCTGCGGTTCGCGGATCTTCACGACCGCGAGGGATTGGTGCGCCTCGACGGCTGCTTCGTCGCTTTCCTCGCGGAGCGCGATCGCGAGCTCCATGCCCGGCTGATGGCCGCGCGCGCGACGCCGGCCGCGGTGGCGGGCAAGGCGGAATCCGATCTCATCGTCGCGCTCGCGCCCGTGCTCGAGGATTTCATCGCCGAGCTGTTCGGCGTCGGCGCCGAATTGCGCGCGCTCGCGTCCCGCCACGAGGCGCTCGCGCCGCTCTACCGCGTCAAGCGGCTGTTCGTGCAGCGGCGGGCGGCGAAGAAGCACGGCCCCGATGCGGCCGCGGGCTTCGATGGAGCGGCGTTGCGGGCCGAGCTCGAGCGGCTCGCCGGCGGCGAGCTCACCGAGCTGGGCTTCGCCGAGCACGTCGATCGATGGCTTAAGGCGGAAGTGGAGAACGCGCGCCCGCTCGAGCTCGCCGCGCGCTATGCCGCCTGGGCGGTGCACACCGGCGAGGGGCAGCGCCGGCACAAGGGCGGCGTGCTGTTCAAGGTGCCGCACAAGACCGATCCGCACCGCCTCATCCCGGTCGAGACCGAGGCGGTCGACGGCGTCACCATGCTCAAGCTGCCGCAAGGCCACCGTCGCGCCCGCGACGGCTTCGCGCTGACCGATCCCGGCACCGATCTCACCGGCGCGCTCGATCATGCCAATTACTGCATCTGGTGCCACGAGCAGGGCAAGGATTCCTGCTCGAAGGGGCTGCGGGAAAAGTCCGGCGAGTTCAAGCAGAGCGCGTTCGGCGTGGTGCTCGCGGGCTGCCCGCTGGAGGAGAAAATCTCCGAGATGAATCTGCTGGCGGCCGGCGGCCATGCGCTCGGCGCGCTCGCCGTCGTCATCGTCGACAACCCGATGTGCGCGGCGACCGGGCATCGCATCTGCAACGACTGCATGAAGGCCTGCATCTACCAGAAGCAGGAGCCGGTCGACATCCCGCAGGTCGAGACCCGCGTGCTCCGCGAGGTGCTGGCGCTGCCCTGGGGTTTCGAGATCTACGCCCTGCTGACGCGCTGGAACCCGCTCGACCTGCGCCGGCCGCTGCCGAAGCCGGCGAGCGGCCGCAAGGTGCTGGTGGTGGGACTGGGCCCCGCCGGCTTCACGCTGGCGCATCATCTCGTCAACGACGGGCACGCCGTGGTCGCGGTCGACGGCCTCAAGATCGAGCCGCTGCCGGGCGAGATTTCCGGCGTCGACGCGGCCGGCGCGCGCGTGCCGTTCCGCCCGATCCGCGACGTCGCCGAGCTCAGGGAAAATCTCGATGCCCGCGTCATGGCCGGGTTCGGCGGGGTCGCCGAATACGGCATCACCGTGCGCTGGGACAAGAACTTCCTGAAGCTCATCCGGCTGCTGTTGGAGCGGCGAAAGGAATTCGCCATGTACGGCGGCGTGCGCTTCGGCGGCACGCTCACCATCGAGGGCGCCTTCGCGCTCGGCTTCGACCATGTCGCGCTCTGCGCCGGCGCCGGCCGCCCGACCATCGTGTCGATGACCAACGGGCTTGCCGCCGGCGTGCGCCAGGCCTCCGATTTCCTGATGGCGCTGCAGCTCACCGGCGCCGCCAAGACCGACAGCCTCGCCAATCTGCAGGTGCGGCTACCGGTCGTCGTCATCGGCGGCGGTCTCACCGCCATCGATACCGCGACCGAGGCGCTCGCCTATTATCCGCTGCAGGTGGAGAAATTCCTCGCCCGCTACGAGATGCTGGCGCAGGAGCGCGGCGAAGCCGCGGTGCGCGCCGGGTGGACGCCGCGCGACGCCGAGGTCGCGACGGAATTCCTCGACCACGCGCGCGAAATCCGGGTCGCGCGCGCGGCGGCGGCGCGCGAGGGCAGAAAGCCGGCGCTGGCGGAGCTCATGCGCCGGTGGGGCGGCGCCACCATCGTCTATCGGCGGCGGCTGATCGACGCGCCGAGCTACACGCTCAACCACGAGGAGGTGGCGAAGGCCCTGGAGGAGGGGATCGGATTTGCCGAGCGGCTCACCCCGCGCGAGGTCGTGCTCGATCGGTTCGGCTCCGCCCGCGCGCTGCGGCTCACGCTCGCTGCCGACGCCGAGCCCGGCGCGCCGGCGCGCGAGGTCGTCATGCCCGCGCGCACCGTCCTGGTCGCCGCCGGCACGCAGCCCAACACCGTGCTCGGGCGCGAGGACCACCGCCACGCCACGATCGACGGCAAGTATTTCCAGGCGATCGACGAGCACGGCCGCAAGGTCACGCCCGAGTCCGTCACCAAGCCGTCCGCCGCGCAGGTGCTGATGAGCGTGCGTCCCGACGGCCGCGCCATCAGCTTCTTCGGCGATCTGCATCCGTCCTATGCCGGCAACGTGGTGAAGGCGATGGCGAGCGCCAAGCAGGGCTATCCGGTGGTGAGCCGGATGCTGGCGCGGCTGCCGGCGTCCGCCGTCGCGCCGGCGGCGCTGCGCGCGCGCCTCGACGACGAGCTGCGGCCGACCGTGCACGCCGTCAACCGACTCACGCCGACCATCGTCGAGGTCGTGGTGCGCGCGCCGATGGCGGCGCGCGCGTTTGCGCCCGGGCAGTTCTACCGGCTGCAGAACTATGAAACGGTGTCGCGCCGCGCCAATGGCACGGCGCTGGCGATGGAGGGCCTCGCCCTTACCGGCGCCGCCGTCGACCGCGCGGCGGGCCTGCTCTCGACCATCGTGCTCGAGATGGGCGGCTCGTCCGACCTCTGCGCCGACCTCAGGCCGGGCGAGCCGGTCGTCCTGATGGGGCCGACCGGGCACGCCACCGAGACGCCGGCCGGCGAAACGGTGCTGCTGATCGGCGGCGGGCTCGGCAACGCCGTGCTGTTCTCGATCGGCCAGGCGCTGCGCGCCAACGGCAGCCGCGTGATCTATTTCGCCGGCTACAAGCGCGTGATCGACCGCTACAAGGTCGAGGAGATCGAGCGCGCCGCCGACGCCATCGTCTGGTGCTGCGACGAGGCGCCGGGCTTTCGCGCCGAGCGGGGAGCGGACCGCGCCTTCGTCGGCAACATCGTCGCGGCGCTCGACGCCTATGGCGCGGGCCGGCTCGGCGAGCCGCCGATCCCGCTCGGCGCGGTCGACCGCGTGATCGCGATCGGCTCCGACGGCATGATGGCGGCGGTCAAGCGCGCGCGTGAAGGCATCCTGGCGCAGTATCTCAAGCCCGGCCACAAGGCGATCGCCTCCGTCAACTCGCCGATGCAATGCATGATGAAGGAAATCTGCGCCCAGTGCCTGCAGCTGCACCGCGATCCCGCGACCGGCGTCGAGAGCGTGGTGTTCTCCTGCTTCAACCAGGACCAGGACCTCGACCGCGTCGACTTCGGCAATCTCAACGCGCGGCTCGGGCAGAATTCCGCGCAGGAACAGCTCACCCGGCTGTGGATCGACCACTCGCTGCGACAGCTCGGATTGCGCGAGCCGTCGCGGGCACCGTAACGCATTCGCTCTGCCCTTATCCGTAGGGTGGGCAAAATCGCATGCCGAAACATTGACGCGTGGGCAACGGCGCCCGCGCGATTTTGCCCACGCGTCAAAGCCGCGTGTCGCGCCGTTGCCCACCCTACGGCATGGCATCAATCCGCCGACGTCAGCGGCCGCCGCACGCCCCACTCGCTCAGGATCGCTTCGATCTCGCGCGCAACGAAGAAACGGGCGCTGTCGGCGTCGTAGTCCTGCGCCAGCAGCTCGTCGTAATCCGTGAGCGCGTGCCGGACATAGGCGACGAGCGAGAGCCATGCCGCCGTCTCCGGCAGCGCCGATCGCAGCCCCGGACTGTCGAGCGCGTGATCGACCACGGCGCCGAGCTCGTGCGGCGGAATTTTCGGCGCCAGCCGCCGGAGCGCGATCTCGATCTCGCTGCGCTTGGCCAAGTTGCGCGATTGCCCAATGTGGGGCGCGGCATGTTCCGGAACGGTCTTGCGCCGGCGCCCGCCGCACCCGATTTGAACGGGGTGCCGAATATTGATATTGGAACGGCACATGGCCCGCATTCTCGAATTCACGCTCAACGGCCGGCCGCGCGTCGACGCGGTGCCCGACAATCTGTTGCTGCTGGACTATTTGCGGGAATTCGTTGGGCTCACTGGAACAAAAACGGGCTGTGACGGCGGCGAATGCGGCGCCTGCACCGTGCTGGTCGACGACCGGCCGCGATTGTCGTGCCTCACGCTCGCGGCCGGCGTCGATGGGCAACGCGTCGACACCGTCGAATCGCTCGGCCGCGACGGCCGGCTCTCGGCGGTGCAGCGCGGGTTCCACGAGAAGCTCGGCTCCCAGTGCGGCTACTGCACCCCCGGCTTCATCATGGCCTCGGTCGGCCTGCTGCGGCGCAATCCGCGCCCGAGCGACGCCGAGATCCGCGCCGCGCTCGGCAGCAACATCTGCCGCTGCACCGGCTACGTGAAGATCATCGAGGCGGTGAGATACGCTGCCGAGCTCGGTGCCGCGGGAATTGCGCCGTGAATGAGATCGTGCCTACACGCAATATCGGCGACTACGTCCCGATGGTGGACGGGCCCGAGAAGGTGTCGGGGCGCGCGAAATACACCGCCGACCTCGCCGCGCCGGGGATGCTCGTCGGGCGCATCTATCGCAGCCCCTATTCCCACGCCGAGATTCTCGCGGTCGACGTCTCCGCGGCGGCGCGGCTCCCCGGGGTGAAGGCGATCGTCACCGGCGCCGACTGCGACAAGACCTTCGGCGTGCTGCCGATCGCGCGCAGCGAGCATCCGCTGGCGCGCGACAGGGTGCGCTATCGCGGCGAGCCGGTCGCGGCGGTGGCGGCGGTCGACGACGCCACGGCGAGGAAGGCGATCGGGCTGATCAGGCTCGAAGTGCGCAAGCTCCCGGCGTACTACACCGCCAGGGAGGCGACGGCCGCGGGCGCGGTCGACATCCACGCGCATCGGCGCAACAATATCGAGCGCGACGTCCTGTTCGAGCTCGGCAGCGTCGAGCGGGGCTTTGCCGAGGCTGATCTCGTGCGCGAGGCGCGCTACAACTGCGCCGAGGTCTGCCAGAACCAGATGGAGATGCACGCCGCGGTCGCCGAATACGACGCCGTGCGCGAGCGCATGACCGTGCATGCCAGCACCCAGGTGCCCTATTACGTGCACCTCATGCTGGCGCGGATTCTCGACATGGACATGTCGCGCATCCGCGTGGTCAAGCCCCATGTCGGCGGCGGCTTCGGCTGCCGCACCGAGGCGCTCAACGTCGAGCTGATCACCGCGCTGCTGGCGCGCAAGGCCGGCGGCAGCGTGCGCACCATGATCAACCGCGAGGAGACCTTCATCACCCATCGCGGGCGGCCGGAAACCGATATCCGGCTCAAGCTCGGCGTGCGTAGCGACGGAAGGATCACCGCCGTCGAATGCGAATGCGATCAGCGCGGCGGCGCCCATTCCGGCTACGGCATCGTGACCATCCTCTATTCAGGCTCGATGCTCTACGCCATCTACGACCTGCGCAATGTCAAGTATGTCGGCCGGCGCGTGCTCACCAACACGCCGCCCTGCGGCGCCTTCCGCGGCCACGGCACCGTCGACATCCGCTTCGCCTTCGAGAGCCTGCTCGATGAGATGGCGCACGAGCTCGGGCTCGACCCGCTCGCGGTGCGGCGCGCGAACTATCTCGCCGCGCCGACCTTCACCGACAACGACCTGATGGTGGCGAGCTACGGCCTGCCGCAATGCGTCGACTGGGTCGAGGAGGCGAGCGGCTGGAAGGCCCGCAGAGGCCGGCTCGCCAAGGGCAAGGGCCTCGGCTTTGCCTGCTCCCATTACATCAGCGGCGCCTCGAAGCCGGTGAACTGGACCGGCGAGCCGCACGCGACGGTCAAGATCAAGCTCGATTTCGACGGCTCGATCGTCGTCCTCTCGGGCGCGGCCGATATCGGGCAGGGCTCCTCGACCATCCTGGTGCAGACCGTCGCCGAGGTGCTGGGGCTCGAGCTCGCGCGCATCCGGGTCGTCACCGGCGACAGCGAGGTGGTGCCGAAAGACAACGGCTCCTATTCCTCGCGCGTGACCTTCATGGTCGGCAACGCGGCGATCGACGCGGCGCAGAACCTCAAGCGCGTGCTCACCGCCGCCGCCGCGCGCAAGCTCGAAGCCAGGCCCGAGGAGATCGAGTGCCTGGGCGAGCTCTATCGCGCCGGCGCGCAGGACAAGGGCCTGACCTTCAACGAGGTCGTGACCGAGGCGCTCAAGGATACCGGCACCATCACCGTGACCGGCAACTACTCGACCATCCCGGAATCCCACGGCGGCAAGAAATATCGCGGCGCCGCGATCGGCGGCACCATGGGCTATAGCTATTCCGCGCAGGTCGTGGAGGTCAGCGTCGACGAGGAGACCGGGGTCGTGACCGTCGACAAGGTCTGGGTCGCGCACGACTGCGGCAAGGCGCTCAACCGGCTCACCGTCGAGGGCCAGGTGCAGGGCTCGGTCTGGATGGGCATGGGCCAGGCCATGAGCGAGGAGACCGCCTATCACCAAGGCCTGCTCGTCACCGGCAACATGCTGGACTATCGCGTGCCCACCATCGCGGACTCCCCGCCGATCGAGGTCGGCATCGTCGAGAGCAACGATCCGCACGGTCCGTTCGGCGCCAAGGAGGCGGGCGAGGGGTCGCTGGCCGCTTTCCTGCCGGCGCTGACCAACGCCATCGCCGACGCCGTCGGCGCGCGCTTCAACGACCTGCCGGTGACGCCCGATCGCGTGTTCGCGGCGCTCGAGAAGCGCCGCCGCGCGGGCAACGGCCGCATCTCCGCGAACCAGTCCGCAAACGGCCGGGGCGGCTGATGGACGCGCTGCCGGAATTCGCGGTCGTCCATCCGACGACGTTGGACGACGTCGTCAAGGCGCGCGCCGCCCATCCCGACAGCCGGCTTCTCGGCGGCGGCACCGACCTCGTGGTCAATATCCGGCGCGGCATCCTCGCCCCGCCGCTCCTGATCGACCTCAACCGCGTCGCCGAGCTGCGCGCCATCCGCGCCGACGCGCGCTCGATCGAGATCGGCGCCGCGGTGACGCTCGCCGAGCTGGCCGCGCATCCGCAGGTGATCGAGCATTATCCGGTGGTGGCGCAGGCCGCCGCCTGCATCGCCGGGCCGACCCATCGCAACATGGGAACGGTCGGCGGCAATCTGTGCCTCGACACCCGCTGCCTGTTCTACAATCAGAGCGAATGGTGGCGCTCCGCCAATGACCACTGCCTCAAGACCACGGGCGATGTCTGCCACGTCGCGCCGAAGAGCCGCGGCGTGTGCTTTGCGACCTTCAGCGGCGATCTCGCGCCGGCGCTGCTGACGCTCGGCGCCGAGGTCGACCTCGCCGGCCCCGCCGGGCGACGCACGCTCGCGCTCGAGCGCCTCTATATCGGCTATGCGCGGCAGGAAGAGCCGATCACCGAGAGCCGGGGCGACGGCAAATATTATCTCGCGCTGCGGCCGGGCGAGCTCGTCACCGCGGTGCGCGCGCGCAACAGGGAGGGCCTGCGCTCGGCCTACGACAAGATCCGCATCCGCCGCTCGATCGAATATCCGGTGACCGGGGTGGCGGTGGCGCTCAGGCGGAAAGGCGACACGCTCGCCGACCTGCGCGTCGCCTTCACCGGCACCAATCCGCGGCCGGTGCTGCTCGCCGGCACGCCCGAACTGTGCGGCGGCGGCCTCGACGGGCGCGTGCTCGAGGGGCTCGACGCGCTCATCCGCGATCAGATCATGTCGATGAAGACGACCTTCACGCCCGGCCACTACCGCCGCCGGGTCGCCGGCGTGCTGGCGCGCCGGCTGGTGGCGCGGTTGTTCGCGGGGTGACCGCTGCCCGCGCCGCAAGCTTCGATCGTCATGCCCGCGAAAGCGATATACACGCTATGTAAACGCCAAAACAAAACCCTCCGTTGTCATGCCCGCGTAGGCGGGCATCCAGTAACCCCGTTACGGGCGATCGAGACGAGCCAGTGCCTTACGCCAAGTGCCGGTTACTGGATCGTCCGCCTACGCGGACGATGACAGTCTGGAGTAGACGCCGCCCGGCATCAAAAAATCCACAGCGCGGCGGGCGGGAACTCCACGTGGTAGGTTTCGTGCTTGAGCGGCGCCGAGGTATAGGCGCGCACGCTCACGGCATCCTTGGCAAGCACGAGCTCCCAGCGCTCGCCGATATACATCTGCGTCTTGAGCGTCATGCGGATGCGGTTGGGGCCGGGTCCGCCCCCTAGCATCACCTTCTCCAGGCGGATGACGCCGGTCGTCTTCGTTCCAACCGCGCCGCCGCCGCGGGCGCGGCCCTCGAGCCGCTCGCCCATCACCTCGATCACCGCGCGCGCCCCCGCCCGCTCGACCAGGGTACCCTCGAGGCGGTTGTTGTTGCCCATGAACTCGGCGGCGAACAGCGTCGCGGGCTCCTGGTAGAGTTCGGTCGGCGTCCCCTCCTGCTCGATGACGCCGGCATTGAGCAGCGTGATGCGGTCGGCGATCGCCATCGCCTCGATCTGGTCGTGGGTGACGATGAGCGCGGAGAGGTCGAGCGACACGATCAGCTGGCGCAGCCACGCGCGCGCCTCCTCGCGCAGCTTGGCGTCGAGATTGGACAGCGGCTCGTCGAGCAGGATGACGGCGGGCTCGTAGACCAGCGCGCGGGCGAGCGCCACGCGCTGCTGCTGCCCGCCCGACAGCTGATGCGGATAACGCTCGGCGAGTTGCGCGAGACCGATCTGCGCCAGCGCCTTCTCGACCCTCGCTTTGATCTCGGCCTCGGGAACGCGGCGCAGCTTGAGCCCGTAGGCGACGTTGCCGAAGACGGTGCGGTGCGGCCACAGCGCGTAGGACTGGAACACGAGGCCGAGTCCGCGCGCCTCGGCCGGCAGGTCGATCCTCTTTCCCGCGTCGAAGAACGCCTTCTCGCCGATGCGGATCGATCCGCGATGGGGCGTCTCGAGCCCGGCGACCGCGCGCAGCAGCGTGGTCTTGCCGCTGCCGGAGGGCCCGAGCAGGGCGACCACCTTGCCCGGCGGCACCGTGACCGAGACGCCCTTGAGGATCTCGTTGTCGCCGTAGCGGAGCGCGATGTCGTCGACGGTGAGATCAGCCATGGAGACGCACTCCGAGACGGACGGCGATGATCAGGCCGACGCCGATCATGGCCACGTTGACGACCGACAGCGCGGAGACGAGATCGATCGCGCCGGTGCCCCACAGCGACACCAGCAGCGAGCCGATCACCTCGGTTCCCGGACCGAGCAGATAGATGCCGGTCGAATATTCGCGCACGAAGATGAGGAAGACGAGCAGCCAGCTCGCCAGCATGCCGTAGCGGATCAGCGGCAGCGTGACGTCGAGCTTCACCCGCAGCTCGCCGGCGCCGATGGTGCGGGCGGCTTCCTCGAGCTCCGGGCCGACCTGGAGGAGCGTGCCGGAGACGAGCCGCATGCCGTAGGCGAGCCACACGATGGTGTAGGCGAGCCAGACCGAGACCAGCGTCTCCTTGAGCGGGGTGAGCGGCTTGACGAACAGGAACACCCAGAGGAGCGCGAGCCCGGCCACCAGCCCCGGCATCGCGCGCGGCACCAGCACGAGATAGTCGACGAGGCGGGTCCACCCCGACGGCCAGCGGTGGACCGCGAGCGCGATCGCGGTATAGCAGGCGACCGCGACCGCGCCGCCGATCACGCCGATGCCCAGCGTATTGACCATGCTGCGCACCACGTTCGGATACTCCGTCAGCTCGCGGTAATGCTCGAGCGTGAGCACCTCCGAGAGCACGACCCCCTCGCCCCAGGTCTCGACGAACGAGCGCAGCGTGATGCCGGCGAGCGGCACCACCACGGTGACCGCGAACCAGAGCGCGATCGCGAGGAAGGCCGGCCAGCGCCATTTGCCGAGCCGGAGCGGGGCCGAGCGCAGGCCCTTGCCGCGCACCGAGACGTAGCGCTGCGCCTGCCGCAGCAGTCGCCGCTGCATGAACACCAGCGGAGCGGTGATCGCGACGATCGTCACCACCACCACCGCCATCAGCTGGTAGGACGGCACGCCGAGCTTGTTGGTGAGCTTGAACAGGTAGGTCGACAGCACCAGCAGGCCCTGCGGGTCACCGAGCACGAGCGGCAGGCCGAACAGCTCGAAGCCGAGGAAGAACACCAGCACGCCCGCGAACATGATCGCCGGCAGCACCATCGGCAGGCTGACGTCGATGGCGACCTTCCACGGATTGGCGCCGATCGAGCGCGCTGCTTCCTCGACGTCGCTGCCGAGCCCGCGTAGCGCCGCAGCGGTGTAGAGATAGACGTGGGGGACGTGGGTCAGCCCGGCGATGACGATGAGCGAGGGGAGCGAATAGAGATTCCACGGCGCGACGCCGATCAGCTCCCTGGTCGCGGTGGTGAGGATGCCGACCGGCCCGAGCGCGACCACGTAGCCGAACGCGAGCACCACCGCCGAGATGAAGATCGGGACCAGGATCACCGGCTCGAGCCAATGCCGGCCGGGCACGTCGGTGCGCGCCATCAGGAAGGCGAGGCCGGCGCCGAGCGGCACCGCGATCGCGGTCATGCCGCCGCCGAGCAGCACGGTGGTGACGAAGGCGGTCCAGAAATCGCCGTCGGCGAAGACGAATTCATAGGCCGCTATGCTGAGCCGCGCGGTCGGCTGGAAGAACGGCGCGGTGAGCAGGCTCTGGTAGGCGACCAGCGACAGCGGCGCCAGCACCGCGAGCGCGGTGAGGCCGATGACGATGAAGCGATAGAGCGCCACTGGGGGACTCACTGCCCCTTCATCGCGGCCTGCCAGCGCTTGAGGAATTCGAGCCGCTTGCCTTCATCGAGATTGGCGAGCAGCTCCGGCCCGATCGGAACCGGCCGCGCCTTGTCGCCGATGAGCTCGGTGACCCCTTTCACCGTCGCCTCGCCGGTGACGTCCTCGCGCAGCGAATAGAGGTCGGCCTGGTTGGCGATGATGCTCTGCCCGCGCTTCGAGACGAGGTAATCGAGGAAGAGCCGCGCGCCGTTCGGGTTCTTCGCCTTCGCCGAGACGAAGGCGACGCGCGAGGTCACCAGCGTGTAGTCCTTGGGCGTGATGATGCCGAGGCTCGATACCTTCTTGGAGCGGGCGAGCGCGTAGGAGCCGAACACCCCGTAGGCGATGGTGTGCTCGCCCGAGGTCACCCGCTCCATCATGGCGCCGGCCGAGGTGTAGAGCTTGATGCCGGCCTTGCCGAAGGCCCGGAACAGGTCCCAGGCCTGCGGGAAATGCTTGACGTCCTCGTTGACGAACAGATAGCCGACGCCGGATTTTTCCGGATCGTAGGCGGTGATCTTGCCCTTGTAGGCGTCGGGCTTGGCGGTGAGCAGCGCGAGCAGCGCAGGATGATCCTGCGGCACGTCGGCCGCCGGTAGGAGCCGCTTGTTGTAGACGAAGGTGATCGGCTCGTATGTCGCGCCGAAGGCCTGGTTCTGCCACACCGCCCATTTCGGCAGCGACGGGATCTCGGGCGAGGCATAGGTCGCGGCATTGCCCTCGGCGACGAGCTTGACCTGCAGGTCCATGGCCGAGGACCACAACAGGTCGGCGGTGCCGCTGCCGGCGGCGACCTCGGCGATGAAGCGGCTGTAGAGCTCGGTCGAGTTCATGTCGGTGTAGTCGACCTTCACCCCGGGATAGAGGGTCGCGAAATCCTTGAGCAGCGGGTTGGCGGCGGCGGCATCGGTCGTGGAATAGACGACGAGCCGGCCCTCCTTGTTGGCGGCGTCGATCAATTTGGCATAGTCGGCGGGATAGCCCTGGGGAACCTGCGCCTCTGCCCCCGCGGCGCACACGACGACGGCGACGGCGGCGAAAACGATTCTCGACATGGTTTCCTCCTTCTCGTCCCGTGCTTGTCGTTGCGGTCTCGCGCGAGCGCTCCGATGCTAAAGCATTTTCAGGAAAAGTGGGAACCGGTTTTCCGTCCGAAAATGCGACCACGTAACAAAGACGAGAGCGCATTCAGTTTCCAGCGAGACTGAATGCGCTCTAGCCCATCGGCGACGGCCGCGACTAGCTCGTCGGGGTGGGCAATCGCCGGTTCGTAGGGTGGGCAAAATCGCCGACCGCGGCCGAACGGCTCGGCGCGAATCTCGCCGGCGATTTTGCCCACGCGGTCATCGGGAAAATGGACCGCGTGGGCATTGCGCCCGCAACCGATTATCGGCCGATGGATGGATGAGCGGGCGCAATGCCCACCCTACGGACTACGCGCCATCTATCCCGCGAAGCCGCCGCCGTCGAGAAAGGCCTGCTCTTCCGCGGTCGTGGCGCGGCCGAGGATGACGTTGCGGTGGGGGAAGCGCCCGAAGCGCCGGATGATGGCGGCATGCTGCTCGGCGTAAGTGGTGAATTCCTCGTCGCCGTAGCCGCGCGCCACCGCGAGCGACCGTTCCTGGTCGGCCAGGTCTTCGGAGTGCGTGAACGGCAGGTAGAGAAAGCGGCGCTCGCGATGCGGCAGCTGCCGGTCGAAGCCGCGGGCGCGGGCGCGCTCGGCGACGGCGCGGGCGAGCCGTCGGCCGCGTAGGTGCGCGCGTGGCCGCGGAACATGTTGCGCGGAAACTGGTCGAGCACGATCGCGAGCGCCAGCGCCCCTTCCGGCGTTTCCTCCCATTGCACGAGGCTGCCGGCGGCGGCTGCGTGCCAGACCGCGCAGAAGCGCACCGCGATCGCGGAATCGAAGGCCTCGTCCTTCTCGAACCACTGGTCCGGCCCGGCGGCGCGCCAGAAGGCGAGCACCTCCCGCGGACCGATCGTGTCGATCGGGCCGCCGGCCGCCGCGCCGGTCATATCCGGATCCGCCCCGCGCCGATCTCCTCGTACAGCGCCGCGTCGATGCGCACGAAGGCCTTGCGTTGCGGATCGCTGAAGTAGACCGGATCGAGCGTGCGGCCGGGATCGAAGCCGTCCTTCACAAGGTCGATCTTCTTCTGCTTGAAGGTGGTGGTGACGTCGATGTCCTGGCGCACGCGCAGGAAGACCGGCCGCGCATATTCCGGCAGCCGCTGCGCCAGGTGGTCGCGCAACGCCGTCAGGTTGAGGTTTTCCTTGGCGACGACCGCCGCCATGCCGGCGCGGCCGTCGTGGCCGGGCACCGTGACGCCATAGACGTTGGCCTCCAGGATTCCCTCGAATTGCCCGACCGCCTCCTCGACCTCGGTGGTCGACACGTTCTCGCCCTTCCAGCGAAAGGTGTCGCCGATGCGATCGATGAAGTAGAAATAGCCCGCCTTGTCCTTGCGCATGAGGTCGCCGGTGCGGAACCAGAGGTCGCCGCGCCTGAAGACGTTGCGCAGGATTTTCATCTCGGTCTCGGCCTCGCTGGCATAGCCCTCGAACCGTTGGCCGGGCTTGGCGGCGTCCTTCACGATCTTGCCGATCACCTCGCCGGGCTCGTCGGGCTCGCATTCGATGCAGAAGCCTCTGGCGTCGCGAACCGGCTGCTGGCGCTCCACGTCGAAGCGCACGACCTTGGTCGGGAAGCGGCCGGCGAGCCACCACGGCAACCGGCCGACCGCGCCCTCCTTCCCCTCGAAATTGAACAGCGAGACGTTGCCTTCGGTCGCGCCGTAGAACTCGATGATCTGCGGGATCCGGAAGCGCTCCTTGAACCGCGGCCAGACGTCGGGCCGCAATCCGTTGCCGCAGGCGAGCCGCAGGCGATGCGAGCGCTCCTTCGGGCTCGGCGGCGAGTTGACGAGATAGCGGCATAGCTCGCCGATATATTGGAAGCACGTGCACTCGAAGCGCGCGACGTCGTCCCAGAACTCGCGCGCGGAGAATTTCTCGCGGATCACCACCGAGCCGCCCTTGATCAGCAGCGCGCCGGTCGCGACCACGCCGCCGGCGGTGTGGTAGAGCGGCAGGCAGTCGTACATGCGGTCGCTGCCGCGGGTGTCCATGACCCCGGCGAAGGCGTGGCTCGCCAGCATCACGCGGTAATGGTTCAGGTTGGCGGCCTTCGGCATGCCGGTGGTGCCCGAGGTGTAGATGTAGAGCGCGCGATCCTCGATGGTGAGGTGGCGGTCGATGGCGAGCTCGTCGCTCGGCGTGGCATCGATCTCGCGATCGATGCGCGTGAAATTGGCGTTGGCGTCGCCGTGCAGCCAGATCTTCGCGTCGCCCTTGATCAGAGGGCGCGCGCGCTCGAGCGGCTCGAACAATTCCGCCGCGACGATGATGTGCTTCGGGCTCACGACGTTGATGCAATGCGCGAGGGCGAGCCCGGTCAGGTGGGTGTTGAGCAACGCCACCACGCCGCCGACCCGCGTGATGCCGATCCATACCGCCAGGAACTCGGGCCGGCCCGGCATCAGCAGGCAGACGGTGTCGCCCCGGCCGAGTCCCTGCGCCAGCGCCCAGCGGGCGTAGCGGTTGGCGCGGCCGGCCAGGTCCCGGTAGCTGAAGCTCTCGCGGTCGGAGATGAGCGCCGGCGCATCGCCGTACCGATCCGCCAGCTCCGCGATCAGCTGCGGAAAGATGCGGGTCGGATTCCGGGCGATCGGCGTGGTCATCTTGAGGGTGCGCAACGCACCCTTCAGGCTGATCGCGTCGGCCGTCAGCCGCTCGATAACCGTCATCGCCCGTCCCGAGCGGCTGTTCGCCGCGGCTCGCGCGCCTGCCCCGCCCGGGAGCATCGGGCACCCGGCACGACGTGGCAAGAGGCGTCACGCCAAGCGTAAAGCGAAACCGTCACGGAATCGTCAACGATCGAGCCCGCCGAAAGGGACGAGCGGATTGTCGACGAGCGCCGCGGCATCGGGCTGGTCGGGCGCGGCGGCGCCGAGGAAGGCGTCGAACAGGCGCCTGACCGCGTCGGGGTCGAGGTCGCGGGTGATCAGCACGATGCGGGTGCGCTCGTCGCCGTCGGGCCAGCGCGGCAGCCGCACCGCCGGATGGAAGACGTGCTGCACGCCGTGGATGACGAGGGGGCTTCCCGGCGTCTCCTTGATTTTCACGATGCCCTTGAGCCGCAGCAGGTTGGGACCGTACGCCGATCGCAAGAGGTCGAGAAACATCTCCAGCACGGCGGCGGGAATCGCGGCGTCGGCGGCGAGCGAGAACGCGCGGATGCGGTCGTCGTGGCGGTTCACGTCGTGGTGGTGATGATCGCTCCCGCTCTCGTCATTCCGGTCGCGCGCATTGGCGCGCGGACCGGAATCCATAACCCCAGGTCCCGGAGGTTGGCCGTGACTGTGGTTATGGATTCCGGGCTCCGGCCTTCGGCCGGCCCCGGAATGACCGGACTTGGCGTAGGCCTCGGCGGCGAGCCAGCGCTTGACGTCGGGGATCTTGCGCTCGGGGTCGAACAGCCCGCAGGCGAGGAGACGCGCGGCGGTCGCCTCCGCGGCATCGAGGATGGGCGCGGCCGGATTGAGCGCGCGCAGCCGCGCGGCGAGGCGCTCCTTGCCGCGCTCGAGCTCCGGTGCGGCGAGGAGATCGGTCTTGGTCAGCACGATGCGGTCGGCGACCGCCGCCTGCTTCACCGACTCGAGGTGCGCATCGAGCGTCGCCTCCCCGTTCACCGCGTCGACGACGGTGATCACCCCGTCGAGCCGGTAGCGCATCACCAGATAGGGATGCGCCATCGCGGTCTGCAGCACCGGCGCGGGGTCGGCGAGGCCGGTGGTTTCCAGGATCACGCGGCGGAACACGGCGCGGCCGTTGTCGAGGTCGCGCAACAGCTGCTCCAGCGCGTCGACGAGGTCGCCGCGCAGGGTGCAGCACAGGCAGCCGCTTTGCAGGAGGACGACGCCGTCGCGGATCGGCCTGACCAGAAGATGGTCGAGGCCGACATCGCCGAACTCGTTGATGATGACCGCGGTCTCGGCGAGCGCAGGGTCGACGATGAGGCGATTGAGCAGCGAGGTCTTGCCGGCGCCGAGGAAGCCGGTCAGCACCGTCAGCGGGATGGGTTCGGCCGGACCGCGCGTCGCGCCAAGCGCGGTCATCTCGCCTGCGAGGTCTGCTGCGTCGCCGCAGCGGGCGCAGGCTTCGCCGCGGGCTTTTTCGGCTTCGGCTTCGCCGCAGCCCCGTCCCCGGGCGGCGCGGCGGCGGAGGACGCACCTTCCTTCGGGCCGTTCTTGTCCTTCGCCGGCGTCAGCCTTGCGGTCGCGGTCTTCTTCTTGCCGGCCTTGGCCTTCGGCTCGCTCCATCCGGCCTGCACGGTCCCGGGCGCCGGGGGCTTGGTTCCGGTATAGACCAGGACCGGCTCGCCCATATGGTCTTCCTGCAGCAGCGCGCCGCCCTTGCTCTTCGGGCGCAGGCTCGAGAGGAAGACCGCGTAGGGCGAGTCGGGGCTGCTGTTGGCGGTGATCGTGTCGTCCTCGTCCTCGGTCGCCGGACGCTTGCGGTGGCCGCCGCACATCTCGTCGCGCAGGTTCGGAGGCTCGGCGTTGACCGGCTGCAGCGATTCGACCGTGCCGAGCGTCGGCATCAGCCAGGCGAGGCCGGTGTTGCTGTTGAAGCCGCGCTCGAGCAGCTGCGCGGCTTTCAGGGCGCGCGCCGCCGAGGACGGAGCGCCGAGCACCACGGCGATCATCCGCCGGCCGTCGCGCGTGGCCGAGGCGACCAAGTTGAAGCCGGAGGCGCAGATGAAGCCGGTCTTCATGCCGTCGGCGCCGGGGTAGCGCCCGATCAGCGTGTTGTAGTTCCGCTGCACCATTTTCCCCATGCGGATGCCGGGCAGGTGCCAGTAATAATCGTATTCCGGCATCTCGCGAATGAGCGCGCGGGCGAGGATGGCGAGGTCGCGGGCGGAGGTGATCTGGTCGTCGGCGGGCAGCCCGTTCGGATTAACGAAGCTGGTCTGGATCATGCCCAGGCGCTGGGCATTGCGATTCATCAGCTCGGCGAAATTCTCGATCGAGCCGGCGACGCCTTCCGCGAGCACCACCGCGATGTCGTTCGCCGACTTCACCATCAGCATCTTCAGGGCATTGTCGACGGTGACCTGGGTTCCCGTCCCGAACCCCATCTTCACCGGAGCCTGCGCCACGGCGTTGGTCGAGACGGTGAGCGGCGTGTCGAGCGCGAGTCGGCCTTCCCTGACCGCGCGCAAGGTGACGTAGGCGGTCATCAGCTTGGTGACGGACGCGGGGTACCAGGGCTGGGTCGCGCGCTCGGCGTAGAGCACCTTGCCGCTTTCGGCCTCGATCACCAGCAGGGCTTCCGCCGCCGCCCGCGTCGCGGGCAAGGCGGTTGCGGCGCCGGCCAGGGCCGCCCACATCAAGGTTCGGACGACGAAGAAACGCGTCGAGAGCAGCACGGGCTCGGGTCCGATCGTTTGGGCGGGCCTCGGAACCGCTCCGGAGGCCGAGAAGCATGGTTTAGGCCGAAGGCGGGTGAAAGGCAAAGCGAGAACCCCCCGGAGCGACCACCCGGGCCGGGGGTCGGCCGTTAATGTCGGGAGAAAACGTCCAAAATTCGGCGCCTTGGCGCCGGTGTTGCGTTTACGGCACAATCGTCGGAAATCGCTTCTGCAACCGAGGAGCCTCCGCCGGAGGCTTGCGACAGGAGGCGGCCATGACGGCTTGCATCGTGGGCTGGGCGCACACGCAGTTCGGGCGCCTCGAAGGCGAGACGGTCGAGAGCCTGATCGTCCGGGTCGCGGGTGAGGCGCTGGCCGATGCCGGGGTCGAGGCGCGCGACGTCGACGAGATCGTGCTCGGCCATTTCAACGCCGGCTTCTCGCCGCAGGATTTTACCGCCTCGCTGGTGCTGCAGGCTTCGCCCGATCTGCGCTTCAAGCGCGCGAGCCGGGTCGAGAATGCCTGTGCCACCGGCTCGGCCGCGGTGCACCAGGGCCTCAAGGCGATCGCCGCCGGGGCCGCGCGCATCGTGCTGGTGGTCGGTGCCGAGCAGATGACGACGACGCCCGCGGCCGAGATCGGCCGCAACCTGCTCAAGGCGTCCTACGTGCGCGAGGAGGCCGATATCGACGGCGGCTTCGCCGGGATTTTCGGCAAGATCGCTTCCCTCTATTTCCAGCGCTGGGGCGACCAGTCCGACGCGCTCGCGCGCATCGCCGCCAAGAACCACAAGAACGGCGTCGGCAACCCGTTCGCGCAGATTCGCAAGGACCTCGGCTACGAGTTCTGCCGCACCGAGAGCGAGAAGAATCCGCGCGTCGCCGGTCCGCTCAAGCGCACGGACTGCTCGCTCGTCTCCGACGGCGCCGCCGCGCTCGTCCTTGCCGACGTCGCGACCGCGCTCAAGCTCGGCAAGGCGGTCGCGTTCCGCGCCGGCGAGCACGTGCAGGATTTCCTGCCGATGTCGCGGCGCGACGTGCTCAAGCTCGAAGGCTGCCGCGAGGCCTGGACGCGCGCGCTCGCCGGCGCCGGCCTCGCGCTCACCGATCTTTCCTTCGTCGAGACCCACGACTGCTTCACCATCGCCGAGCTGATCGAGTACGAGGCGATGGGGCTGGTGCCGGAGGGCCGGGGCGCGCGCGCCGTGGCCGAGGGCCTGACCGAGAAGGGCGGGCCGCTGCCGGTCAACCCGTCCGGCGGGCTCAAGGCCAAGGGCCATCCGATCGGCGCGACCGGGGTGTCGATGCACGCGCTCGCGGCGATGCAGCTCATGGGCGCCGCCGGCGACATGCAGGTGAAGAACGCCGAGCTCGGCGGCATCTTCAACATGGGCGGCACCGCGGTCGCCAACTACGTGAGCATCCTCGAGCGGATCAAGTAATCGCCCCATGCTTGGCACGTAGAGTGGGCGTCAACGCACTTGGTCGAAGGCCCAACCGTGCAGCGGGGGCGATGTCACGCCGCAGGTCGTTTCCTCGCCGGCACGTAGTGCGCCGCCAACAGATTCTTGTCGCGGGCCAGTGCCCGGCAGGCGATGGCGACGATGGACGGCAGCTCGGCCTTCTTCGAATAACCCATGACGGTACGCCGCCCGACGCCGAGGAGCTCGGCGGCTTCCGTCAGCGACAATCCCAGCTCCGTTCGCCATCGCGCAAAATCCGCGCCGGTCATCGGCTGCTGCTCTTCCGCGATCCGCCGGAGCGTCGACGCGGACAGGTCGAGGCGTCCCCATTTGGTCCGGACGGGCCAAGCCACCCCAAGCCCGTCCTCGACGACCGCCGCCTTGGCGAACGTCCGGGGATCCTTCGCAAGCGGCGCAAAATGCGGGCTGCGAGCCATCAGTCCCGTCAGATCGAGCTCGCGTTCACGCCGATCTCCGGCAAAGCGAATACGGAGGACACCGTCGCCGCCCGCGCGCACGCTTAAGACTCGCGCCATGTCGTCGCCCATGCCGATCATCTCTGGAATTCGTTCCACAGCTCCAATAGCTCCGATCGATGTTCTTCGAGCCAGCGCCGAGCCTGCCTCAAGGTCGCGTTCGGCGCATCGCCGGGGAGCAAGTCACCATTCGAGATTCGAATCTTCGCGGCAAAGTCGGCGCCCTTGATATGGACGTGCGGCGGGTTCTCGTCGTGGAAGAACATCAGCAGCTTGAAGGCGCCAAACCGCTCGATTTCCGGCATCCGCGCTCCCGCCCAACACGAGAAAAATAGGGCAACATTTGCCCTATTTCAAGCAGCGGCGGGGACACCGCTCCGCCACCCCTCGGGGTGGGCGAAGGAAAGTCGCAAACCCCGGGCGCAACGCGTCGCGGGAATGAGAAGGCGTGAGTAGCGAATAGGGGCGACAGGGTTCTATTCGCCACTCGCCGGGCTGTTTGACATCGTGAAACTGAATTCGGCGTGCCGCGTAGGGTGGGCAAAGGCGCGGGCCAAACACTCGGCTCTCGCGACCCGAGGATTGCAGCGCCGTGCCCACGCGTGAGAGACGCCGCCAGATCGCCATTGGGCATGCACGACGCATGGGCAAAAGCGCGCCCCGCCAAGACGCGTGGGCACGGCGCGCAAGACGCGCGCCTTTGCCCACCTACCGCTCCTGTCATCGGGCGGCGCTTCGCGCCGACGCGTTGGCTCTCCTCGTTCGCGCTGCCTCGCCGGGCCAGCCGCGCCAATGCGATCGCGGCGAGCACGATCAGCACGGGCTCCATGGGCAGGCGGTACTTGGCCGTCGCCACCGGCCCGTTGAGCAGGAGGAAGTAGGCGAGCACGCCGCCGGCGAAGAGGGCCGCCCACGGCCGCGTGCGCGCCAGCATGACCAAGCCCGCGGCCTCGAGCACGACGAACGGCAGCGTGGCGAGAAGCCCGACGACCAGCACGAGCTGATAACGGCCGGGATCGTCGAGCAGATAGGCGCGTGCCTTCTGCCACAGGCTTGCCCCCGGCGTATCGAAGAAGCTCGGCTTGGGCAGCGCGCGCACGCGCGGGTCGGCGAGCAGCGCCGGGGCGCCGAGGTTCACCACCATGCCTTCGAGCCAGGCCCTGACATAGGCCGAGAGCGGCAGGCGGGCCATCTGCTCGCGCGCAAGCTCGGTCAGCACCGCCGCGCGGCGGAAGGGATTGCCGTCCGTGCCGCGCTCGGACAGCCGCTCCTGGTAGAGCGCCGCCATGCGGTCGACGCTCGTCCGGTAGGGCGTGCCGTCGGCGCGCTCGGTCACCAGCGGCACGATCCAGAACGCGAGATGATCGCCGGTCTGCGAGGTCAGGCCCGAGCTTTCGTAATGGACGGCGTTGCGCAACAGCACCGGGGCAATCGGCAGCGCGGCGGCGAGGGAAAACAATATCGCCGCCGCGAGCGCCCGGACGAAGCCGCGTCGTTGCGCGAGCGCGATGGCGAAGACGAGCGGCGCTCCCGCTGCCAGCAGCACCGCCACCGCCGGCCGGGTGGCGGCGGCGAGCCCACCCGCAAAACCCGCGAGCGCCGCGAGCGCGCCGGTCGGGCGCGTCGGGAGATGCGCTCCCGCAAGCAGCATCAGCGTGAAGAAGAAAAGGAAGAGCGTATCGGTCAGGACCTGCGTGCTGAAGACGATCAGCGTCGCCGACAGCGCGGCGAGCACGCCGGCGATCAATCCGATGCGGGGCGAGACGAGCGCCCCGAGGGCGGCGATGAGCCCGCAGGTTCCGGCATCGATGACGGCCTGCACGAGCGCCACCATCCGCGGCGCGTTGCCGAAAGCGGCCTGCACGCCGGCGACCAGCAGCGGGTAGAGCGGCATGCGGTCGGTCATCGCCATCAACGTCGAGGAGAAGCCGCCGGGCTTGGTCAGCTCGGTCCCGAGCGCCCAATAGCCGAACGTGTCCTGCTCGGCGAAGAAGGAGGCGTCGCCCTCGAGCAGCGCGAGGTTGATCAGGCGAACGAGCAGGGCGAGGACGAAGACCGTCCCGAGCGGATGAGCTTGGCGCCACCGGAATTCATGCATCGGGATTGCCAGGGGACCGTGAAGGGTGATCGGCGGTGAATTCGCGGGCTGCACCGCTGCCGCCGGGCTACCGATTGCCGGCGACCGCTTCGATCGGCGCGTCGTGCTCGACCTGCGGCCTCGCCGTCTCCACCGCCGCGAACTGGCTCTTGGCGAGCTCGGCGAAACGGCCGCCGAGCCGCATCAGCTCGTCGAAGGTTCCGGTCTCGACCACGCGGCCGCCGTCGAAAACAAGGATGCGGCCCGCGCCGCGGATGGTGGCGAGCCGGTGCGCGATCACGAAGGTGGTGCGGCCCTTCATGACCTCGGCGAGCGCCGCCTGGACCCTGGCTTCGGTGAGCGCATCGAGCGCGCTCGTCGCCTCGTCGAGAATGAGGATCGGAGGATCCTTGAGCAGCGCCCGCGCAATCGACAGCCGCTGCCGCTCGCCGCCGGAAAACAATCGTCCCCGTTCGCCGGCCCTGGTTGCGAAGCCTTGCGGCTGGCGCTCGATGACGTCGAGAACCTGGGCGCGCTCGCAGGCGGCGCGCAGCTCCTGCTCGGTCGCGTCGGGCTTGCCGACGCACAGGTTCTCCGCGATCGAGCGATCGAACAGCAGCACCTCCTGGAACACTACCCCGATGTTCCGCCGCAGGCCGGCGAGCGTGTAGGCGCGAATGTCGACGTCGTCGATCTTGATCGCGCCGGATTGCGGGTCGAAGGCGCGATGGAGCAGGGCGAGCGCCGTCGACTTGCCGGCGCCGGTCGCGCCGACCAGGGCGACCGTTTCGCCGGGCAGTGCAGCGAAGCTGAGATCCGCCACCGCCGGCCGCTTGCCGTCATAGGAAAACGAGACGTCGCGGAACTCCACTAGCCCGCGCAGCCGGCCGGGCTCGACGGCATCGGAGCGGTCGCGCACCGCCGGCTCGGTGTCGAGCACCTCGAAGAATTCCTTGAGCCGCGGCGCGTCCATCACCATCCGATTGGCGAAGTGCACGGCCTGCTCGAGCTTGCCGATCAGGATGGTGGCGAAGCTCATGAACATGACGATTTCGCCGACGGTGGTGAGGTCGTGCAGGTAGAACCAGACGCCGAGCAGCAGGATCGACAGGATGGTCAGCGTGGTCGACGTGCGCGTGATCACCGTCGTCACCGCCCACCACGACAGCACCGGAATCTGCACGCTCAGCACCTCGTCGCCCATCTTCCGCATGCCGGAGACTTCCATCTCGATGCGGGTGAAGCTCTGCACCAGCGCGATGTTGCCGAGCGTGTCGGTGGTGCGCTCGGCCACGTCGGTGTAGTAGCGCTCGACCTGGCGCTGCAGCTGCTCGCTCCTGGCGACCACCAGCGCGATCAGGGTCGCGAACACGGCGCAGAGCGCGATCATGAGCAGGCCATAGCGCCAATTGATCACCAGCGTCAGCGGCAGCAGCACGACAAGCGATACGAAGCTGGCGAAGTGCTCGCGGAAGAAGGAGAGCCACAAGCCCCACAGCGTATTGGTCCCGGTCATCATCACCTTCACCAGCCGGCCGGAATGCGATCCGGTGTAATAGGTGAGCGGAAGCTGCAGCACGTGCTCGAAGAACATGGTCCGCACCACCTGGTATTGGCGATGCGCCAGGCGGTCGGCGTGGAGCGCGACGAGCGTGCTGCAGACGATGATGAAGAGGCCGAAGCCGACCCAGGCGCCGACCAGCAGCGTCAGGTCGGTCCAGGCCAATTGCGAGGCGCGGGTCTGGGAATTGGCGAGCGTATCGACGATGCGCCCGAACAGGATCGGCTCCACGAACATCGCCGAGGCGAGCGCCAGATTGGCGATCGCGAGAATGAAGCCCAGGCGGGCTTCGCGCCCGAGCAGCTCGAGCACGCGGATGTAGAGCTGAAGGAATTTCATGCGGCCGACTTCGGCAAAACGCGAGCCCGCTGCTGGTCCCGGAACCTTACTCTACCGTAACGCGGCCGGCTCGCAACGCCGGCGCCTGACGCGTCCCCGGGCGAACGGGGCGAATGGCGCGATATTTCTCCTGCTTCCGGCCCCGCCGACGGCGCCTGTCGCGCCCCGCTTGCGGCCTTGACTTGGGCGCAGTAGGGCACAAGCATTCACCTCCGGGCGTGCGGATTTTCCCAATCGCGCTTGCGGGCGGCGCGGGTCGGCCGGGCGATCCGCGCGCGAGCAGCCGACGCGGCGTCTGCGCGGCGGCGGACCATCGAGGATGCGAGAACGGCAAGGGGCATGATCAATATTCCGACCGAACTCCTGCGGACGCTCGTGTCCGTCGTCGATCAGCGCAGCTTCACCAAGGCGGCGCACGCGCTCGGCGTCACGCAGCCGGCGGTCAGCGCGCAAATCAAGCGGCTGCAATTCCTGCTCGGCTACGAGCTGCTCGACAAGAGCGCACCCGGCGTGAGCCTGACGTCGCGGGGCGAGATGGTCGTCGCTCATGCCCGCCGGATGCTCTCGATCAACGATCAGATCGCGCAGCTCAATGGCGGCGAGCCCATCGAGCAGACCTTCCGCGTCGCCATTCCCGGCGACTTCGCCGGCGTGAAAATTCCGGCGACCCTGGCGAAATTCCGCAAGCGCTGGCCCGATATCCGCTTCACGGTCCGCGCCGCGAGCCTCGAGAACATGTTGCACGGGTTGCGGCAGGGCGATCTCGATCTTTGCGTCGCGATCGCCACCTCGAAGCCGTCGATCGAGGCGCATCATCTGTGGGTCGACCAGGCGGTCTGGGTGCGCGGCGATGCCACCCGGCTCGACCCCGACGCCGCAGTGCCGCTCGTCTCGTTCGGCGAGGACTGCTCGTGCCGCTACACCGCGGTGAACGCCCTCCACCGCGTCGGGCGCGAATGCGACTTCGTATTCACCTCCCGCAGCATCGCCAGCCTGGAGGCGGCGGTGCTCGCCGGGCTCGGCGTCATGGTGCTGCCGCGCAGCCGCGTGCTGCAGACTGCGCTCGCGATCTGGGAGGATGCGCCGCTGCCCGAGCTGCCCGAGCTTTATTGCGGCATTTATCTGCGCGAGGGCGGCAACCGGGCGGCGCTCGAGGAGCTCGGCAACGACATTGCCGCGGTCTTGCGCCCGCAGCTTGAGGTCCGCGCCGGAGGCGTCGACTTGGCGGCGGCCGGGGCCGGCGGATCAGGGCATTAGAGCGCATTCAGTTTCGATGGAAACTGAATGCACTCCAGTCTCTTAGTGTGGTCGCATTTTCGGACGGAAAACCGGTTCCCACTTTTCCTGAAAATGCTCTAATTCGCCCGGCGCTCGGCGGCCGGCGGCAGGAAGGAGGCGTCGAAGATGTCCTCCGCCTTGGGCTTGGCCTTGAAGCTGAAGGTGAGCCCGAGCTGGTCGATCGATTCCGCAAGCCGCGCGGGATCGACGGCGCCATAGCCGTTGGCCCGCACTTCCGGCGTGACGATGTTGTCGCGGATGGCCATGCGCAGGCGCTCGAGCTCGACCTCCCTTTTCACCGTATCGTCGCGTCGGACGACCGATTCGACCGCGTCGGCGGGTCGTCGGACGGTCTCCTTCAGGCCCTTGAGGAAGGCATGCAGAAACGCCCTGACGGTCTCCGGCTTGTCGGCGGCGAATTTCGGATCGACGATGATCGCGTTGCCGTACAGCTTGAGCCCGTAGTCCGCCATCGGCATCAGCACGATGTCGTCGACCGGCACGCCGCGGTCCTTGAGATCGACGTAGAGGCGGAACGAATAGCCGAGCGCGGCGTCGATTTGGCCGGCGGCGAGCATCGGCGCACGCACCGGGATGCCGATGTTTTCGATCGTCACCTTCGAGGCGTCGATGTGGTTGAGCTTGGCGAACAGCGGCCATTCGCTCGAGGTGATGCCGGCGGGAGGGGCGCCGAGCTTCTTGCCCTCGAGCTGCTTCGGCTCGGTGATGCCGCGGCTCCTGCGCCCCACGATCGCGAAGGGCGGCTTGTTGTAGAGCATGAACACGGCCCTGATCGGCACCGCCGGGTGCTGGTCGCGATACTTGATGAGCGTGTTGATGTCGGCCAGCGCCATCTCGTAGCTGCCGGATGCGACACGGGTGATCGGCTCGAGCACCGTCGTCGCCTCGTCGACGGTCACGTCGAGCCCTTCCGACCTGAAGTAGCCCTTGTCCTGGGGAAGCAAAAAGGTCGCAGCCAGTCCCTCGAGGCGCCCGTCGAGGGAGAACTTGACGTGGGTCTGCGCCGCGGCGGGCCGGGCGGCAAGGAGCGCGAGCGCCGCCGCGAGCAGGAATGTCGGCTGACCCAAGCGCGCGAGGTCACGGCGGCCCATGCCTGGTCCTTCTACTTCGGCCCCCGCACCGCCCCGCCGCGATCATGGCTGGGACGGTGAGATAAAGAGCATGACGATGCAAAGCGCAAGACAAGATCGCCGATCGAGCCTGTGCCCTGATAGAATCGCGAACACCGCGCGCGCCCCATTTGTCCCCGCGCGTCAATTAATCCCGCGCGAATTGAGGTCGGGGCCACGTGAACCGCTGTTAAGGTTGAGGGCGGCGAGCCTGAGCCAATGCCTGAACCGGTCATGACCCAAGATACGAAGGTTCCCCTCGGCTCGGATGCGGCGCCGGTCTTCGCCGCCCGCTACGCGCCGCCCGACGAGGCGGTCGCGGCCGACCTCCTCGGGCAGGCCTCTCGTCCGCCCGACGCCGAGCGACGGATCGACGCCTGCGCGTCCCGCCTGATCGAGGGCATCCGGGCGAGGGCAGGGGGGCTCGGCGGGATCGAGGATTTCCTGCATGCCTATTCGTTGTCCACCAAGGAGGGCCTCGCCCTGATGGTGCTGGCCGAGGCGCTGCTGCGGGTGCCCGATGCCGTCACCGCCGATCGGCTGATCGAGGACAAGCTTGCAACCGGCGACTGGGGCGCGCGCGAGGTGAGGTCGAACGCCCTTCTGGTTTCCGCTTCGGCCTGGACGCTCGGGGTGACCGCCCGCATCATCCATCCCGGCGAATCGCCCGACGGCATCCTCGACACGCTCATCAGGCGCCTCGGCCTTCCCGCCGTGCGCGCGGCCACGCGCCAGGCGATGCGGCTGCTGGGCTCGCACTTCGTGCTCGGCCAGACCATCGAGGAAGCGCTCGAGCGAGCGGGATCGCAGCGGGCGCTGCGCTATTCCTTCGACATGCTGGGCGAGGGTGCCCGCACGGCGGCCGACGCCGAGCGCTATTTCGCCTCCTATGCGCGCGCCATCGATGCGATCGGAGAAAGCACGGGCGAAGCCGCACTGCCGAACCGGCCCGGCATTTCGGTGAAGCTCTCCGCCCTCCACCCGCGGTTCGAGGCGATTTCTCGCACCCGCGTGCTCGCCGAATTGGTGCCGAAGCTGCGCGAGCTCGCCCACCGGGCGCGCGCCCACGATCTCAATTTCACCGTCGATGCCGAGGAGGCCGACCGGCTCGAGCTCACCCTCGACGTGATCGCGGCGGTGCTCGCCGACAGGTCGCTGCGCGGCTGGGAAGGCTTCGGGCTCGCGGTCCAGGCCTACCAGAAGCGGGCGCCGGCGGTGATCGACTGGCTCGGCGAAACCGCCGCGGCACTCCGCCGCCGGCTGATGGTGCGCCTGGTCAAGGGCGCCTACTGGGACACCGAGGTCAAGCGCGCCCAGGAGCGCGGGCTCGCCGACTATCCGGTGTTCACCCGCAAGGCGATGACCGATCTGTGCTACGCCGTCTGCGCGCGCAAGCTGATCGCCGCCCGGCCGCTGCTGTTTCCGCAATTCGCAACCCACAACGCGCTCACGGTGGCGAGCGTGATCGAGGATGCCGGCGGGGTCGAAGGTTACGAGTTCCAGCGCCTGCACGGCATGGGCGAGGCGCTCTACGACCTCTTGCTCGCCGATCACCCCGAGGCTGCCTGCCGGGTCTACGCGCCGGTCGGCGGCCACCGCGACCTGCTCGCTTATCTCGTGCGGCGCCTCTTGGAGAACGGGGCGAATTCCTCCTTCGTTTCGGCAGCGGCCGATCCCGCGGTGCCGATCGCCGCCATCCTCGAGCGCCCGCAGGCCGCAATCGGCGACGCCCGGCATGCGCGCCACCGCCGGATCCCGTTGCCGCGCGATCTCTACGCTCCCGATCGGCGCAACTCCTCCGGCGTCGAATTCGGCGACCGCGCGGACCTTGCCGCGCTGTTGTCCGCGGTGCACGGCGCGCCGACGCCCGATACGGCAGCGCCGCTGATCGACGGCGTCGCAACTCCCGGCCTCGAGCGTCCGGTTCATTCGCCGATCGACGGCAGGGCGATCGGCCGCGTGCGCGAGGGGAACGAGGCCAGCGCGGCGGCGGCGATGGCGGCGGCGGCCGCCGGCTTCGCCGCCTGGGCGGCGCGGCCAATCGACGCGCGGGCCGCCGCGCTCGAACGTGCCGGCGATCTCCTGGAGGCGCAGCGCGGGCGGCTCATCGCGCTGCTGCAGTCGGAAGGCGGCAAGACGCTCGAGGACGCCGTCGCGGAGGTCCGCGAGGCGGTGGACTTCTGCCGCTATTACGCCGCGGAGGCGCGCCGCACGCTCGCTCCGCAAGCGCTGCCCGGCCCGACCGGCGAAGCCAACGAGCTGCGCTACCGCGGCCGCGGCGCTTTCGTCTGCATCAGCCCGTGGAATTTCCCGCTCTCGATCTTTCTTGGCCAGGCGATCGCGGCGCTCCTCGCCGGCAATACCGTGGTGGCGAAGCCCGCCGAGCAGACGCCCCTGATCGCCGCCGAGGCGACGCGTCTATTGCACGAGGCCGGCATCCCGCCGACGGCGCTGCATCTCGTCCCCGGCGACGGCAAGGTCGGGGCGGCGCTGGTCGCCGATGCCAGGGTCGCCGGCGTCGCCTTCACCGGCTCGACCGAGGTCGCGCGCTCGATCAGTCGCGCGCTGGCCGCGAAGGATTCGGCGATCGTCCCGCTGATCGCCGAAACGGGCGGCGTCAACCCGATCATCGTCGACGCCACCGCCCTGCCCGAGCAGGTCGCCGACGACGTCGTCGCGTCTGCCTTCCGTTCCGCCGGCCAGCGCTGCTCGGCGCTGCGCCTCTTGTGCGTGCAAGAGGAGGTGGCCGAGCCCATCGTCGAGATGATCGCCGGCGCCGCGCGCGAGCTCAAGCTCGGCGACCCGCGCGAGATTTCGACCCATGTCGGGCCGGTGATCGACGCCGAGGCGAAGGAACGGCTCGATCGTTGGATCGCCGCCATGGAAAGCCGAGGCCGCGTGCGCTTTCGCTGGGACCGCTTCAACCCGCTGCCGGCGGCGGGAACGTTCGTGCCGCCGGCGATCGTCACCCTCGATCGCGCGCGCGACCTGCGCGAGGAGGTTTTCGGTCCGATCCTGCACGTCGTGCGCTGGCGCGCCGAGGAGCTCGACGCCCTGCTCGAAGACATCGCAGCGGGCGGCTACGGCCTCACCCTCGGCATTCATTCGCGCATCGACGCGACGGTCGAGCGCATCGTCGGGCGGCTCGCTCACGGGAATATCTACGTCAACCGCAACATGATCGGCGCCGTGGTCGGCACCCAGCCGTTCGGCGGCAGCGGCCTCTCCGGCACCGGCCCGAAGGCGGGCGGACCCAACTATCTCAGGCGGTTCGCGGCCGAGCAGACGGTGACGATCAACATCGCGGCGGCGGGCGGCAACGCTTCGCTGCTTGCGGCGGAGGAGGAATGACTCCCGGGGCTTTTCCAGCGGGATGCAACGGGCCAAAGGGCATGCCCGGCGCCGCTTTCGGCCGCGGGCGGCTTGGCAAGCCGGCGCATTTCCGCGCATAATCGTTAACACAGTTGCGACTGGTCGGCGTTATTCTGTTGCGTCATGAGTGATTCGCTCGATCGCCTCTACCAAGCCGTTCTGGCCGCCCGGACCGCCGATCCGGCGACCTCGCGCACCGCGCGGCTGTTGCGCGCGGGGCGGCCCAAGATGGCCAAGAAGCTCGCCGAGGAAGCGGTCGAGGTTGTGATCGACGCCATGCACGGCCATTCCGACGCGGTGGTGCGCGAGAGCGCCGACCTCCTCTATAACCTCGTGGTGCTTTGGGTGGCCTCCAACGTCCATCCCAAGGACGTGTGGGCGGAGATGGAGCGTCGCGAGCGGCTGCTGGGCATCGCGGAGAAGCTGCCGAAGGATCGCTTGGACGCGCCGACGCGGCGCAAGGTCGTCGCGCTCGATCGCAGCCGCGCCCGTAAACGGCGCTGAGCGGAGGACCGACGACAGACGACGGATCGGACCGTTCGGCTTCGACGACACCTCCGCACTGATCGTTTCATCCGTCGGCTGTCCTCCGTCCTCCGTCGTCCAAGATGGACAAGCGTGGTGCTCGCCGCTAAGCAAGCCCGCCATGCTTCGAAGCCTCTACGACTGGACCCTGTCGCTTGCCGCTCGCAAGAGCGCGGAATGGTGGCTTTGGATCATCGCATTCGTCGAGAGTTCGATTTTCCTGGTGCCCGCCGAAGTCCTGCTTGTGCCCATGGGTCTTGCCCGGCCCGAGCGCGCCTACCGCTACGCGGTCCTGGCCACGACCGGCTCCGTCCTCGGCGGCATCGCCGGCTGGTTCATCGGCTATTACGCCTATGAGCTGATCGCCCGCCCGGTATTGGAGTTTTATGGAAGTCTCAATACCTTCGAGGCGCTTCGCTCATCATCGAGCCGCGATGCCATCCTCCTGATGCTGATAACCTCCGGGTTAGCTCACCTGCCGCCGATGAAAGTGGTGACGATTCTTTCAGGCGCGGCGGCGGTCAACATCTGGTTGTTCATTGCATCGGCGATCGTCGCTCGCGGCGTCCGTTTTGCCGTGTTCGCCTGGCTTCTCAGGCGATACGGCGAACCGATTCGCGAGTTCATAGAGAAACGACTCGGGCTCATTGCCGTGGGCGCGGCGGCAGTGATCGTTCTGCTCTATGTCTTGTTCAAGGTGTTCTCCAGGTCGCTCAGCTGAGCGCTCGTCGCCCTCTTCTGGTTCCACCGCTCCTCAATTTCGCCATTGCCCACGCGCAGGCTGCGCGCGGCCGTGGGGGCAATGGAATTGGGATGACCGGTCGTCGGGGAAGCACTCGCTTGCCGGGCTCAGCCGCCGTGTCGCGCGCGGCGGTCGGCGCATGCACGCTTGTTCTGGCCTTTTCGGTGTTTGCCCAAGAGGTTCCGGCCCCGAGCCTGGTCCCAGGTCCAGCCCCCGGCCAGCCTCCCGCCGGCAATCCGCTCACGACGCCGGCGGCGCCGAATTCGGCGTTCAAGCCTGGCTTCATCGATGCGCTTGGTCGTTGGCTCGAGGAGAGCGCCACCCGGTTCAAGTCGGGCCTCCAAGGTGCCGAGGAGCACTTCGATCGCTTGAACAAGCAGGCCCGCGACACCGCCAACGAGGCGACCGACACCATCATGGGACTGCCGAACACGCGCATCGTGACCGCGCGCGAGCGTTGCCTGCCGGCGCCGAACGGCGCGCCCGATTGTCAGTCGGCGGCCAATGCGCTCTGCCGCGGCAAGGGGCTGCGGACCGGCAAGAGCCTCGACACCCGGTCCGAGCAGAAATGCCCGGCGAAGGTCTTGCTCGAGGGCCGCGCGCCGAACGATGCCGAATGCGCGACCGAGATTTTCGTCACCCGCGCGGTGTGCCAGTAGGCGCCCGCCGTTCGTCCGCGTTGATCCGGTCATCCCGCAGCCCGCGTCCTTTCGCGACGTGAAGGCGGTTGTCCCACCTGCGCGCGGGACTGTGATAGGGTCGACGTTTCGATCACTGCCGATCGGAGGCTGCCGTGAATCTCCACGCCATGCTGCTCGAGCGCGAGGCCGCCGGCCGTCCCGTGACTGTCGGCCTGATCGGCGCGGGCAAGTTCGGCACGATGTTCCTGGCGCAGGCGCGGCTGACCCGCGGCCTGCACGTGGTCGGCGTCGCCGATCTCGACGTCGCGCGCGCCCGCAGCCAGCTTCGCACCGCCGGCTGGGGCGAACAGGCGATCTCCGCCAGCTCGCTCGGAGAGGCGCACAAGACCGGCCGCACCCATGTCTCGGCCGACGCCGAGGCGATGATCGCCTTTCCCGATATCGAGGTGATCGTCGAGGCGACCGGCCTGCCGCCGGCCGGCATTCGGCATGCTCTGCGCGCAATCCACCACGGCAAGCACATCGTCATGGTCAATGTCGAGGCGGACGCGCTCGCCGGTCCCTTGCTCGCGCGCAAGGCGAAGGCCGCGGGCCTGGTCTACAGCCTCGCCTGGGGCGACCAGCCCGCCCTGATCTGCGAGCAGGTCGATTGGGCGCGCGCCTGCGGCTTCAAGGTGATCGCGGCCGGCAAGGGAACGCGCTACGAGCCGCATTATCATCGCTCCACGCCCGATACCGTGTGGGACATCCTCGACAAGTACCTCAGCATCGAGGACCGCAACTCGATCAATCCGAAGATGTTCAACAGCTTCGTCGACGGCACCAAGTCGGGCATCGAGATGACGGCGGTCTGCAACGCGACCGGGCTCGTTCCGCAGAGCGAGGGCCTGCGCTTCCCGCCGGCGACGCGCTTCGAGCTCGCCGACGTGTGCAAGCCGCAATCGGCCGGGGGTACGCTCGAGAAGGCCGGCGTCACCGAGGTGACTTCCTCGGTCTACCGCGACGGCGGCGACGTCCCGCATCATCTCGCGCTCGGCACCTATGTGGTGTTCGAGGGCGAGAGCGACTATGCACGGCGCTGCTTCAAGGAATATGCCATGCTGCCGGACCGGAGCGGGCGCTACGCCGCGCTCTACCGGCCGATCCATATGATCGGGCTCGAGCTCGGCGTTTCGGTTGCGAGCGCGGCGTTGCGCCGCGAGCCGACCGGCGCGGCCACCGGCTTCCGCTCCGATGTCGTGGCCACCGCCAAGCGCGCGCTGAAAAAGGGGGAGATGCTCGACGGCGAGGGCGGTTTCTGCGTCTGGGGCAAGCAGGTGCCGGCCGAGCGCTCGCTCGCGGAAGGTTTCCTGCCGCTCGGGCTCGCGCACCAGGTCAGGCTCGAGCGCGACGTCGCCGAGGGCGAATCCCTGACATGGAACGACGTCGCCTACGACCGCAACGATCCCGCGGTGAAGGTGCGCCGCGAGATGGAGGCGGCGTTCGGCCGGCCGAACGCCTCGGCCATCGCGGCGTCCGCGCTCGATTAAGCTCTGGCGTTGAATTCGCCGGTCGGGATCGCAAGCGGGCCGGGAATGACCGCCTTACACGTCCACGCTCGCCGCGAGCGCATTCTCCTGGATGAACTCGCGGCGCGGCTCGACGATGTCGCCCATCAGCTTGGTGAAGATGTCGTCGGCCTCGTCGATCGCCTTGACGTTGACCTGCAGCAGCGACCGTCCATTGATGTCGAGCGTGGTCTCCCAGAGCTGGTTGGGGTTCATCTCGCCGAGGCCCTTGTAGCGCTGCAGGGTCAGCCCCTTGCGTCCGGCGCTGGTCACCGCCTCGAACAAGCCGACCGGCCCGTGGATCGCGGTGTCCTCGTCCTTGCGGCGCAGCGAGGCCGGGCGCGGAAAGATCTGCTGAAGCGTCACGGCGTGCTCGTCGAGCTTGCGCGCATCGGCCGAGCCCAGCAGCGCGTGATCGAGGATCGCCACCTCGGTGACCCCGCGCACGGTGCGCTCGAAGCGAAAGCCGTCGGCTTCGTTGAACTCGCCCCGCCAGCCGCGCTCGGTCTCCTCGGAGAGCGCATCGAGCCGCCGCGCGATGTATCTCGCCGCCTCCACCGCCTTCTGCGGATCGCCGAAAATATCGGGCGTGAGCACGCCGGCGATCGCCGCCTGCTCGACCACCTGCCGATTGTAGCGGCTGTGCAGCCCGTTGAGCACGTTGCGGATGGTGCGCGCCTGCTCCACCAGTCCCTTCAAGTCTTCGCCGGCGCGGCGCTCGCCCGAGAACAGCCGAAGCACCGCCTCCTCGAGGCCCGAGGCGATCAGATAGTCCTCGAGGGCGCGCTCGTCCTTGAGATACTGCTCGGACTTGCCGCGCGCGACCTTGTAGAGCGGCGGCTGCGCGATGTAGAGATGGCCGCGGTCGATGATGTCGCGCATTTGCCGGTAGAAGAAGGTCAGGAGCAGCGTGCGGATGTGCGAGCCGTCGACGTCGGCATCGGTCATGATGATGATCTTGTGATAGCGCAGCTTGTCCGAGTTGAACTCGTCGCTGATCCCGGTTCCGAGCGCGGTGATCAGCGTGCCGATCTCCTGGCTCGACAGCATCTTGTCCATGCGCGCGCGCTCGACGTTGAGGATTTTTCCGCGCAGCGGCAGCACGGCCTGGAACGCGCGGTCGCGGCCCTGCTTGGCGGAGCCACCGGCGCTGTCGCCCTCGACGATGAACAATTCGGACTTGGCCGGATCCCGCTCCTGGCAGTCGGCGAGCTTGCCCGGAAGCGAGGAGACGTCGAGCGCGCCCTTCCTGCGGGTGAGCTCGCGCGCCTTGCGCGCGGCCTCGCGGGCGGCGGCCGCCTCGACCACCTTGCCGACGATCACCTTGGCTTCTGCCGGATGCTCCTCGAACCAGTATTGCAGCGCCTCGTTGATCAGGTTCTCGACTACCGGACGGACCTCGGAGGAGACCAGCTTGTCCTTGGTCTGCGAGGAAAATTTCGGATCCTGCACCTTGCAGGACAGGACGGCGGTGAGCCCCTCGCGGCAGTCGTCGCCGGTGAGCGCAACCTTCTCCTTCTGGGCGACGCCGCTCTTCTCGGCATAGCTGGTGACCTGGCGGGTGAGCGCGCCCCGAAATCCGGCGAGGTGGGTGCCGCCGTCGCGCTGCGAGATGGTGTTGGTGAAGCAGAGCACGGCCTCGTGATAGCCGTCGTTCCACCACAGCGCGCACTCGACCACGATGCGGTCGCGCTCGGCCTTGATCATGATGGGCGCGGGAATGAGCGGCGTCTTGTTGCGGTCGATATATTTGACGAACGCCTCGACGCCGCCCTCGTAGCGCAGTTCCTCGCGCTTCTCGACCGCGTGGCGCCGGTCGGAGAGCACGATCAGCACGCCCGAATTGAGGAAGGCGAGCTCGCGCAGCCGGTGCTCCAGCGTCGCGAAATCGAACTCGGTCATGGTGAACGTCTGCGGGCTCGGCAGGAACGTCACCTCGGTCCCGCGCCGGTCATGGGCGGGCCCGACCACCGCCAGGGGCTTGAGCGGCACGCCGTCGCGGAACTCCATGAAGTGCTCCTGACCATCGCGCCAGATCGTCAATCTGAGCCAGCTCGACAGCGCGTTGACCACCGAGACGCCGACGCCATGCAGGCCGCCCGACACCTTGTAGGAATGCTGGTCGAATTTCCCGCCGGCATGGAGCTGGGTCATGATGACCTCGGCGGCCGAGACGCCTTCGCCCTTGTGGATGTCGGTCGGGATGCCGCGGCCGTCGTCGCGCACGGTGCAGGAGCCGTCGGGATTGAGGGTGACCACTATCTCCTTGGCGTAGCCCTCGAGCGCCTCGTCGATGGCATTGTCGACGACCTCGTAGACCATGTGGTGGAGGCCCGAGCCGTCGTCGGTATCGCCGATATACATGCCCGGCCGCTTGCGTACCGCATCGAGGCCCTTGAGGACCTTGATCGACTCCGCGCCATATTCGGCGGCAAGAGGCGGAGCGTGGCGGGCGGGTTCGGCCATGGAGAACCTTCGAATCGGTTGCGGAAAGGGCTGCGCAATGGGTCGGGTTTGACACGAAAAAGGGGTGTCGTACAGCCCAAAGTGATAGCCTGTAAGTAACTGTTATTTATGAAATTTCAAGGGTCGGAAGGCGGCCGAAACGGGGTCGGAAAAAGCCTCCGCGAGACCGCTGCGGGCGCTCGCTCGGCAGGCGCGCGGGGCCGGACATTCGCCTTCGTTCCACAGCCGTGCAGGCTCCGCCGCTGGACTTCCGTCTCGCCACCGCGATGATGTGGTCGGCGAACGACTCGAAAGGAGACGCCGGCATGCCGCTCCATACCTGCCATCCCGAAGCGCCGCACCGGAAGCTTCGCATTCCCGAATGGTATGTTTCGAGTCTGATGCTCGATCGTGCGCTCGACGCCATCGTGCGCCGGGTCAAGAATCTCGACCGCAAGCACGACATTCCCTATCTCGCCGGCTACAGCCAGGACGGCAAGACCATCTACATCGACCGCCACATGCCGAGCACGATGCGGATTGGCGGCCGCGACATCGATACCGACCGCTTCCTTATCCTGCACGAAGAGGTCGAGAAGACCCTCATCGATCAGCTCGGCCTGCACTATCTGCACGCCCACCAGATCGCCACCCGCGCCGAGGAGGCGGCGGTCCGCGCCGCCGGCGTGCGCTGGCGCGACTACGACCGCTTCATGCAGAAGCACGTCAAGACGATCGGCGACGAGCGGCTGAGCAAGGTGCCGCCCGACCTCGACCTCAAGCCTTACCGCGACGAGCACGATTTCGATCTGCTCAAGCGCATGCGCCAGGCGGTCGAGGGCGGCACGACGCCCAAAGGCATCGATCGCGCAAAGGTCAGAAAGGCGCTCGATCGCCATGCGCCCGAGCTGCGCCGGCACCTGACCGAGATGGTGAGCAAGAACCGATAGGCCGCGAGCATTTTCTAGAGCGCATTCAGCTTTAGCGAGAAGCTGAATGCGCTCTAGATTTTTTGCGTGGTCGCATTTTCGGACGGAAAACCGGTTCCCACCCCGGATCAGGCCCTGGATCAGGCCCGGGGCAGGCTTTTTCCTGAAAATGCTAGCCGACTCGCAGCACGATATTGCCCATGGCCTGACCGGACTCCACGGCCTCGTGCGCCGCGACGATGTCGCCGAGCTCGAAGGTCTGCGCCACGTTGTGGATGAGCTCGCCCCGCTCGAGCATGCGCGTGATGTCCGCGCTCGCGCGCTCGCGCAGCGCTGCCGGCATCAGATAGACCAGGAAGAACTTCAGCGCGATGCTGTTCTGGAGCAGGAACTGGAACGGGATCGACGCGACGGGCGCGCCGCTGCCGTAGATCGCGACCACGCCGTTCGGCGCCAGCAGATCCGGAAGCAGCCGGGCATTGGCGGCGAGATCGACCTCGATCACCGCGTCGACACCGCGTCGGCCGGCGATCGCCATCACCCGTTCGCCGACGTTCTCGCCCTTGTAGTCGATGACGTGGTCGGCGCCCGCCTGCCGGGCGAGCTCCGCCTTGGCCGGCGAGCTCACGGTGGTGATCACGCTCCCCTTGGCCCGCTTGGCGAACTGGATGGCGTAGTGACCGACGGCGCCGGCGCCGGCGGCAACGAGCACGGTCGAGCCTTCCCGCACGCCGGCGAGATCGACCGCCTGGTAGGCGGTAAAGGCCGGGATGCCGAGGCAGGCTCCGGCTTCCATGCCGACATTGGCGGGCAATCGCACGGCCTGCTCCGCCGGCAGCACGATCGCTTCGGCGGCGGTGCCGAAGGCACGCCGCCACTGGCCGTTCCAGATGAAGACGCGCTCGCCCACGCGCGAAGACGAGACGCCCTCGCCCACGCGATCGATCTCGCCGGCGCCGTCGCTGTGCGGGATCACGCGCGGGAAGGCGATCTTGCGGGTCAGGCCGGCGCGACCCTTGACGTCGGAGGGATTGACCCCCGACGTGACGACCCGCACCCGCACCTCGCCGGGTCCCGGCTGCGGCGTGTCCACGTCCGCCACCCGCAAGACCTCGCGGGCCGCTCCGTTTCGCTCGTAGTAGGCGGCGCGCATCACGAACCTCCTCTTCGCTGTTCCACCTGGCCAGGGCGTACCTCCAGCATGGCCGCCTCGGCGTCGATCTCGGCAAATGCCGCGGCGTCGGCGCCGGTCATCCAGGCCTGCGCGCCGAGCGATTGAAGCTCGGCGTAGAGCGCGATCCGGCGCGACGGGTCGAGATGGGCGACGACCTCGTCGAGCAGCAGCACCGGCGCGAAGCCCGACATGTCCGCGATCAGGCCGGCATGGGCCAGCACCAGGCCGATGAGCAGCGCCTTCTGCTCGCCGGTCGAGGCCGCGGCGGCGGCGATGCCCTTGCCGGCGTGCAGGACGCCGAGATCGCTGAGGTGCGGCCCGTCGAGGGTGCGGCCGGCGGCGGCGTCGCGTCCGCGATTGTCGCGAAGGAGCGCGCGGTAGCGATCCTCGATCTCGACCGCGGGGTGGAGCGGCATCAGCTGCTCCATCCAGCCCGCCAGTGCGATCTCGGCCGCCGGGAAGGCGGAGGCGGGGTCCCGGCGCGCGGCCAGCGCGGCCTGCAGGCGGCTCACCGTTTCCACGCGCAACGCCGTCACCGCGACCGCGAGCTCGGCGGTCTCGTGCTCGATGGCGTCGAGCCAGTGCGGATCGGGACGCGCATCTTCGAGCAGACGGTTGCGCGAGCGCAGCGAGCGCTCGAGCGCGCTGACCCGGCTGCCATGCTCGGGATCGACCGCCAGCACCAGGCGATCGAGGAACCGCCGGCGCTCGGAGGCCGGACCATTGAACAATCCGTCCATGGCGGGGACGAGCCAGACGACGCGCAGGTGATCGGCGAATGCGGCGGCCGACGCGACCGGCTCGCGGTCGATCCGGCATTTGCGCGCGGTCGCGGCCTCCTCGGAGGTCGGCGGCTCGATGCCGGTGCCGAGCGTGGCGAGGCCCAATGCGCCGTCGACGTCGGCCGATACCGCCCAGGAACCGTCGCCTTCGGCGAACGCGACGTCCTCGAGGGTCGGGCGCCGCAGTCCGCGCCCGGGCGCCAGAAACGAGATCGCTTCGATGAGGTTGGTCTTGCCCGCGCCGTTCGCTCCGGTGAGCACCACCAAGTCCGCGCCGACCTCGATCTGCGCGGTGCGGTAGCTGCGGAAATTCGTGAGCGTCAAGCGGCGGATGCGGGCGGAAGCCATGAGCGGATGACGCAGGTCAGATGACAGACGGCGGAGCAGATGGCGCGGCAACGGTTGACGTCAAGCTCCCGCCATCCGCCTTCGGTCGTCCGTCGTCGGTCCTCGGATCACACCCGCATCGGCATCAGCACGTAGAGCGCGCCCTTGGTGTCGCGGTCCTGGATCAGGGTCGGCGAGCCCGGATCGGCGAGCTTCAACACCGCGGCTTCGCCTTCGAGCTGCGCCGCGATGTCGAGCAGATAGCGGGAATTGAAGCCGATATCGAGCGGCTCGGCGCCGTACTCGACCTCGATCTCCTCGGTGGCGCTGCCGGAATCCGGATTGGTCACCGACAGCATCAGCTTGCCGTTCGCGAGCGACAACTTGACCGCGCGGCCGCGCTCGCTCGATACCGTGGATACGCGGTCGACCGCCTGCTCGAACTCCTTCTTGTCGACGGTGAGCTCCTTGTCGTTGCCGAGGGGAATGACGCGTGCGTAGTCGGGAAAGGTGCCGTCGATGAGCTTCGAGGTGAGCACCGCGTCGCCGAGCGTGAAGCGGATCTTGCCCTGCGACAGCTCGACGGTGACCTCGGCTTCGTTGTCCTCGATCAGGCGCTGCACCTCGCCGACGGTCTTGCGCGGCACGATGATGCCCGGCATGCCCTCCGTGCCCGCGGGGGGCGGCAGCTCGAACTGCGCCAGGCGGTGCCCGTCGGTCGCGACCGCTCGCAGCGTCGGCGTCTTGGCGGTGCCGGCGGTGTGGAGATAGATGCCGTTGAGGTAGTAGCGGGTCTCCTCGGTCGAGATCGCGAACTGGGTCTTGTCGATCAGCCGCTTGAGGTCGGCGGCCGCGAGCTTGAACGCGTGCGTCATCTCGCCGGCTGCCAGATCGGGAAAGTCGCTTTCCGGCAACGTCTGCAAGGTGAAGCGGGAGCGGCCGGCGCGGATCGCCAGCACCGCGCGGTCGCCGGAGGCTTCGATCACGATCTGGGCGCCCTCGGGCAGCTTGCGCACGATCTCGTAGAACATGTGGGCGGGCACCGTGGTCGCGCCGCCGGAGGCGACCTCGGCCGCGATCGTCTCGGTGACCTCGAGGTCGAGGTCGGTCGCCTTGAAGGCGAGCCCGGATTTCTCCGCCCTGATCAGCACGTTGGCGAGAATCGGAATCGTGTTGCGGCGCTCGACCACGCGGTGGACGTGGCCGAGCGACCTCAACAGCGTTGCGCGTTCGACGGTCACCTTCATGTCGACCCCGCTCGGGGAACTCCAGGGGGCATCAAAAGTGGCGTGGAGGCGAGGATTCCGCAAGGGCGAGCGGACCCGGAAAAGGAGGTTATGCCCAGATCGTCACGGCCGCCGGCTCGGTTGGTCCGGGGACGGGGCTCCGGGGTTGGCGCCGCGCCGCGCATCGGGATCCCGGCCGGCGCCGCGGCGCGACCTGCTCGGCGAGGCCTCACTCCTGCAATTGCCGCTTGAGCAGCTCGATCTCCTCGGCCAGCGCGCTGTCGGTATTGACCAGGTTTTCGATCTTGCGCACGGCGTGCAGCACGGTGGTGTGGTCGCGGCCGCCGAAGCGCCGGCCGATCTCCGGCAGCGAGCGCAACGTCAGCGTCTTCGCCAGATACATCGCGACTTGGCGCGGGCGCACGACGTTGGCGGTGCGCCGGGACGACAAGAGGTCGGCGCGGCTCACATTGTATTGCCGGGCGACCACCCGCTGAATGTCCTCGATCTTGACGCGTTTGGGCTCCTGCGGGCGGATCAAATCCCGCACCTCGCGTTCGGCCATCTCGAGCGTGACCGGCTGCCCCGTGAGCTTGCTGTGGGCGAGCAGGCGGTTGAGCGCGCCCTCGAGGTCGCGGCCGTTATGGGTCACGGCCTTGGCGATGAAAGCGAGCACCGGCGCCGGAACGTCGAAGCCGGGATGATGCTGCTTGGCGGCAGCGGCCCGGCACTTGAGGATTTCCAGGCGCAGCTCCTCGCCGAGCGGACCGATCTCGACCACGAGCCCGCCGGCGAGCCGCGAGCGCACGCGCTCGTCCAGGCTCTCGAGATCGGACGGCGGCCGATCGGCGGCGATCACGACCTGGCGGCCGGCGTCGATGAGCGCGTTGAGCGTGTGACAGAATTCGGCCTGGGTCGACTTGCCTTGCAGGAATTGCAGGTCGTCGATCACCAGCACGTCGATGGTCCGCAGCGCCTCCTTGAACGCCAGCGCATTCTGCGCGCGCAGCGCCGCGACGAAGCCGTACATGAACTTTTCCGCGGTGAGATAGAGCACCTTGCGCTCGGCGCTGACATTGCCGGCCCAGGCCAGGGATTGCAGCAGATGGGTCTTGCCGAGACCGACCCCGGAATGAACGTAGAGCGGGTTGAACATGACCAGGTCGCCGCGCCGCGCCTGCGCAACTTGCTTGGCCGCGGCGTGGGCCAGCGTGTTGGAACGGCCGACGACGAAGGTCTCGAAGGTCAGGCGTGGATCGAGCGGCGAGCCGCCGAGCGCCTCGTGCACGGCCGAGATCGGTGCGACGGCGCTGCGCATGTCGGCGGCGTTGACCCTGACCTCGCGCAGCTCGCGTTGCACGGTGGGCGCTTCCGCCGGCTTGGGCTTCAGCTGCAATGTGCGGATCACGGCCGAGCGCACCGTAAGCTCGATGCGCGAATAGGTCGGCTGCTCGGCCTGCCAGCAGGCCAGCACCCGCTCGGCGTAGTGGGACTGGATCCAGCTCTTGAGGAACCGCGTCGGCACCGACAGCCTGACGGTATCGCCCTCGCTGGCGTCGAGCTCCATGCGCGCGAACCAGCTCGAGTAGATGTCATCGCCGACTTCGGCGCGAAGGCGGTCCTTCACGCGTGTCCAGCGCTCCTGTTCCATGTTGGTCATTTTGCTTGGCTCTTCTTGGTCGGCCCAAACGGAGGGGTGGAACGCGGTCGAAACGCGAAGCTTCCAGACGCCCGTCGGGGCCGACGCGAAGGGACACGAACTCGGGAGGCGAACGGGATAGGATTTGCGGAGCCGGGCAGCGATGCGAGGAAATGGTTCTGGGCTCACCCGCGCGGGGACCGCGCAAAAATTCAGCGCCGGGGCGGTGGCGTCCCGCGGGCGGCAACGATGAAGCGCAGTGGAATCAGGTCCGGCCGGTGCTCGCCGGCGCAAGCCAAGGATGGATCGTCCCGCCTCGCTGTCGTCATAAAGACCCCCCTGTCCACCGACGCCGTTGCCGCCGGGCCATGTACATGCCTGGACTATTCGAAGTATTTCCGGCTCGTTTCGCGTCACCGCATACAAATGACTCGGGACGCCTCGAGTTCTAATTTACGTCCGCATACGCCGAGCTTTGACGAAGCCGAAGTCGAAGCCGGGAACTATTAGGCATGACTCGTCCGTCCTCATCTTCGATGAGCTCGAATACGAACTGTTACTGAGGGCCGCCGGTCGCCAGCGGCAGATTCAAAATAGCACGGTCCCGCACCCCTGCAATGCTCGCAAATCGCAAACCGCGCCTGGTGCGCAGATCGAGCCGCTCATGCGGGCTTCGCGTTGAGTCCAGAGGCTTGTCATAAAAATTTGATTTAACTTACATATTCGAGGGACGCGGGGCGCCGTCGCAAGCCGTAACGACGCGCGGAGCTTGGCTCGAAACGGGACAGTGTCGAGGTGCGAGCGCCGCCGGAATTCCAAGTCCTCGTTGTCGCTTTCCCCATAAGCCATTCTGCAAACGGCCGTTTTTCTGAGCAAAATTGCAGGGTAGCCCCTGCCTTGCATCGTCGACTGTCGCCGCGGGTGTGGTAATTGAGCAATACGCAAAAAAATCCGGCGTTGCGTCACGGCACACATGGACTAAATCCCATCGCGCATGTGGAAGGCGGCGTTGCGCCGCCGTTAAATTTTCATGCGCGACGACGAGCGCATTCAGTTTCGATGGAAACGGAACGCGCTCCAGTCTCTTTGCGTGGTCGCATTTTCGGACGGAAAACCGGTTCCCACCCCGGATCAAGTCCAGGATCAAGTCCGGGGCAGGCTTTTTCCTGAAAACGCTCTAAAGGACGCCGGGCCGAGCCCTCAACGCGAGACCGGATCGCTACTTGCCGAGCTGGGAGACCCTGTGGGTCAGCCGAGACACTTTTCGGCTCGCAGCGTTGACGTGCACCACGCCCTTTTGCGCCGAGCGCATGATCACCGGCTCGGCCTCTTTCAGGGCGGCCAATGCCTGGCTGCGGTCGCCGGCGGCGATCGCTTCCTCGACCTTGCGGATGTAGTTGCGCATCTGGGATCGCCGCCCCTTGTTGATCTCGGTGCGCCGCGCGATCTTGCGGGTGGCCTTCTGGGCGGAACTGGTGTTAGCCATTGTTGTGCTCGTTCTTCTGCGGGCGCCGGCGCGGCCCGCTCGATGGGGTCGAACGTTGTCCGGCGCGATATCGTGTCGGGCTTGCGACCGTGAAACGCGAGACGAGGTCTCGCGGGTTTCGGGCGCTTATAGTTGCCGCGGTCGAGAGCGTCAACGCCCGGCACGCCCGGCACGCCTGACACGCCTGACACGCCTGACACTCCCGGCGCCGCCATGGACGGGCAGGGGCGGTTTCGTCTCACGCCGACGGCGTATCCCTCAAGCCGGCGCGCCTGCGGCGGCGATCGCCGACGAATCCGCGCTCCGCGCACGCACGGCGTCGTAGCTTGCCGTGGCCGCCGCGCGGTCGGCGGCGGAGAAGGCGCTCAGCGGCGGCATGACGCGCGCCCAGGCCGTGTCCCGGTGGATATGGGCGAGCAATGCCTTCACCCCGGGAACCAGCGGCTTGCCGTCGAACAGCTTGCGAATCGCGACCGCCGCATCGAGCGCGGCCCCATCGCCGCTGCGCCATGCGCGCGCGCAGAGATCGGCGTTGAGATTGGCGGTGGCGGAGATGCAGCCGGCGAAGGCGCCCGCGCGCGCCTCCATCAGCACCGCTTCGGTCGAGGGGAACACGCTGAAGCCGGGCGCCAGCGCCGCCGCGGCGCGCGCATAGGCCATGTCGCCCGAGGAGTCTTTCAGCCCGACGATGCGGGCGCCGAAGCGTTGGCGCAGCCGCTCGACCAGCGCGACGTGCCACGGCAGGCCGGACTGGGCCGGAAAATGATAGAGATAGATCGCGATCGGCGTGGCGGCGGTCGCTTCGACGATGGTCTCGACATAGGCGACGAGCCCGTCGTCCGGTACGCCTTTGTAGTAGAACGGCGGCAGCACCAATGCGCCCGCGAACCCGAGCGCGGCGGCATGCCGCGTCAAGGCGACCGCGTCCGCGACCGACGCCGCGCCGGTGCCGACCATGAGGCGATCAAGCGGCAGGCCCGCATCGCGGTAGGCCGTCATCACGCGCTGGCGCTGCTCGCGCGAGAACGAGGTCGCCTCGCCGGTGGTGCCGAGCACGTTGAGACCGTCGCAGCCGTGGGCGAGCAGAAAACGCGCGAGCGCGACCGAGCGCGCGCAGTCGGGCTCGCCGGTACCGTCGACGGCGGTGGCGATGGCGGCGATCACGCCGTGAAGCTTGTTGCTGGTCATGTGGTCTCCCGGTTCAGACGACTGACGACGGAGGACAGACGACGGAGAACGGAGAAACGATCTTCGTCTGTCCTCCGTCGTCCGTCCTCTGTCGTCTGTTACCCGCTGACATTGAATGCGGCGAGCGCGGCCATGTTGACGAGCTCGGCGTCATTGGCCGAGAGCGAAACGATCTGCACGGGACGGTCGAGCCCGACCAGGATCGGGCCGATCACGGTCGCGCCGCCCAGTTCCTGCAGCAGCTTGGTCGAGATCGAGGCGGAATGGAACGCCGGCATGATCAGCACATTGGCCGGGCCGGACAGCCGACAGAACGGATAGGCCTCGCGCAACGCCATGTTGAGCGCGATGTCGGCCGCCATGTCGCCGTCGTATTCGAAATCGACCCGGCGTTGGTCGAGGAGGCGCACCGCCCGATGCACGTGCTCCGAGCGCTCGCCCGGCGGGTGACCGAAGGTCGAGAACGCCAACAGCGCGACCCGCGGCTCGTAGCCGAGCCGGCGCGCCACGCCCGCGGCCTCGACCGCGATGTCGGCCAGGATCTCCGCGTTCGGCATTTCGGTCACCGCCGTGTCGGCGACCAGCACCGTGCGCCCGCGCGACAGGATCAGCGATACGCCCATCACGCGGTGGCCGGGCTTGGGATCGACGCAGCGGCGGACGTCCGCCAGCGCCACCGAGAAATTGCGGGTGACGCCGGTCACCATGGCATCGGCATCGCCGAGCGCGACCATGCAGGAGGCGAAATGGTTGCGGTCCTGGTTGACGAGGCGTTGGCAGTCGCGCTGGAGGAAGCCAGCGCGCTGCAGCCGCTCGTAGAGATAGGCGGCATAGGCCGCGTTGCGTTGCGACAGGCGCGCATTGATGATCTCGATGCCGTCGCCGAGCTCGATGCCGAGGGAGCGCGCGCTTTCGCGCACGCGGTCCTCGCGACCGACCAGGAGGGCGGTGCCGAGGCCCTCGTGGACGAAGCTCGCGGCGGCGCGGATCACCTGCTCCTCCTCGCCCTCCGCGAACGCCACGCGCTGCGGCCGCCGCCGCAGCCGCTCGTAGACGCGCTGCAGGATGCCGGCCACCGGATCGCGGCGCGAGCGCAGCTGCGCGCGGTAGCCGTCCATGTCGACGATCGGGCGCCGGGCGACGCCGGTATCCATGGCGGCGGTGGCGACCGCCGGCGGCACGAACGAGATCAGCCGCGGGTCGAACGGCACCGGGATGATGTAATCGGGACCGTATTTCGGCCGGCCGCCGTAGGCGACCGCGACCTCGTCGGGCACGTCCTCGCGGGCGAGCGCCGCGAGCGCGTTGGCCGCGGCGATCTTCATCTCCATGTTGATCGCGGTGGCGCGCACGTCGAGCGCGCCGCGGAAAATATAGGGAAAGCCCAGCACGTTGTTGATCTGGTTCGGATAGTCCGAGCGCCCGGTCGCCATGATCGCGTCGTCGCGCACCTCGGCCACTTCCTCGGCGCTGATCTCCGGATCCGGATTGGCCATGGCGAAGATGATCGGCTTGTCCGCCATCGATTTCACCATCTCCTTGCTCACCGCGCCCTTGACCGACAGGCCGAGGAAGACGTCGGCCCCGGCCAGCGCCTGGGCGAGCGTGCGGGCGGAGGTCTTCGCCGCGTGCGCCGACTTCCACTGATTCATTCCTTCGGTGCGGCCTTGATAGATGACGCCCTTGGTGTCGCAGAGAATCATGTTGTCGGGCGTGAAGCCGGTCGCCTTGAGCAATTCGAAGCAGGCGATGCCGGCGGCGCCGGCGCCGTTGCACACCACCTTGGTCGATTTCATGTCGCGCCCGGTGAGATCGAGGGCATTGATCAGGCCGGCCGCCGCGATGATCGCGGTGCCGTGCTGGTCGTCGTGGAAAACCGGGATATCGAGCAGCTCCCGCAATCGCTGCTCGATGACGAAGCATTCCGGCGCCTTGATATCCTCGAGATTGATGCCGCCCCAGCTCTTGCCCAGCAGTTTGATGCAATTGACGACCTCGTCCGGGTCCTCGGACGATACCTCGAGATCGATGGAATCGATGTCGGCGAAGCGCTTGAACAGCACCGCCTTGCCTTCCATCACCGGCTTGGCCGCGAGCGCCCCGCGATTGCCGAGACCCAGGATCGCCGTGCCGTTGGTGATGACGGCGACAAAGTTGCCCTTGGTGGTGTAATCGAAGGCGCGATCCTCGTCCTCGGCGATGGCCAGCACCGGGACCGCGACGCCCGGCGAGTAGGCCAGCGACAGGTCGCGCTGGGTCGCCATCGGTTTGGTGGCGATGACCTCGAGCTTGCCTGGACGACCTTGGCTGTGGAAGAGGAGCGCTTCCTGGGCGGTGAAGGTCGGTCGTGCGCGATCGCTTTTGGAGGACATCTCAACCTCTTACTGACGCCCGGTTGAGTGGTTAGGTCGCACCGCCGGACGGCCCAAGGTAGCGGATGGGCGCCGCTCAAGGGAAGCCGCCAAGCCGCCGGTACGTCCTTGCGACCGGCGCGGCATCGCCGTCCGCCGCGACGTGTCGTCGCCGATAATTGAACAAAGGCGGCATTGAGGGTAATCGGTAGCCGGGCAATGCAAATTTCTCTGCGCTTAGAGCGGCCACGCCATGATCCGTTTCGTGCTTCGGTTCGCCGGCCTCCTGTTCCTGGCCCTGGGCTTCATCTTCTTGGTCTATGACGGCACCAAGTCGATCGCGGACCAGACCTTGTTCATCAGCAGCGTGGGCTCGACCTGGTCGAACATCCACCAAAGCTCGCTCGCGTCGCTGCAGCCCACGGTCGAGCGGCTGGCGGGGGCCTGGGCCTGGCAGGGCGTGATCCAGCCCTATTTCCTCGATCAGCCGGTCGCGCTCGCGCTCGCCGTCCTCGGCGCCGTGCTGATCCTGCTCGGGCGCAAGAAGAAGCCGCTCATCGGCTATGCGCGGGACTGACGTTCGGGCCGCGGCGTCGCCGCCGCGGCCCGACGTGGGTTTCGACCCGCCCGCGGCCTACTTGAGCGCGTTGACGCCGGCCGTGCAGACCTGCAGGTCCTGCGCCCCCAAGGCGCCGCTGCAGCCGATCGCGCCGATGAGCTTGCCGCCGACGACGAGGGGCACGCCGCCCTGCGAGCCGATCATGCCGTCGAGCGTCAGCTGGTAGATGAACTCGAAGCCCTTGCCGAGGTTCTCCTCGAACGCCTTGGTGGGCCGGCGGAAGGTCGCGGCCGCGCGGGCCTTGTGCTGCGAGATCGTGACCGATGCGTATTGGGTGTTGTCCATCTTGGCGAAATAGACGAGATCGCCGGTCGGGCCGACCACCGAGATCGCCATGAACCAGTTGTTCTTCTTCGCCTCGGCCATCGCGGCATCGACGATCTTCATCGACTGCTCGAGATTGATCGTCTCGCCGTAAGGCGGCGGCGGCGCCGGCGGCGGGGTGGGCTGCTGGGCTTGCGCTGCCGCGCCGAGCGCGAGCGTGGCACAGGCCGAAATCAACGTGACGACGAAACGACGCATCGCTGGTCCTCCCACTCGATCTGCCGGCCCGGGAATGGGCGCGGCATTTGGTATCCAGACCAGCATAGGGGTTCGCCGGCACCGGCGAAACGGGGTTGCGGCGGATCCGTCGCGCGGGCCGTGAACGGCGCGCCGGGCGCCCTTGCCGAGATGTGATGCGCGGGCGATGCGCGACGGTGGTGCGGATCGCCGCCGCGAGGCTTATATTGCGGGCACGATCACCGGAGACGCCGCCATGTTCATGTTCAAGAAGAAGCTCGACCTGCCGTCGGCCGCCGAGGCGCTGCCCGGCCGTCCGACTGCGATTGCGACAGCGCGCGAGCATTTCGTCTTGCGACGGCCGCTCAAGGGGCCCTATCCCGACGGCTCCGAGCGCGCGATGTTCGGCATGGGCTGCTTCTGGGGCGCCGAGCGCAAGTTCTGGGAGCTCCGCGACGGCATTCACGTCACCGCGGTCGGCTATGCCGCCGGCCATACGCCCAATCCGACCTACGAGGAGGTCTGCTCCGGCCGCACCGGCCACAACGAGGTGGTGCTGGTGGTCTTCGACCCGAAGAAAATCTCCTACCCGCGGCTGCTCAAGACGTTCTGGGAGAGCCACGATCCGACCCAGGGCATGCGGCAGGGCAACGACATGGGCACCCAGTACCGCTCGGGCATCTACGTGTTCTCGCCGCAGCAGCGCGAGGCGGCGGAGGCCTCGAAGGCAATGTACGAGAAGGAGCTCAAGGCGCGACGCTTCGATGCCATCACCACCGAAATCCTCGATGCGCCGCCGTTCTATTTCGCCGAGGATTATCACCAGCAATACCTGGCGAAAAATCCGATGGGCTATTGCGGCCTGGGCGGGACCGGCGTGAGCTGCCCGGTGGGCCTCATCGAGGAGCCGGCGCAGCCCGCGCGGGTGTGAACCCCTTCGACGGTCCGCTCGCGCGGGCGGCGCGAATCGAGCTGGGCCTGGCCACAGACAAGAAGTGAAATTCGTCCTGCGCGATCGTCCTCTATCCGCTCGCCCCCGCGCGGGGACGAGCGGAGGTGCGGTCAGGCTTTCTTAACCATGTCGGTGAGGCTTTCTTAACCATATGCGGCGTTAATCCGTTAACTGTCTTGGTCTGCGTCCGGATTCGCCCCATGCGGCTCGCCCGCCCCGCTGCCCTGCTGCTCATCGCCGCCGCGCTGGCCGGCTGCGCCGGCGCGCCCTCGCCGCGGCCGGTGGTGGCGGCTCCGCCGCCGCCCGCCGATCTCGACACCCTGATGTATGGCGGGCGCACCGCCTATGCCCCGCGCGAGCCGCTGGTGATCCCGGCCGCCGCGCCGCCCCCGGTTCCCGGCGCGATCCTGCCCGGGCCGGCGCCGGGCGGCGAAGAGCCCTACACCCTCGATTCCGGCGACCGGCTGCGCGTCGTGGTGTTCGGACAGGAAGGTCTCAGCAACCTCTATATCGTCGACGCCACCGGAAAAATCTCCATGCCGCTGATCGGCACCGTGTCGGCGCGCGGCTGCACCACCGCCCAGCTCGCGCGCGTGATCGCGGATCGCCTGCGCAACGGCTTCGTGCGCGAGCCGCACGTGGCGATCGAGGTCGAGCTCTACCGTCCGTTCTTCATTCTCGGCGAGGTGATCGCGCCCGGCCTCTACCCCTATGTGCCGAACATGACGGTCGAGACCGCGGTCGCCATCGCCGGCGGTTTCTCGCCGCGCGCCTATCGCTACGACGCCGAGCTCAGCCGCTCGCAGAGCGGCGTGACCGCGCGCCAGAAGGTGCCGCTGATCGCGCCGGTGCGCCCCGGCGACACCGTCACCATCGCCGAGCGCTGGTTCTGATTTGCTCCCGGTCGCCGGGTCCAGGCGCCGATACCCCTGTCCCTTGCCGTCTCATGAATGTAGCATGCGGTGCGAACGCGCGCGTGGCACCATCACGTCGGCGGTTTCGGTCGCGCGAACGCGCGTTCCGATCGTTTCTCGAAATTCGATGGAGAGCAAATGCGGAGCCTGATGCGCGCGGTCCGTTTCGTCGTCTTGCTCGTGGGCTTCATCGCCGCAGCGGCGCCCACGCTGGCCGCCGACAAATATCCGAGCAAGCCGGTGCATTGGGTGGTCGGTTTCGCCGCCGGCGGGCCGAACGACATCGTCGCCCGCATCTTCGGGGAATGGCTCTCCAACCATCTCGGCCAGCAGTTCGTGATCGAGAACCGCGTCGGCTCGGGCGGCATGATCGCGGCCAATGCCGTGATCAATTCTCCGCCCGACGGCTATACGCTCATGTTCGTCGCTCCCAACAACGCCATCGGCACGACGCTCTACAAGAATCTTCCGTTCGTGTTCCTGCGCGACACGGTCGCCGTCGCCGGCACGATGCGACTCCCCAACATCATGGTGGTGCCGCCCTCGCTCCCGGTGAGCACGGTCGCCGAATTCATCGCGCATGCCAAGGCCAATCCCGGCCAGCTCAGCTACGCGTCCTCGGGCAACGGCACCTCGGTGCACATGTCGGCGGAGCTGTTCAAGTCGATGGCCGGCCTCGACATGGTGCACGTGCCCTACCGCGGCTCGGCCGCCGCCTATCCCGATCTCATGACCGGCAAGGTCCACGTGCTGTTCGACAACCTGCCGGGATCGATCGAGTTCGTGAAGACCGGCAAGCTGCGCGCGCTCGGCGTGACCACGGCGATGCGCTCGGCCGCGCTTCCCGACGTGCCGACGGTCGGCGAGACGCTGCCGGGCTACGAGGCGAGCGTCTGGTACGGCGTCGCCGCCCCGAAGGGCACGCCGCCCGACGTCGTCGAGACGCTGAACCGAGCGTTCACGGCGGCGCTCAACGATCCGAAGATGAAGGCGCGCATCGCCGAGCTCGGCGGCGAGCCGATGCCGATGTCGCCGGCCGAATTCGGCAGGTTGGTCACCGACGAAACCGAGAAATGGGGGGCGGTGGTGCGGTCCGCCGGCATCTCGGTCGAGTGAGCGGGATCGCGCGACGGGAGCCTTGCGCTCCCGTCCGCCGCCGGTCCTTCCGGTCTACTTCTTCAGGTGCTTCTTGAGGAAGTCCATGGCGCGCTGCCAGGCGGTCTTGGCGCTCGCCTCGTGGTAGCTGCCGCGCTCGTCGCAATGGAAGCCGTGCTGGGCGCCGGGATAGACGTAGATATCGCTGTCGCCGCCGCGCTTGCCCTTGATCGCCTCGACGTCGCTCATCGGGATCGATGCATCCTGGTTGCCGAAATGCATCTGGGTCGGCACCTTCGGCTTCTCGTCGGCATTCTTGGCGATCTGGCCGCCGTAATAGCACACCGCGGCCGACAGGCCGTTGAGCTTGCAGGCCGAGAGGAAGGCGACGGTGCCCCCCATGCAGAAGCCCATGATTGCCACCGGCCCGCTCTTCTTGAGCTCGTCGATCGCGGCTTGCACGTCCTTGAGCATCGCGCCCCAATCCGGATTGGCGACGAACTTGCGCGCATTGGCAATCTCGTCCGGCGTATAGCCGCATTCGAAATTCTTCTGCTGGCGGTCGAACACGGCGGGAGCGACGGCGGCGTAGCCTTCGCCGGCAAGCCGGTCGCAGACCGCGCGGATGTGATGATTGACGCCGAAAATTTCCTGGATCACCACGATGCCGCCTTTGGCGGGACCGGACGGATCGGCGCGATAGGCACCCAATTGAAACTTGTCGGCGGACGTGAGCGTGAATTGCTTACCCAAGAGGACCTCCTGTGAACGCTGCAAAACCGGAACTGAAGTTCCGGGCGTCGGACCGGGGCAATGTCACGCTTTCGCCCGGGCAAAGCAACCCGTCAAGTTGCCCGAGATTTCTTAACGCCGCGCCGGCGCGATGACCGGGTCGCGCGGTTTCCTCTATCCGACCGGTGCCGCGGATGCGCAGGGGCGGAGCGCGAACGCTTCGGCGAGCAATTCGTAGGAGTGCCGGCGGGCGGCGTGATCGTGGATCATGGTCGTGATCATGACCTCGTCGGCCTTGCTCGCCTCGATCATCGACGAGAGCCGCTCGCGCACGGTCCGCTTGCTGCCGACGAACAATCGGGCGCGATTGCGCGCGATCAATCCGCGCTCGGCCGGGGAATAGGGATACGCGGCGGCTTCCTCCGGGCTCGCGAGCGGCAGATATTCGCCGCGCCGCCTGCGCACGAAGTTGAGATCGATGGTCGAGGCGAGCCGCTCCGCCTCGGCGTCGCTGTCGGCGCAAACCGCGGCGCAGGCGAGAATGGCGTAGGGGGTCGCGCGCGCGGCCGACGGCTTGAACTGCTCGCGGTAGCTCAGCATGGCGGCGACCGCATCGTGCTCGGCGAAATGGTGGGCGAAGGAAAATCCGGCGCCCACCATGGCGGCGAGCTGCGCGCTGTAACCGCTCGAGCCGAGCAGCCAGATCGGCGGCAGCGCGACGTCGTCCGGCATGGCGCGCACGGAGCGGAACGGGTGATCTGGCGGGAAGGCGTTGCTCTCGAACAGGACCAGCTCCTGGAACCGCTGCAGGAAGTCGTCGTCCCCGCCGCCATCCTGCCGCCGCCGCAACGCGTAGGAGGTGACGGGGTCGGTGCCGGGCGCGCGGCCGAGCCCGAGATCGATGCGGCCGGGAAACAGGGCCTCGAGCACCTTGAAGCGTTCGACGACCATGAGCGGAGCGTGGTTCGGCAGCATGACCCCGCCCGATCCCACCCGGATGCGCGCGGTCGCGGCCGCGATCTGCCCGATCATGATGTCGGGCGCGGAGCTTGCGATCGACGGCAGGTTGTGATGCTCGGCGACCCAGTAGCGCGTGTAGCCGAGCGCATCGGCGAGCCGGGCGAGGTCGAGCGAATTGCGCAGCGCGGCGGCGCCGGAGGAGCCGGTGGCGACCGGCGAAAGGTCGAGAACGGAGAGGGGAATCACGGCGGGCGCGCCGGGCGCGGCCTCAGAACGGCCAGGGGCGGCGCAGCCGCCAATCCCGCTTCCAGCCGGTCAGGCGTCCCCGGCGGAACTGCAGGGCGAGCGCCGAGTCGACCGGATAGAAGCCGGGAACGGCGGTCCGACCATAGGCGACATAGATCTCCGAGCCGTATTGTCCGGAGTAGTAGACGAGCGGCACGCCGAGCGCGACCCCCGCCTCATCGGGGGTCATGCCGAAGGCCAGCGGCGCCGTGTTCGATTGAACCCCGCAATAGACCGCCCAGCACATGCAAACCGACGCAACGAGGCGCTTCATGCGCATCATCTTCGATCCATTCGCGCAGGCGGGCAAGGCCCACGGCGCTGCATTCGGGCGGCTCACCGGCTAACATGCCGGCATGCCGCCCATTCTCGACCACAAGCACCCGCATTCGCCCTCGGTCTTCGCGCCCACGGCGCTGCTGCGCGAGGCGCGGCGACAAAAGCGGCTCGGCGCCGTCGACGTGCCGCCGCTGTGCATCCTCGACCCCGACGGCGATATCGTGCGCCGGCTCCGGCAGACCGGCCGGGCGCAGCCGTTCGCGGGCTGGCCCTGCTATCACACCGACCTCGACGCCTTCGGCGTCGCCGGACAGACCGTCGGAATCATCGGCCGCGCGGTGGGCGCGCCGTTCGCCGTGCTCGTCGCCGAGGAATTGTTCGCGAGCGGATGCCGGTTCCTGCTCAGCATCACCTCGGCGGGGCAGATCACTCCGGCGGGGGAGCCGCCCTATTTCGTAATCATCGATCGCGCATTGCGCGACGAGGGCACGAGCTACCATTACGCGCTGCCTGCTGAATTCTCGGATGCGGAGCCGCGCCTGGTCGCGGCCGCCAAGCAGGCGGTCGAGCGCAACGGCTTGCACGCCGTCATCGGCGCGAGCTGGACCACGGATGCTCCCTTTCGCGAGACCGCCGCGGCGATCGATTGGGCGCGCTCCAAGGGCGCGCTCGCGGTCGAGATGGAAGCGGCCGCGCTCTATGCGTTCGCGCGCGGCGCCGGTGCCGCGGTGCTTTGCCTCGCGCACGTCACCAACACCATGGGCCAGAGCGAGCACGACTTCGAGAAGGGCGAAGCGGACGGCACCGCCGCCGCCCTGGCCGTGATCGAAGCGCTGGTCGCGCAATTCTTGCTCTGACCTGACCGGAATTCGGCTTGCTCACTCGGCCGCGATCAGCTGTTGCGGATAGTCGCCGGTCCGCGCCGATGCCGGCTTCGATCCCCCGCACACATACCAGGAGCCAAACAGAAACTCTTCCATCGCGAGGTCGTCCGCCAGCGCGGCGAGCTCGTCCCATGGCTTGATGAAGGGATTGCCGAGCATGGTGTGCTTCATCAGCCAGAGGCCAAAAGGCAGAACGACCTTGCCGCCGAGACCGGGAGGAAGCTTGCCGTCCATGATCACGATGCGCCCGCCCGGCCGCAGCAGCGTCCAGGCGTGGCGCAGCACCGCGAGGTGATGCGGCATGGTATTGTAGGAGAGACCGAACAGAATGCCGTCGAGCAGCTCGGGCGGGACGTACCCGGCGGCGTCGCCTTGGATCAGCTCGATATTGCTCCACTCTTCCCGCTCGCAGAGTTGCCGGGCCTTGCGCAGCATGCCGGCCGACAAGTCCACCCCGTAGATCTTCCCGGCGGTCCCGACCGCCTCGCGTAAGAAGGGAAAATTCCGGCCGGTGCCACATCCGATTTCCAGCACCCGGTCTCCCGAGCCGAGCTGCAGGCGGGCGGCCGCGCGCCTGCGCAAGTGCGGAGGCACGAACAGCAACCAGTCGAACAGGCCGATCAGGTTGGCAATGCGATCGTAACGCTGTGCGATGAACGCACGTTCACAATCCACCCACTGGTATGTCACGCGTCTCGCCCCCTCTTCGCGCACCGGCGCTTTTATCGCGCTTTTCGGTGCCACCGCAGAACAGCTTGCAAATCCTCCATAAGCGGCAAACGCGGAGGCCTGCGAATCTCAACGGTGGAGGGACGGTCTGGTTGGGGGTAGGTGGCAAAAAGTCGCATAATTCATTTACCAATTGAACGCAGTGCACAAAACTCCAGCGTGCGTCGCGCACGCGATTGCCTTGCAGCTTGCGTGCCGCGGGCCGTCCGTGCGCGGGCGCGTCCGCGCCGATTGGTGTCGTCGCCGTCGCTGCGCTCATTCGCTCGCCGGCAGCTTCGCCTGCCGGACGTTGCTCTCGCGCCAGAGCAGGAACAGGCCGGACGCGACCACCACCGCGGAACCGACCACGAGCGCGATGCTCGGCACCTCGCCCCAGATCGCGAAGCCGAGAACGCTCGCCCAGATGAGCGAAAGATAAAAGAACGGGGCGACCGCCGAGGCCGGAGCAAGGTGCAGCGCGCGCGTCCACCAATATTGCCCGACGGCGTTGGCGACGCCGTTGAACGCGATCCAGGCGAGGTCGACGGGCGTCGGCGACACCCATCCCAAGGGTAGCAGCAGCGCGAACAACGCGGTGAGCAGGGCCAGCTGATAGAGCGTCAAGGTCTCGGTCGATTCGGTCGCCGTCATCCGGCGCACACCGCTGGTTACCGAGGCGTAGAGCACGGCGTTCGCGAGCGCGAACAGTGCGCCGATCTGGAACGTTCCCGCCCCCGGAGTGGCGACGATGAGCACCCCGCAGAAGCCGACGAACAGCGCCGCCCAGCGGGCGACGCCGACTGCCTCCTTGAAAACGAGCGCCGAGATGAAGGTCGTGAACAGCGGGGCGGAGAAGTTGATGGCGATCGCGCCGGCGAGCGGCATCAGGCTGAAGGCGATCAGCAGGAACGTCTGCGAGAAGCCCTGCGAAATCGAGCGCATGAGGTGGTGGGCAAGACGCCTGGTGCGGAACACGGCGAGCCCGGTCTGCGGCATCATGAAGAGCGCGCAGGTGACGAGCGCGACCGCCGTGCGAGTGAACAGCACCTCGCCGATCGGATAGGTCTCGATCAGCCATTTCGAGACTGCGCTCGAGCCCGTGAACACGATGGTGGCGCCCACCATGTAGAGGATGCCGAGCGGGACGTGCTCCCGCCGCGCCGTGGTCTTCGCCAACTGCCAGTCCGTGCTGCTCGCTTCGCTCACGCCGTCTCTCTCGGGCCGACGGATTGCCGGCGAACCTCACCTGAGCCCGTTTATGGCATGGCGGAGCCGCAGACCGGCATTCCCGGACGGCATGACGGGCCAGCCTATTTGGTCCTTGCAAGGCATGGCCGCGATCGGCTTGCGGGGACGACGGCGGGGCGCTGCGGCGTCTGGCGCGAAATTTCAGAAAGTTTGAACGGTCGGGCTTACCGGACGGCAGGACCGCCCGCGTAATATCGCCCGCGACGTTTCCAAGCAGGGCGCGCGCATGTCCCCGAAAGAGATCGACAAATTGATCGAGGGCCTGGTCATCGTGGTGGCGGACAGCAATCCGCACATGCGCAAGCTCACCCGGGTGATGCTCACGAATATCGGCGCCAAATCGGTTGCCGAGGCGGCCGACGGGCTCGACGCGCTCGACCTCATTCGGCATGGCAATCCCGACGTCATGCTGCTCGATTGGGACATGCCGATGCTGAGCGGCCCGCAAATCATGCACATCGTGCGCTCGCCGGGCGTGTTCGCAAAGCCGGGCCTGCCGGTCATCATGCTCACGGATCGTGCGCTGCGCTCGCAGGTGAACGAGGCGCTGCGGCTCGGCGTGCACGAATTCCTGGTCAAGCCGACCTCGCCCCGGGCGTTGCGCGACCGCCTGGTGTCGATCCTACTCCAGCCCCGTCCGATGGCGAAGATCGGCAAATATTACGTGCCCGAGCCGCGCCGGCCGATCGAGGGCGACCTGCGCCGGGCAGCGTGATGGTGCCGCCACGCGGCGCGATGATCACCGGCATGATCGTCGTGCGGCCGCATATCGTGTCGAGAAATCGGCCGCGGACTGCGCTCGCGCGAACAGATGCGGCCATGCAGACCGTGGCCGCAAAATTGTCGATGTCCGATTTTTGAGCAGCCGCTCGGAGCGCCGGCGCAACTATTGGACGCCCCTGCGCGAATGCTCGGCCCCATCGCATTTCCCAATCCATTGAATAACCTACATTATCACGCTGCCGGTCCCCCGACCGTGCCATAAACTGCTTAGTAATCAATCGCTTGTATTTTTTCTCCTTGCGGAATTCGAGGCGCCCGTGACGTCGATCGCGCAGCCGTTCGGCGTCGGCCTCTGTTTCCGAAGAATTCGGGACTGATCCGACGCCGAGCGGTGGGCCCTGCGGGGCGGGCGGCGGAGGGGGTAATGGGGCATGCGCCAACAGGCCACATCGCCGGCCGTCGATGCCGGTCGACTGCAGCCGGTCGATTGGGGATCGACCGACAGCGCTAGCCGCGCGGTCGGCCTCACCCAATTCATCAGCTTCGCCATCGGCGAGGACCAGTACGGCGTCGACATCATGTCGGTGCGCGAGATCAAGGGCTGGTCCGAGATCACCCATCTCCCGAAGCAGCCGGAATACGTGCGCGGCGTGCTCAATCTGCGCGGCGTCATGGTGCCGATCATCGATCTGCGCTGTCGGTTCGGGCAGGGGCTGACCAACGCCACGCCGCTGCACATCGTGATCATCGTCCAGGTCGGGGTCCGACAGGTCGGGCTACTCGCCGACCGGGTGTTGGACATCGTCTCCATCGACGCCGCGCAGATCCAGCCGGTGCCGCGGATCGCGCAGGCCTCGCGCATCGACTTCCTGGCCGGGCTGGTGACCGTCGACAGCGCCATGATCGCGTTGATCGATCTTCCCAACCTTCTGTCCCTGCCGGTCGGCGATCATGAGGACGCTTCCGAACGCAAGCATGCCGCGGCCGCACCGAGGAGATAACCGACCACAGAGATCGGCCAGGAGGCCGGTTTTGCTGCAAGCCCCGATCCGCTTCGCCTGCCACCGAACAACAATGTTGCAGTTCCCAGGAGGATCACTCGCATGCGGGCGACGCTCGCCACCGACAATGCCGGCAACGCCGACTGGAAGGAGCCCTAGCGTGCACGCCATTCCGCCGATTGCGTATGCGCCGGAAAACTCACCGGGTCGCTGAAGGTCCAACCAAGGCTTGTCTGCAAGAGGAAACGTTATGCTCGATCGGATGTCGGTCAACGCAATCTTGAAGTCCGTGATCGTGACCATGGCCGCGGCCATCATGATCGTTCTGGCATTCAGCGCCTGGAGTTCCTGGACCCGGCTAGGCGCCATCAACCGGATCGCGGCGGTCGCCGACGTTTCCGAATACATGTTCACGGCGCTGCACAATCTTCGCGTCGACCGCGCCTCGTCGTTCCGCGACCTGCAGGCGGACAAGCAATTCGGCTCGCTCGCTCCGCTTCTGCGCGAGGCCCGGGAAGCCGAAATGTCGGCGTTGAAATCCGCAACGGTCGCGTTGAACGCGGTCGACTTTCCGGAGCGCCAGGCCGCGGTCTCCGCTCTCGACCAATCCATCAAGCGGTTGACCGCCTTGCACGAGGAATCGGCCGCGGCATTGCTGCGCCCGAAGGCCGAGCGCCGGCAGGGGCTCGCGCAGGAAATGCTGAGCGAGACCAATTCGCTCATCGAGACGCTCGATAAATTGTCGGCGCAGCTGACCAGGTCGGTGAAGCTCGACGACGCCTTCATCGATCAACTGATGGAGCTCAAGCAACTCGCCTGGGTGGTGCGCAACGCGGGCGGCGACGCCTCGGTGCTGATTTCCAACAAGCTCGGCGGCCAGCCGCTGCCGCCCGATGCGATGCTCAAATACACCGTCAGCGTGAGCAGGCTGGAGACCGCGTGGGCAACGCTCGAGGACGTTGCCGCCGGCTTGCCGCTGCCGCCCCGCTTCGCGGACGCGCTCGCGAAGGCGAAGCGAGAGTACTTTGCGGCCGACTACGTCGACTTGCGGACGAAGACCCTGAAGGCGCTGATCGCCGGCGAGCCGGTCAATATGAAGGTCGACGACTGGGCCCGCATGTCGGTGTCGAAGCTCGCGTCGCTCTTGGGCGTCGCCGAGGCCGCGCTCGAAACGGCCAAGGAATACGCGGCATCGCAGCACTCGGCCGCGACCAGGATGCTGATCGTGCAGCTTGGGCTGTTGGCGATCGCCGTGATGATGGCGAGCGGAATGATGGCGCTGGTATCGCGTCGCGTGATCCGCCCGCTCGCACGCATGCAGGAGGCGATGCTGAAGCTCGCCGGCGGGGACTTCGGCGTGGTCGTGCCGGGCCTCGAGCGCAAGGACGAGGTCGGCGCCATGGCGAACGCCGTGGAGCGGTTCAAGCTCGTCGCCGACGAGAAGGCACGCAAGGAGGCCGATGACGCCCTGCGACGACAGCAGGGCGAGGCGGCAATCCATGCCAAAGCAGCCGAGGAACGGGCGCGCGCCGCCGAAGAGCAGGCGCAGGCCTTCCGGGCGCTCAGCATCGGGCTTGGCAAGCTCGCGAGCGGCGACCTGATCTTCCGCCTCAACGACGGCTTCAACGAGGACTACAAGCAGATCAGGGACGACTTCAACAACACGGTGGTGCAGCTGCAGGAAACGATCAAGGCGATCGCGTTCTCGACCCGCGAAGTGGCGAGCACGGCCGCCGAAATCTCGGGCAGCACCACCGACCTCTCGCAGCGCACCGAGGAGCAGGCCGCCAGCCTGGAACAGACCTCGGCTTCGATGGAGCGGATCTCCGCGACCGTGAAGAAGAACGCCGAGAACGCACAGCAGGCCAACCAGTTCACGTCCAGCACGCGCGAGGTCGGCAATCGTGGCGGCGAGGTGGTCGCCCAGGCCGTGGGCGCGATGTCGCGCATCGAGGAATCCTCGCGCAAGATCTCCGACATCATCGGCGTGATCGACGAGATTGCCCGGCAGACCAACCTGCTGGCGCTCAACGCCGCGGTCGAAGCCGCCCGTGCCGGGGAGGCCGGCCGCGGCTTCGCGGTCGTCGCCTCCGAGGTGCGCAATCTCGCCCAGCGCTCGTCGCAGGCGGCGAAGGACATCAAGGATCTCATCACCAACAGCTCCGACCAGGTGCAAGACGGGGTCGAGCTGGTCAACCGCGCCGGCGCCTCGCTCACCGAGATCGTGGAATCGATCAAGAAGGTGGCCGAGATCGTGTCCGACATCGCGGCAGCCAGCGGTGAGCAGTCGACCGGCATCGACCAGGTCAACGCCGCTTTGAACCAGATGGACGAGGTCACGCAGCAGAACTCGGCGCTGGTCGAGCAGAACGCGGCGGCGGCGAAGGCGCTGGAGCAGCAGTCGCAGGCGATGGACGAGCGCGTCAGCTTCTTCCGGCTCGGGGACGAGGCCGGCGAGGCGCGGCGGTCAGTCGCGGCCGGACGGCCGGTCGCGCAAGCGCCGCGCCCGCACGGCCCGGCATCGGCCAAGCACCACTCCGCGGCCGCGCCCGCCCACCGGGCAGCGATGCCGAAACCGCGGCCGGCGGCGGTGAAGCGCGGGCCGGCCGCGCGCATGCAGGCCGCCCTCGCCACGGCGATCAAGGACGATGCGGACTGGAAGGAGTTCTGAGAATGGACGCCGCCGTTGCCGGCACTCCGGCATCTGCCGGTAGAGGAGGTCGCAACGCGTTCGGCCGCCCGGACTGCGCATCGCAACGTCGAATGAGAACTCGGTAAGGGGCAACCGGACATGAACGACCAGACGTCGGCTTTGGCCGTCGACACGAGCCAGCTCGATCCCGTCCATCGAACCGCGACCGAGGCCGGCGCCGGGCGGTTGTCGCAGTTCGTCAGCTTCGCGATCGGCGACGACCAGTACGGCGTCGACATCATGGCGGTGCGGGAAATCAAGGGCTGGTCGCAGGTCACCCACCTTCCGGGGCAGCCGGATTACATGCGCGGCGTGCTCAACCTGCGCGGCGTCATGGTTCCGATCATCGATCTGCGCTGCCGCTTCGGCCAGGGCATGACCGAGGCGACACCGCTCCACATCGTGATCGTGGTCCAGATCGAAGGGCGTCACGTCGGCATGCTGGCCGACCGGGTCTTGGACATCGTCTCTATCGAGGCGTCTCAAATTCAGCCGGTGCCGCGCGTGGCGCAGGCCTCGCGGGTGAATTTCCTGTCCGGGCTGGTGACGATCGAGACCGGGATGATCGCATTGATCGATCTCTCGCCCCTGTTGTCGGTGTCGACCACCGACGGCGCTGGGCTCGGAGCCGCCGCGTAACCGCAGAGCGAACGCCGTGAGCCCGAATTCGATAACTCCGGTCCGCATCGAGCCGCCAGCGCGCAAGGAGGCCCGGCATGCCGCCGATTGCCCGTGATGCGACGGCGTTGCGGGGAGCGGCCGCCGCCGTCGCCGCTCCGCTTCGCGAGTTCGAATTTTCGGAGGCCGACTTCCGCAGCTTGGCGAAGATCGCGCGCGAGCAGACCGGGATCGCGCTCTCGGACGCCAAGCGCGATCTGGTCTATGGCCGCCTGTCGCGGCGCTTGCGCGCACTCGGATTGTCGTCGTTTCGCCAATACCGCGATTATCTCGAGGGCGACGACGGCGAGCGGGAGATCGAAAGGTTCATCAACAGCATCTCCACCAACCACACAAAGTTTTTCCGGGAAGAGCATCACTTCGCGCATTTCGCCCCGAACGTCGCCGGTGCCTTCGTCCACGCCACCAATGGCGCCCCCGGCGGGCGACTCCGCGTCTGGTCAGCCGGCTGCTCGACCGGGGAGGAGCCCTATACGATCGCACTCATGCTGCGCCGGGAGATCGCCGACATCGGGCGCCACGACGTCCGAATTCTGGCAACCGACATCGATACCGAGGTTCTCGCCAAAGCCTCCGCCGGCGAGTATTCGGCGGCGGCGCTGGAAGAAATTCCGGACGCGTTCCGATCCCACCTGCATTCCATCGAGGACGACAAGCGCATTGCGATGGGCGACGAGCTTCGCTCGCTGATCGTGTTCCGCCGGCTCAACCTGATCGAGCCATGGCCGTTCAAGGGACTGTTCGATGCCATCTTCTGCCGCAACGTGCTGATCTATTTCGACAACGAGACCAAGGCGACGCTGGTCGACCGGTTCGTGAATCAGCTCAGACCCGGCGGGTGGCTCTATCTCGGTCACTCGGAATCCCTGATCAAGTCGCATCCGGGCCTGCGGCTCGCCGGCCGCACGATCTACCGGAGGCAAGTGTGAGCCGCGCAACCGAGTTGCTCCGGTCGGCCCCGACGCTTGCCAATCCCGAGGACAGCGTCGCTGGACGCCGTTTCTACGATCCGACGCATGGCGGCTGGATCGTCAAGGTGTTGCCCGGCGAGTTCTATGTCACGGAGAAATCCGACGAGGTGCTCGTGACCGTGCTCGGCTCCTGTGTTTCCGCCTGTATTCGCGATCAGCGGGCCGGGCTTGGGGGGATGAATCATTTCATGCTTCCGCTCGGGCACGCGGACGACTGGGGAAACGATCCGCAATCGACCCGTTACGGCAATTTTGCAATGGAAAAGCTCCTCAACGAGCTGATCAAAGCGGGATGCGCGCGCGAGCGGATGGAGGTCAAGGTCTTCGGCGGCGGCAACGTGATCGACATCAACCAGGCGATCGGCACGCAGAATGCCGACTTCGTGCTGCGCTACCTGGAGGCAGAGGGCCTGAGTTGCGCGGCGCAGGATCTCGGCGGCCAATATCCGCGCCGCATTCACTACTTTCCGGCAACGGGTCGAGTGGTCCGCCGCCTCCTGGGAGGCAGCGAGACGGCCGCCGTCGCGCGCGAAGAATTCGCCTATGCCAGCCGCCTGTCGTCGACCAAGACCGCGGGCGACATTCAGCTGTTCGAGGATGACGCATGACGAACGTGACCTCACCCGTGCGGGTTCTCATCGTCGACGATTCCGCCCTGATGCGGCAGCTCATCTCAAATCTGCTGTCGGAGGATTCCGAGATCGAGGTGGTCGGCACGGCGCCCGACCCCTATGTCGCGCGCGAACGGATCAAGGCGCTGAACCCCGACGTCGTCACGCTCGACGTCGAGATGCCGCACATGGACGGCGTGACGTTCCTGCGCAAGATCATGGCGCTGCGACCGATGCCGGTGGTGATGATCTCGACCCTCACGCAAGCCGGTGCCGAGGTCACGCTCGAGGCGCTCGAGGCCGGCGCGGTCGATTTCATCGCCAAGCCGGTGAACGACGTCGCCTCGGCGCTGAACGAGCTGGCGGGCGAGCTGCAAGCCAAGGTCAAGGCCGCCGCGCGCACCCGCGTGCGCGCGCGCCGGTCCGGGCCGCCGGCGGTTCTCCCGCCGCGGCCGCTGCTCAATCGTGCGACCGGAAAAATCGTGCTGGTCGGCGCTTCGACCGGCGGGGTCGAGGCATTGAAGGAGCTCCTGCTGCGGCTTCCCGCCGACTGTCCGCCGATCCTGGTCACGCAGCATATGCCCGCGCGGTTCACGCCGGCCTTCGCCCGTCGCCTCGATCAACAATGTCCGATGCGGGTCTCGGAAGCGGCCCACCACGAGCCCATCGAGGCCGGCCACGTCTACATCGCGCCGGGCTCGCATCATCTCGAGCTCGCGCGCAGCGGCAGCCAATTCGCTTGCGCCCTGAACGAGGGGCCGACGATCTCGGGGCACCGACCTTCGGTCGACGTCCTGTTCCGCTCGGCCGCGCGCGTTGCTGGCACGATATCGATCGGGGTCATTCTCACCGGCATGGGCAAGGACGGCGCCGAGGGCCTGCTCGAGTTGCGCCAGGCCGGCGCCGCGACGCTCGGCCAGGACGAGGCGTCATCGCTGATTTACGGGATGCCCCGCGTCGCATTCGAGCGCGGCGCCGTCATGCAGCAATACCCGCTTGCCGACATGGCCGATGCCATCGTCGAGGCCTGCGCCGCCGGAGCGAGGATGGCGGTATGAGCGGGCGGCGGGACGTCGAATGGGGGAGCGGCCGCTCCCTGGGTTCGGTTGCGTAGAAACGAGGCAGATGGATGAGCGAGACGGACTGCAATGTCAAGGAAGCGATGAGATTGCCGGCAGTTCTCGACCTCGCCGCGGCCGAGAGCCTGTTGGCGATGTTGCTGCAACGGGTCACCGCGGGGCAGCCCCTGCGGCTCGACGCATCGGAGGTCGAGACCCTGACGTTGCCGTGCATCCAGGTCATTCTCTCCGCCACCAGGACTTACGACCGGGTCTCGGTCGAGATGCCGTCGATCGGCTTCACCAGTGCCTTCGCCGACCTCGCGCTCGGTTGGGAAGAGGTTCGCGCGCCGGCGCCCGTCCTGCACGAGGCGCCGACCGCGGCGCCCGCTCCCGAGGGGGACCGAGGCGGGGACGAAGACCGAACGGATCCACGAGGCGTGCCGATCGGCGCGCTGAACGGGGAGCAAGCGCCGGTTCGCGGGTCGGACCATGGCGGGGATGGGGAGCGAGTGGACCAGCAGTGTCGCGCGCAAGCCGACGAGCAAACGGGTGAGGAGGCCATGCCCAAGAAGATCCTGACGATCGACGATTCCAAGACCATGCGCGACATGCTCCTGCTTACGCTGGCCGACGCCGGCTTCGACGTGCTCCAGGCCGTCGACGGGCAAGAGGGCATCGAGGTGCTGGGCGACCAGCGCGTCGATGTCGTCATCACCGACATCAACATGCCGAAGATGGACGGCTACGAGGTGATCCGTTGTCTGCGTCGCAACCCGATCCACAAATCGACGCCGATCCTCGTGCTCACCACCGAGAGCGACACCGAGAAGCGCAATCTCGCCCGTGCGGCGGGCGCGACCGGATGGATGGTCAAGCCGTTCGATCCGGAGCGCCTGGTCGCGACCATCCGCCGCGTATCCCCTTGAGGCGCGTCCGCCGCGAACCGTGGACTTGAGACGAGGACTTGGGATCATGACGAGCGTCGACCAGCTCAAGCGCACCTTCTTCGACGAGTGCAATGAGCTCCTGCATGACATCGAGGCCGGGCTCACCGCCATGCGCGAAGGCACCGGCGCAGACGACACGGTGCATGCCGTGTTCCGCGGCGTTCATTCGGTCAAGGGCGGCGCCGGCATATTCGGGTTCGAGGCGCTCGTCGAGTTCGCTCACGTGTTCGAGACCGTGCTCGATTCCGTTCGGCAGGGCAGCACGGCCGCGACATCGGATGTGGTCGACGTGCTGCTGACGTCGAGCGACGTGCTTTCCGACCTGGTCGCCATGGCGCGCGCCGGCGAGGCCTTTCCCCCCGGCTACGGCCACGAATGCCGCCTAGCGCTCCAGCAACTGGTCGGAAAGGAGGGAACGCCGCGATCCGACAATTCTGCGGCTCCCTCCGATTTCCCTGAGATCGATTTCGTGCCGGTACGCGCCGACGACTTCGACGCCGCGGACGCCGCCGCAACGAAAACGTTCGCCATCGCCTTCCGGCCCAGACCGGAAATGCTCAAGAATGCCAACGAGCCGCTCTATGTGATACGCGAGCTGCGCAAGCTCGGTGAGCTCGATCTTGTCGCCGAGAGCGGCGCCCTGCCGCCGCTGCCGGAGTTGCAGCCCGATCACCCCTATATCGGCTGGACCGGCACGCTGCGAACGGCGGCCGCGCGCCAAGAAGTCGAGGCGGTCTTCGAGTTCGTGGTCGGCGATTGCGAGCTCGAGATTACGGAGGCCCCGTCCGGCGCGGCGGTGGTCGAGGACCCGCCACCGCTGGCGCCGAGCATCGATGACCCGCCCGGTGCCGCACTGCCGCCCGCCGCCGCCGATGCGGCAATCGCGCCGGCGACTGCTCCAGCGATGGATCACGTCATGGCGCAAGGCCTGGGCGGCGAACCGGCCGGGCCGAAGGCGCCGCGCGCGGCGGCCGCCAAGCCGGCGGCGACCACCACCCGGGTCGATCTCGACAAAATCGATCGGGTCGTCAACCTCGTGGGCGAGCTGGTCATCGCCCAGGCCATGCTGGGGCAGGTAGTTCAGGATCTTCCCGAGGGCGTAAGCGGCCGGCTCACCCAGATTCTCGACGAGGTCATCCATCACACCCGCGAGCTGAAGGACAGCGTAATGTCGATGCGCGCCCAGCCCGTCAGCTCGGTGTTCCAGCGGATGCCCCGGCTCGTCCGCGAGCTGTCGATGAAGACCGCCAAGAAAGTCCGGATCGAGATGTCCGGCGAGAACACCGAGGTGGACCGCACGATCATCGAGCGGCTGAGCGATCCGCTGACCCACATCATCCGCAACGCCGTCGACCACGGCATCGAGGCGCCGGAGGATCGGTTGGCGGCCGGCAAGAGCGAGGAAGGAACGATCTACCTCGCCGCCGATCATCGCGGCGGCCGGATCGTGATCGAGGTCAGCGACGACGGGGCCGGCATCAATTGCGAGCGCGTGCTCGAAAAGGCCCGCGAGAAAGGCGTGGTCGCCCCCGACGCGGTGCTGAGCGACGACGAGATCAGCAATCTCGTGTTTTTGCCCGGGTTTTCCACCGCCGAGACGGTTTCCGATATTTCGGGCCGCGGCGTGGGCATGGACGTCGTGCGCAGCAATATCCAGGAGCTGGGCGGACGGATCTCGCTCAAGTCGGAGCGCGGGCGCGGGATGACGATCCAGCTCGCCCTGCCGCTCACGCTCGCGGTGATGGACGGAATGGTCATCAAGGTCGGTCGGGAAACCTACGTGATGCCGATGTCGGCCATTGTCGAATGCCTGCGTCCGGCGCGCTCGGACGTCCACAAATTGCTGGGCACCCGGGGCATGCTGAAATTGCGCGGAGATCTCGTACCCATCGTTCACCTTGGCGACCTGCTCGACGTGGCCTCGATGGTGAACGATCTCTCCGACGGCGTCGTCATCATCACCGAAGCCGGCGAGGGCACGCGATTCGGCCTCGTGGTCGACGAGTTGTGCGGCCACCAACAGGTCGTGATCAAGAGCATCGAGGAGAGCTATGGCGCCGTCCCCGGGATCGCCGCCGCCACAATTCTCGGCAACGGTCGTGTTGCCTTCATCCTCGACGTCGAGAAGCTCTCCGATCTCGCGGCAGACGGCTCCCCCCAATTCGGGACCGCTGCGCCGCCGGTCGCGGCTTCCACGGCAGCGGCAACCATAAACTAGGAAAGCAGTCGTGCCGGTCCAGCACGGGTGCCGGACGGCAATCAGCAATCAGGAGTGACGGGAATGCCAAACGCAGCAGCTCTCAAAGTCCTCATCGTCGATGATCAATTCAGCGTGCGGCAGATGACGCGCATGACCCTGCAGCAACTCGGCGTCCGCTACATACACGAATCCGAGAACGGTCGCGACGCGTTCGAGAAGGCGGTCATCCAACCGCTCGATCTGATCATCTCCGATTACAACATGCCGGAGATGGACGGTTTGGGTCTGCTGCGGGCGGTGCGCGGCCACCAAGCCGTCCGCAAGCTTCCATTCATCCTGCTCACCGGTCGCGGCGACCAGGAGCTGGTGATCAAGGCGGCGCAGGCCGGGGTAAACAACTACCTGGTCAAGCCATTCACGGCCGACATCCTGCGCACCAAGATCGAGCAAGTGATGGGGAAGCTTTCGTGACAGCAGCGCAGACGGTGCCCATTGTCCGCGACCACGAGGATGATGCGGACGCCGCCGCGGGCGAGCCGGCCGTTGGCCCCGATCTGCGGGCTTTTCTGCCGGCCATCGCCGGACTGTTGCACGACACCGCCGCCCGCTTCGAGGAGACGGTCGCGCGGGTCACCGCCATCGTGATGTTGCAGGCCGGCCGGGCGGAGGGCGACCTGATCGTGACGCTGCAGGATTTCGACCGGCTGCAGCAGGAATTCGTCGCGCTCGGCGACACGCTCGTGCGATTTGCGGCAGCCTCCGACGATGCGGCGTCGGTTCGCAGCAGCGAGTTCGGAAACGTGATTTCCGCGATCGCGGTCGGCGACCTCAGGCAACGCCTCTTGTGTCGCCTGGAGGGCAAGGACCCCGACTTCGGCGTCTCGATCGTGAGCGACGAAGGGACGTTCGGCGAAGAAATATTTTAGCGCATGCACGGGAAGCGGGAAGCGTTTCCGCGATCATGCAAGAATCCGGGTTCCGGCGGAAAGCATGCGTTCCGGCGGCCGCCGCCCCCGCTCGGCGCGATCCGTTGATGCGGTCATCGTCACGTCGAAGGCGGCCATGGCGCAACGGGCATGTATTCGGCCACGCGGCGCAGCCCGCTGCTGAGCTCCGGCAGCTGCTCCGGCCGCAAATTACGATATTGCTCTTGTTTGGCGAGCAGCAGGGCCTGGAAGTGGCAGTCGACCAAATCGCCGCGGTACTCCGCGCCGGCTTTGATCGACGCGAAAATCTCGCAGAGATTGTTGGCGACAAAGCTGGCGAGCTCGTACCCCATGGTGGTGCCGACGTCGCGGATGCGGCGGCAATGGAGGTAGGCGACGTCGGTCGCCTCGGAATCGCGGGTATCCGGCGATGCGCACCGCTCGACCGCGTCGTTGAGCTGTCGCAGTTCCTGGTCGAGCCAATCGCCAAACCCGACCTTGTTTTCGTCGATCGTGGTTTGCCCGCGCTCGAGTGCCTGGTCGCGCGACACGCCACCGGGGCGACGCGCCAGTTTGTTGAAGCGATTATCGACCGAGAATATTCTCGCGTCGTCGGCCTCGCTCGACATCAGTCCTGTCCGGTACGCGCCAAGTTGAGAAGATTGTCGATCTCGCTCTGCGACAAGGCCGGCCCCGCACTCTCGCCGACCGTGATGTCCTTGTCTCCTTTGCGCCGCCCGACCCCGCTCGGATAGCCCTCGATCTTGAACCTGCGGTCCGGACCGAAATAGGTCGCGGTGTCGACGAACTGGCGCGGATTGAAGGCGATCCATGCGAGCCGGTCGTAGAGGCTCGCGGGCGAGATCGGCTTTGCCACCACCATATTGGCCCCGACGTCGCGCGCGGTCTTGATCGTGCTCGCGCGCGTGTCGCCGGTCATGATCAAGATCGGGACCGTTCGGTTCTCGTTGTGGGTATTGCGGCGGATGGCGTGGGTCAGCTTGAGGCCGCCGTGCGGCGGCAGCCGCGCGTCGCAGACCAGGATGTCGATTTTTTGCCCGGTCAAAGCCTTGATGACCCCGAGCGAGTCGCGAGCCTCGATTACTTTGTTGGCGCCGAAGCTGCGCAGCATGCTGTGCACGATCATGCAGAGATACGAATTGGGGTCCGCGACCACGAAAAGCAGATCACGGAGATTGATTGCGTGATCCTTCATCCCCGCGTCCTGTTCCGCGAACGAGAATCGGCGCCGGAGATGCCGGGCACTATCGCCCCGCGGCGGCCTGCATCCGAAAGATGACGCTATGAATACGAATTTACGGACTGATTCGCTAGAATGGCACATTTGCAAGGCGATGACGCATGTTCTCGTCTGCTTGCCTGTTGAGCGCCGCTTGGCATTTCGCTGTCAAATCGACACCGGTTAAACTATAAATTTTATCGACGATTCATTCTCTACTCTTAGATGTAATACAAAACTGCTCGATTCGTCAGTCCGTTTCAATTCGTGCATGAAGTCGCCGTGCGGGATGAAACCTCGCTCCGCCGTGAAGCGCGCTACCGCTCGACCGGCAAGGGAGTTGCCATGCTCATCAAGTTTCTCGCGCGCGTGCTCTGCGCCGCGATCCAGCTCTGCAGCATAGCCGCGTGGGCGCAGCCATATCCCAATCGCGTCGTGCATATCATTGTGCCGTTCGCGGCAGGGGCGCCGGATTCGGTTGCGCGTATCCTTGCGCAGCAGCTCCAGGCTCAGATCGGACAGTCGATCGTCGTCGAGAACCGCCCGGCGGCGAACGGTACTGTCGGCACCGAGGCCGTCGCCAAAGCAACGGCCGACGGATACACGTTGCTCGTCACGTCTGCCTCTTTCGCGGTAAATCCCAGCATCTATCGAAAGCTTCCTTACGACGTGCTCTCGGACTTCGAGGCGATCAGCGCGATTTGCCGCGGCAACGGGTACCTGCTGGTAGTCCATCCTTCCGTGCCTGCAAGCTCGGTTCAAGAACTCATCGCGCTTGGACGTGATCCGAAAAGCAAGCTGTCCTACGGTTCTCCTGGAATCGGAAACACGCTCCACCTCGCGGGCGAACTCTTCAAGGCCCGCACCGGAGCGAAGATCGAGCACGTTCCGTACCGGGGCGCCGGTCCCGCGATCAGCGATCTTCTGGGAGGACAAATTCAGGTGATGTTCGTGACGCCGCCGTTGTCGTTGGCCCACATCCAGGCGGGGAAGCTGCGGCCGCTCGCCTACACCGGCACCAGCCGTTGGTCCGTGCTGCCCGAGGTGCCCACCATGGCGGAGGCGGGGGTCCAAGACTTCGTGATGGACGGCGGCTGGCACGGCTTGTTTGCGCCCGCGAGAACACCGGCCGACATCGTCTTGCGCCTGAATCGGGAGGTGCAGACGGCGCTCACGGTCGCCGGGCTGCGCGAAAAGTACGCGACCCTCGGATTGGATCCGTTTGGAAGCTCGCCAGCCGAGTTCAAGGCCTTTCTCGCGGAGGAAGTCCGCAGATACGCCGAGCTCGCGAAAATGGCCAAAATCGAGCCGCAGTAAGGGTGCGCTCGCCTGCGGCGGGCAGGCCCCGGCCGGGCCGGGCTCGCCTCATCGAAATTGCGCTTCGCGCATTCGCCCCGGGGCAAGGACTCACTGCGCGCGGCCTGACGGCTCGACCAGGGCGGCAGCCTTCCGCACAATCGTGCTCGGCGTGCCATAGACCGCTGACAGGAGGCGTTCGATCTCGCCGGCAGTGAGCGGCTCGATCTCCAGTTGCGCCTTGTCGGCATCGGCGCGGAATTCGGGATCGCCGAGCGTGGCTTCGAAGGCGCGCCGCAACGCGGCGAGCCGCTCGACCGGCACGCCGGGCGGCGCGGCGAACGGCCGGCCCGCCTCCTGCCGGATCAGGATCAGCTCCAGCACCCGTTTGTTCTCGGGGTCGGTGACGAGATCGAGCGCGCCCGGGACGTCCGGCAGCTCCCGGAGTTTCGCGAGGCCCATCTGCACGATCACGTTGAGCAGCTTCTCCCTGATCCAGTGCGGGCGCGATGCCTTCATGGTGGACCAGGAGAGGCCGCAAATGCCTTCAGCCTCGCCGCGCTCGATCGCCAGGGTGAGGCCCGCGCCGGTATCGTATCCCGCGATCACCTTGAACCTGGTGCCGATGAGCGCGTTCAACGCCTTGGGCACGATCGCGGTATTCGAGGTGGCGCCGGCGGCGGCGACGATGACGTCGCGCGCGCGTGCGTCGGCGACCGTCGTGACCGACGACCGATGCCAGGTGGCGCAGACGTTTTGCAGCTTGCCGATGCTGCCCAGCCAGTTGAATCGTTGCGCGTCGTAGCGCGCGCCCGGATTGCCGAACAGCGGATCCATGGCGGCGCCGTTGGTGAAGGCGGCAATGGTCGAGCCGTCCTTGTCGGCGGTGGTGTAGAGCGTGCTGGCGGCAGCAAGCCCGGCCGCGGCTGGCATGTTCTTGACGATGATATTCGGCTGGCCGGGGATGTGGCGCGACAGATGGCGGGCGAAGATGCGGGCATAGGTATCGTAGCCACCGCCAGCGCCGCCGCCGACCAGCAGGGTGATCGATTTGCTCCTGTAGAATTCCTCGACCGGCTGTGCCGTGCCGCCGCCGGGCCAAACCGCCGCCACGAACAATAACGCAGCGATCGCCCGCGTGCCTGCCCGCATGGCCACATCGTCGATTTTGCCCATCGCCCGCTCGGAAAGCCGGTTCCGATGTTTCCGGACCATGCTAACGCTAACGCTTGTAGTTCCGCGCCATCGCCGCGAAGTAGCCCTGGTCACGAAGCGCGTCGAGAAGGCTCATTTCGACATAGTCCTCGACCTTCTGGCTGGCGTCGGGAAACTGCGTCAGGATATTCTCGGCGCCCGGCCGCGAAATCTCGATATTGATCGGCGACTGTGCCTTGAAGTCGTTGTAGGTGATGTCGAGGATTTTTGGATCGGTGATCTTGAGCTCCTTGGCCAGCACGTTCTTGGCGCGCGCCTCGTCGGTGAGCGCGAGATAATTGCCTTCGATCGTGCCCTTGAGAAACCGCAAGAGCAGGTCGCGGCGGCCGGAGATGTCGCCGCGGCGCACGACGATGGAGCTGAACACCCACGGTATCTGCTCGGGAACGAGATCGACGAGGACATTGACCCCCTGCGAGCGCGCCAGGCTCGAGATCGGCTCGTTGATCGGTGTCGCCTGGATCTCGCCCGACTTCACGGCCTCCAGCCGCCGCATGCCGCCGCCATATTCCTTCACCACCACGTCGCTCCGGACGAGTCCGAGCCGCTGCATCGCAAGCGTGACGGTGGCATCACTCTCCGAACCGAACGTGCTCACGCCGATCACACCGCCCTTGAGATCGGCCGCACTCCTTACGGTCGGCGCGGCGAAGAATGTGAAGCGGATGACGTTGCTCAAGGAGCCGATAGTGCGGATATCGCCGCCCGCGCGATTGACCCGGATGACCGATGACAAGCCCACATGCATGACGTCGAGCCGGCCGGCTTGCAGCTCGGCCGCGCCGCGGCTGCCGCCGCTCATGTTGATGATGTCGACCGTAAGCCCCTGGGCGGCATAGAAACCGGCGTCGCTCGCCATGTACCAGGCCAGCACGGTATTCACGGGGTCGGAGATGCCGGCCTTGATCTCGACCGGCTCCTGCGCCGCCGCCGGGCGCCCGCCGAAGAGCACCAGGATCGCGATAAACACGCTGGCTGCATGGGAATGCCTGCCCGACCGCATTTGAGATCCTCCCGAACTCGTTCCGACCGGTCGTATCGCGCAAGCAGCGGTGGATTCAGAACTCGCGGAACAGGCGGCCGAACCCCTCGATGCGATCGTTGACGCCGCAGCGGCGCAGCGCGTCCCAGACGATCGCCTGATGTGCCGCCACCACGTTGACGCCGAATTCGCGCTCGAGCGCGTCGATCGATTCCGCCGTCGGCCAATGCGGCGACGGCAGCAGGATCGAGTCGGCGGCGGGATGCTCGCGCATGAGCTTGCGGCCCATCTCGAGCGCGGCATGGCGCGGAATGCGTCCGATCTGGTTGAAGGCGCTGCCCCAGCCGGTCGCGCCGAGGACCTCGCAGCCGAAATGTGTCCCGTAGCCCGCGATCCGGTCGGTCTCGCTCAGCTCGTAGGGCTGCGCCACCACGACCTTCTTGCAGCCGAGCGCCTTGATGGCTTTCGCCTGCGCCGATGCGCTGGTCGAGACCTTGACCTTCAGCTTGGTCTCGAGCTCGCCGATCATCTGCTCCGCATTTGCATAGCCCTTCGACACATTGATCGGAACTCCGCCAAGCACGGCGATGTCGACGCCCGCTGCCGCCATCTCGCGCACCGCCTTCATGCTGATGTCGTAGGACCGCTCGATCTCGTCCCCGCTGCGCACCACGATCGCCAGCGTGGTGAGGACGAGCGTCACGCCCGATGGAACGATTTTGTAGAACTCGTAGGGAAAGACCTCGGTGGTGAGCGGCGGCGAGGTGTAGCCGATACGCGCCCGATGGCCGTAGATTCGATCGCGCGGCTCAGGCGAACCCATCGCACGATACCTTGATCGCCGCCGACCGACAGGCGAGGGGCGGCAGGGTTTGCAGCGGCAGGTTTGCCCCACGAAGTCCGTCCCGACGCCGGAGCATCCGCTCATGGCTCGCCATTGGAAGGTGACGGCGCGCCTGGCACCCAAAACTCACTTTTGTTCGTTCATGTGCTTGATCAAACTGGCCGGGCGCATATCGGTCCAGTTCCGGTCTATGAATTCGAGGCAGGCGGCGCGAGTGTCCGACTCGTGAATTATGGTCCATCCTTCGGGTACATCGATAAAGCTCGGCCAAAGCGAATGCTGTCCCTCGTCGTTGATCAACACGTGGTAAACGCCATTTTCGTCTTCAAACGGGTTAGTCATTTGGTCCTCCATGGATATCCAGGTTGGTCCATCCTTCGTTGTTTGTCGAGCTCGCGCGCGAGCACGTCGCCAATGCTTCGGGCCGGCAGCGCATCCATCATCGAGTCATGATCACAATCCACGTGATAGACCTGGATTCGGCCATCGACGTAAGGGGTCCAGGAGCGGAATGATGGCTTGGCGTCGCCCTCGTTGGCTACGAAAAGCAAGATGTCGCCGGTAAATCGCCGGGGTAAATATTTCCTCATTATACGGGCGTTGTTCTTGTAGACGTTCGTGATCGCCTCGTAGTCGCTCTCTTCCAGGGGCGAATGAATGTACCTCTCGCGATGGACCCTTTCCAATATCGCCTGTAATGGATCATGGACCGATCCGAGAGCAGGCGTCGCTGCTTCGCGGTCCTGGTCCTGACTGCTGCAGGCTCGACCTTCTTGGTCGAACGGATAGCTGTCGAGAAGGGCGAGCATGGAGACCTGTTCGCCCATGGACTGAAGCTGCGTGGCTATTGCGTGAGCCACGAGGCCGCCAAACGACCAGCCGAGCAGGTTGTAGGGCCCAACGGTTTGAATCCCTCGAATGACGCCCAGATAGTCCGTCGCCATGCTTTCAATGGTGTCGGGCAATATTTGTCGTTGAACGAGATTGCGTGCCTGTAAGCCGTAAATCGGGTGGCCCGGAGGAGTATGTCCGATAAGTCGCGAATATGGCCAACTTAATCCCGCGACCGGATGGATGCAGAATAGAGGGGAGAAGATTCCATGGGGTCTGATCGGCAGTAAGACCTCAAGATCAGACCGCTTCGAATGACTGGTGTAGAGACGGCGCGTCAGCCCGGCAACGCTCGGCGCCTCAAACAGCGTGCGGATCGCAATCTCGACATCAAGCCCGGCGCGGATGCGGCTGATCAGCCGCGTCGCCAGCAGCGAATGACCCCCGAGCGCGAAGAAGTTGTCGTCGATGCCGACC
>WNFG01000200.1_pt1 | contig 74062 bp, 76 predicted proteins | sample 5400431 | NCBI WGS metagenome assembly WNFG01 (sample SAMN13153346, study PRJNA577476) | soil metagenome | isolation source: 120 cm saprolite under Douglas fir tree site 2 hole 3 replicate 2 | place: USA:California | collected 2015-04-18
GGATTCAAACGGAAGTCCGCGGCCTGGGGGAGTGCGGGGGCCATGTCGGGGCCCCCGCAGCTGAAGCGCCTGAGGACGTGAGCGAGTGTCCGCGGCCTGGGGGAGTGCGGGGGCCATGTCGGGGCCCCCGCAGCTGAAGCGCCTGAGGACGTGAGCGAGTGTCCGCGGCCTGGGGAGTGCGGGGGCCATGTCTGGGCCCCCGCAGCTGAAGCGCTTGAGGACGTGAGCGAGTGTCCGCGGCCTGGGGGAGTGCGGGGGCCATGTCTGGGCCCCCGCAGCCGAAGCGCCTGAAGAATTAAGCGAGTGTCCGCCGCAGGAATGCCCGACGACGTCCCCTACCGGCCCCCGTTCTGGTACCGGGGCCGGCATCTCCAGACGCTGTGGGGGCCGCTGCTGCGTCACCGGCGGCGGCCCCCGCTGCGCCGGGAGCGGCTCGAGACGCCCGACGGCGACTTCGTCGATGTCGACTGGCTTGCCGAGGCCCCCGACTCGGGCCCGCTGATCCTCATCCTCCACGGTCTCGAGGGGTCGTCGAACTCCCACTACGCGCGCGGCCTGCTGCGCGAGACGGCTCGCCTCGGCTGGCGCGGCGCGGTCCTCCACTTCCGCTCGTGCAGTGGGGAGGTCAACCGGCTCCCGCGGCTCTACCACTCGGGGGACACGCGCGATCTCGAGTGGGTGGTCGAGCGGTTGCGGAAGCGCGAGGCCGAGCCCCGGATCGGCCTGATCGGGATCTCGCTCGGCGGCAACGTGGTGCTGAAGTGGCTCGGGGAGCAGGGAGAGTCCGCACCCGGCGCGGTGGTGGGGGCGGTCGCCATCTCGACCCCGTTCGACCTGACCGCGTGCGCGGAGGTGCTGGATCGCGGCTTCAACCGCACGGTGTACACCGGGAGCTTCCTGCGCACCATGAAGGCCAAGATCCGGGCCAAGACCCATCTCTACGACGGCCGGATCGACGTGGCCGCGGTGCTCCGCTCCCGGACCTTCACCGAGTACGACCGGTGGTTCACCGCGCCGATCAACGGGTTCGCCGACGAGCGCGATTACTGGAGCCGGGCGAGCAGCGCCCCCTATCTCGAGCGCATCCGACGTCCCACCCTGCTCATCAACGCGGCCAACGATCCGTTCCTCCCCGGGGAGCGCCTGCCCACCGCGGAGGTCGCGCGCTCGCGATGGCTCGAGGCGGCCTTCGTGGAGCAGGGCGGGCACGTGGGCTTCCTGGACGGCCCACTCGGCCGCTCGTCGTGGGCGGAGCGGCGCGCCCTCGCGTTCCTCCGGCGCCTTCTGCTACCATGACCGCCGTGCTGCGCGACGCGTACGGGCTGCCGGTGTCGACCTCGTCCCGCGCCGCGGTGGACGCCTACGACGACGGGGTGCGCGCGCTCCTGGGCTTCGGCGCGGATACGGTGGAGAGCTTCCGCCGGGCGGTGGCCGCCGACCCCGACTTCGCGCTGGCCCGCGCCGCCCTCGCGGTGGCGCTCTACCTCGACGAGCAGATCCCCGCCGCGCGGCCCGAGATGGAGCGGGCGGTGGCGGACGGCACCGCGCAGGCCGCCTCGCTCACCGCGCGAGAGCGACGGCACCTGGAGGCCCTGCGCCTCTTCGTGGGCGGGCGCGGCCACGACGCGATCGCGGTCATGCAGGAGATCCTGGGCGACTTCCCGCGCGACGTGCTCCTGATGCAGCGGCTCTACTACATCTACTTCTGGCAGGGCCGCTCGGCCGAGATGCTCGAGGTGACCCGCGCGGTGCTGCCGGCCCTGGCCGACGACGGCTACACGTGGGGGTACCACGCCTTCGCGCTCGAGGAGAACCACCGCCTCGACGAGGCGCTGCCGCTCGCCGAGCGGGCGATCGCGCGGAACCCCCGCGACGCGTGGGCGGTGCACGCGATCGCCCACGTCCACTACGAGCGGGGCGACAACCGCCGCGGCATCGAGAGCCTGCCGGGGCAGATCCATCCCTGCGACCACCTGGGTTACTTCCGGAACCACCTGCTCTGGCACCTGGCCCTGCTCCACCTCGCCGAGGGCGACTACGAGCGAGGCGGGCGGCTCTTCGAGAGCGTGTTCGGCCGCATCCCGATCGCGATCGCCTCCGACCTGCAAGACTCGGTGGCGCTCGCGTGGCGCCTCGACCTCTTCGGTCGGCCCGATCCGCGGCGCTGGTCCCGGCTCGGGGAGGCGGCGCGACGGTGGCTCGACATGCCGCTCCTGCTCTTCCACGACCTGCACGTGGGGATGGCCCTCGCCGCGGCGGGTGACTGGAGCAGCGCGGCGCTCCAGCTGGACCGGCTCCGGCAGCGCGCGACCAAGTCGAAGAACCCCACGCTCGGCGAGGTCGTGGTGCCGCTGATGGAGGGGCTCCACGCCTTCGCGCGGGGCGAGTACGGGGCCGCGGTGGCCCGCATCGAGCATGTCGAGCCTCGTATCGTCGAGGTGGGCGGCAGCCACGCCCAGCGCGAGGTCTTCCACGATACCCTCCTGGCCGCGGCCCTGCGCGGCTCCGAGCCGCGCGCGGTCGCCCTGCTCGAGCGCCGCCTGGCCAAGCGACCGAACCCCGGCCACTTCTGGGAGCGGGCGCGCGCCTCATGAACTGGGAGGCCCTCGGCCGCGAGACCGTCGAGCTGCTCCGGCAGTACCTGATGCTCGACACCACCAACCCGCCCGGCAACGAGACGATCGGGGCGCGGTTCCTCGAGGACGTGCTCCGGCGCGACGGTCTCGTGAGCGAGACCGCGGAGTCCGCCCCCGACCGCGGCAACCTGGTGGCGCGCCTGCGGGGCGACGGATCCGAGGGCGGCATCGTGCTCCATCACCACATCGACGTGGTCTACGCGGATCGGCGCTACTGGACGGTGGACCCGTTCGGCGGGGTGATCCAGGACGGCTTCCTCTACGGCCGCGGGGCGCTCGACATGAAGTCGACCGGTATCCTCCACCTCACCGGGATGCTGGCGATCAAGCGGGCCGGCGTGCCGCTCAAGCGCGATCTGGTCCTGCTCGCGACCGCGGACGAGGAGGCGGGCAGCCGCTTCGGCGCCCAGTGGGTGGCCGACCGGCACCGGGAGTGGCTCGCCGGCGCCGAGTACGCGCTGTCCGAGTTCGGCGGCGTGTACGCGCAGCAGGGCCACCGGGCGCCCTTCGCAAGCATCGTCACCTCCGAGAAGACGGGCCTGCCGCTCCGGCTCACCGCGCGCAGCGAGCCCGGGCACGGCTCGATGCCGTGGCCCGACACCGCGCCGAACCGGCTCATCCGCGCCCTCGGCCGGCTGCTCGAGGCGGAGCGGCCGCTCCGCGTTCTGCCGGAGATCCAGGAGTACTTCGAGCGGCTCGGATCGGTGATGGCGGGCGATACCGGGAAAGGCTACGAGGATCTCGCCCGCTCGCTCGGCGACCCGACCTTCCGTCGCGCCTTCCTCGCCGACCGGCACCAGGCCGCGATGCTGCGGACCACCTTCGCGGTCACCATGCTCCGCGGCAGCGAGAAGCGCAACGTGATCCCGCCCGAAGCGATCGCCGACGTCGACTGCCGCATGCTGCGGGGCGACGACCCGGAGGAGATCGTCGCCTGGGTGCGCGAGGCCATCGCGGACCCGCGCGTGGAGGTGAGCCTGATCAACCCGCCGCCCAAGATCCCCAACGCCTCGCCGCCGGATACCGCGCTGTACAAGGCGCTCGGCGAGGCGCTGAGACGCCGCGCCCCCGGGGCGGTGGTCGCGCCCGACATCCTGGTCGGCTTCACCGACAACTGGGTCTTTCGCAACTGCGGGCTGCACGGCTACGGCTTCAGCCCCTTCATCCTGGGGGAGAGCGAGTGGCGTCGCGTCCACGGCAACGACGAGCGGATTTCGCTCGAGAACCTGCGCGAAGGCGTCCGGTGTCACACCGAGATGCTGCTCGACGTGGCGGCGGCCTGATGGCCCGCGCTCCCCTCGTCATCCGCGCCGGCACCGCGCGGGACGTGCCGACCATCCTGGCCCTCATCCGCGGCCTGGCCGAGTACGAGCGGCTCGCCCACCAGATGGAGGCCACCGCGGCCCGGGTGCGCGCCCACGGCTTCGGCCCGCGACGCTATTTCCAGACCCTCATCTGCCGGCGCGGCGGCCGCCCGGTCGGCTTCGCGCTCTACTTCTTCACGTACTCCACGTTCCTCGCGCGGCCCAGCCTCTACCTCGAGGACCTCTTCGTGCTGCCCGAGGAGCGGGGCGCCGGGGCCGGGAAGGCGCTGCTCCGCGCGCTGGCCCGCATCGCGGTCCGGCGCGGGTGCGGGCGAATGGAGTGGGCGGTGCTCGACTGGAACCGGCCCGCCATCCGTTTCTACCGGCGCCTGGGAGCCCAGCTCAAGCGGCAGTGGATCCTCACCCGCCTCACCGGAGCCCCCCTGCGCCGGCTGGCGCGCTGATCGGACTCCCGTGGCCCACCTGGTCGTCACGGCGGCGTCGCTGGCCCTGCTGCTCTCGCTCGCCGGGCCCGCCGCCGCCCAGCCCATGACGTGCCCCGAGGGCACCCGGCTCGGCAGCAACGAGAGTCCGGCCGGAAAGCTCCAGTGGTGCGAGCGCGCCGACTCCCGAGGGTCGATCCGCCACGGACCCATGGTGGGCTCCTACCCGAACGGGAACCGCCGGCTCGAGGTGCACTTCGTGGACGGCACCCCGCGCGGCCCGATCCGGGCCTGGTACGAGAACGGACAGGCCAGCGCGATCGGCGAGACGCGGCCCGACAACGGCACGCTCACCCTGCGCGACGAGAACGGGCGACGGCGCGCGCAGATCGACGTGCGGGACCGGCAGCTCGTCACCCAGGCGTGGGACGCGGAGGGGCGCGAGGAGCGCTACGAGGAGGCGAAGCTCGCCAAGTCGCTGGCCGCCAACCGTGAGCTGGCGTTCATCATGAACCTCTTCGCGGTGGGCATCGGCATCCAGTGAGCGGCTGCCGCGATCACCCGCCCGACACCACCGGCGGGATCGCGGCCGCCCACGGCGCGGCCGCCTCGAAGGCGGCGGCGGCCCCCAGCACCGCGGCCTCCTGGCGCCGCCGGCCGACGATCTGCAGTCCCACCGGCAGCCCGCTCCGGGTGAAGCCGCAGGGGACCGAGATGACCGGCAGGCCGGTCACCGTGATGCCGTAGGTCAGGAAGAACCACTGGGTGTAGTTGTCGAGCGGCTTGCCGTTGATCTCGGTGGGATAGGGCTGCTCGACCGGAAACGGCGGCACCGCGACGGTGGGCAGGAGCAGGAGGTCACGGGTGGCCATGAACTCGCGCACCCGGTGCCAGAGCCGGGTGCGCAGGACCTCGCCCCGCCCGATCTGCTCCGAGGTCAGCGCGAGTCCCTGCTTGATGTTCCAGACCAGGCCCTTCTGCATGACCGGCTCCCACTGGCCGAGCTTGTCGCCGTGGCGCGCGACCATGCTGAGCCCGCGGCTCGCCAGCACGATGTCGTTGACCTCGCCGAAGTCGGGGCAGGCCTCCTCGACGCGCACCCCGAGGGAGCGGAACACCGACGTGGCGCGCTCGGCCACCGCGGCCACCTCGTCGTCCACCGGGATCAGGCCGTCCAGGTCCCGCGTCCAGGCCGCGCGCCAGCCCTTGATCGAGGGCTGCTTGACCGCGGCGGGGAAGCGCCGCGGGTCGACGTCGTACGAGAGGGGAGCGCGGTCGTCGGGGCCCGCCATCGCCGACAGCATCAGCGCCACGTCGCCGACCGTGCGAGCCATGGGCCCGGTCACGCTGAGCGAGTCCCACCCCAGATCGGCGGGATAGACCGGGATCAGGCCCAGCGTGGTCCGGAAGCCGACCACCCCGCAGAAGGCGGCCGGCGTGCGCAGCGAGCCGCCCAGGTCCGAGCCCTGGGCGAGCGGTCCCATGCCGGTCGCGAGGGCGACCGCGGCGCCGCCGCTCGAGCCGCCGCAGGTGAGCGCGGGGTTCCACGGGTTGCGGGTGGCGCCGAAGACCGCGTTGAAGGTGTTGCCGCCGGCTCCGAACTCGGGGGTGTTGGTTTTGCCGACCACGATGGCCCCCGCGTCCTTGAGCCGGGCCACGTAGAGCGCGTCCTCGTCCGGCACGTGGTGCTCGAAGACCTTCGAGCCCCAGGTCGTACGGATGCCCCTGGTCGGGGTCAGGTCCTTGATCGAGACCGGGATGCCGTGGAGCGGGCCGAGCGCCGCGCCCCGGCGCCCGAGCGTGGCGGTCGCCTTCTTGGCGGCGGCGAGGGCCGCCTCGCGGGCCACCGTGACGTAGGCGTTCAGCCGCGGGTTGACCGCGTCGATGCGGGCCAGGACCGCCTGCATGACCTCGAGGGGAGACGCCTTGCGAGAGCGGTAGAGGCGCTGCAGGGCGGTGGCGGGGACGAAGCACAGATCGAGGTCGGTCACGGAGGATCTCCTTCGGCGGTGCGGGTTGCTACCTAACTAGCACAGATCCCGCGGGGCCCGACGGGATTTCGGGCAGCCGTGGTACCCTCCACGGGCCTCCGGTGCAGCGCACTCCTGGGACGGGAGCCCGACTTGGACGATCTGGTCATCCGCGGCGGTGAGGTGCTGGATGGTAGCGGCTCCGACGCGGTCCGGGGCGACGTCGCGATCCGAGACGGCTGGATCTCCTCGATCTCGCCGCGCTACTCCGGGACGGCGCGCGGCACGATCGACGCCCGCGGCCTAGTGGTGGCGCCCGGGTTCATCGACATCAAGACGCACTCGGACTTCACGCTGCCCTACGCGCCCGGAGCCGAGAGCAAGGTGTCCCAGGGCGTGACCACCGAGGTGATCGGCCATTGCGGGCTGTCGGTGGCGCCGGCATTGCCGGGCCGCGCGCGGCTGCTCCAGGAGTACCTGGCCGGCTTCGCCCCCTGGATCGAGATCGAGGAGACGAGCTTCGCCGGCTACCTGGATCGCTTCCCGCCGACCGCGGTGAACACGATCATGCAGGTCGGCCACAACACGCTGCGCCTGATGACGGTTGGGATGGAGGCTCGCGCCCCGACCGGCGACGAGCTGACCGCGATGGGCTGCCTCCTCGAGGAAGGGCTCGCGGCGGGCGCCACCGGCCTGTCGTCGGGGCTCTTCACCGCGCCCGGCTCCTTCGCCCGGCCGGAGGAGCTGATCGGACTGCTCGGGATCGTGCGGCGCCACGGCGGGACGTACGCCACCCACATTCGCGACGAGGCGGGCGGGGTCTTCGAGGGCGTCCGCGAGGCGATCGCGGCCGCCGAGGCGGCGCAGGTCCACGTCCAGATCGTCCACCTCAAGCTGTCGGGCACCGACAACTGGGGACAGGCCGGCCGGTTGATCGAGGAGATCGCGGCCGCGCGGGCGCGCGGCGTACGGGTCGACTGCGACGTGTACCCGTACACCTTCGCGTCCAACCCGCTGCGCAACCTGCTGCCCCTGTGGGTGCAGGAAGGCGGCCTCGCGCCCATGCTGGGACGGCTCCGCGAGCCAGTGATTCGCCGGCGCATCGCTCGCGAGATCGAGGAGCGCGGCCTCACCAGCTTCGGCCGGGTACCCTCGTGGGACGCGGTCAGCATCGGCACCTCTCGGACCCGGTCGCGGGACGCGGGACAGAGCGTCGGCGAGCTGGCGAGGGCGGCCGGGGTCGCGCCCATCGACCTGGTGTGCGATCTCCTCGCCGCCGACGAGGGCGCGACCTACGTCGCGGTCTTCTCCATGGACGAGGCCGACGTGCGGGCGCTGCTCCGATCGCCCGCGGCCCTCGTCGGCTCGGACGGCCGGGCGGTCTCGCGCGACAGCGTGGCCGGACAGGGCCGGCCTCACCCGCGCTTCTACGGAACGTTTCCGCGGGTGATCGGTCACTACGCCCGCGACCTCGGCCTGATGTCGCTCGCCACCGCGGTGTTCAAGATGACCGGCGGGCCCGCCGCCGCACTCGGGCTGGCCGATCGGGGGCTCCTGCGCGAGGGCTACCGGGCCGACGTCACCGTCTTCGATCCCGCGACGATCATCGATCGGGCCACCTTCGAGGAGCCCCACCAGTATCCGGCGGGCATCTCGACCACGATCGTCAACGGGGTGGTGGTCGTGGAGGACGGGCGTCACACCGGGGCGCGGCCGGGACGGGTGCTGCGACGGGGCCGGTCGGGCGTCGCGTGACGCGCGCCCGAGGAAACCGTCATCAGCGCAGTCCGAGACCGGGGCGCCAGCAGCCGTCGCCGGCCCGCCGGTACTCGGGGAGCTTGCAGTACTCGACCGGCAGCGCGCGCCCGCTTCCGAGGAGCCGCTCGTGGCGCGCGCGATCCGGCGCCCGCTCGAGATCCAGCTCCTCCTGGACGACTCGCTCGATGGCGGAAGCGGTGATCCGGTAGGTCAGCGCGGCGCCGCGGGCGGCGCTGGACCGCACGTAGAGGGCGAGCTCGCCGGTCCCGGGCGCGGTCGGGCGGAGCGCGGCGGAGCCGGGGCTGAAGAAGAGGGTCTCCCAGTAGACGAAGCTGCCATCCGGCTGCCCGCGGAAGAGCAGCCACTGACCGCCGGCGTTGCCCCACGTCGAGCTCTCCGAGAGCGCGAGATCGTCGATGCCGTCGTTGTCGAAATCGGCGCGGATGCGGAGCAGGACGGTGCGCTCCGGCACGTTCGCGAAGAAGTCGTTCCCCGCGGGGTCGTATCCCTCGACGAAGGCGCGGGTCGGATCGATCAGCCGGTCGGCCGCGGCCGTCGCCCCCGCGACGAGGCCGAGCAGGGCGAGCGAGACGAGGAGGCGCCGGGCGCAACCCTCGGCTATGACAGGACCTTGCGCGGGTCGAGGGCGTCCCGGAGGCCGTCGCCGATGTAGTTGATGCTGAGCACGGTGAGGAAGATCGCGGTGCCGGGGAAGATCGCCCAGTGGGGCGCGAAGTCGAGGTTGTCCTTGGCGTCGAAGAGGATCCGCCCCCAGGTCGGGATGTCGGGCGGGAAGCCCAGGCCCAGGAAGGACAGCGACGATTCCGCGAGGATGGCGGCGGCCACGTCGATGGTGGCGGCCACGATGACCGGGCCCACCGCGTTGGGGAGGATGTGGCGGATCACCTGACGCAGCGGGGCGGCCCCCAGCCCGCGCGCCGCCTCCACGAACTCCTTCTCGCGGAGCGACAGGAACTGGGCGCGCACCAGCCGGGCCACCGGCATCCAGCGCAGGCCGCCGATGACGACCACCATCAGCATGAAGACGCCCATCTCGGGCCCCAGGGCTTTCTTCAGCGCGTCGCGGAAGAGGTAGGCCAGCAGCAGGAGCAGCGGGAGCTGGGGCAGGGACAGGAAGAGATCGGTGAAGCGCATCAGGACGTGGTCGACGCTGCCGCCCATCTGTCCCGCGATGGCCCCGATCATCGTCCCGGCGGTGATCGCGATGAGCATCGCGACCACTCCCACCGCGAGGGAGATGCGTCCGCCGTAGAGCATCCGGGCGAGGAGATCCTGCCCGAGGTCGTCGGTGCCGAGCGGGTGGGCCCACGAGGGCGCCTTCAGCTTGGCCTTGAAGTCGATCTCGTCGATCGGGACCCGGTAGACGAAGGGGCCGGCCACCACCGCGATCACCATCACCACCAGGATCGCGGCCCCGACGCTCGCGAGGCGATGCTTGCGGAAGCGCCGCCACGCCTCGCTCCGCATCGATGTCGTCCCGCGGACGCGCGCGCGGGCCACCGCGGGGGAGACCGCCTCCGACGCGACGCCGTTGGGTGGGGTCATGGGCTAGCGGAAGGAGATGCGCGGATCGAGCCAGCCGTAGAGCAGGTCCGCCACCAGGTTGAAGAGCACCACCAGGCAGGAGAACACGAAGGTGATCGCCATGATCACCGGGGTGTCGTTGGCGAGGATCGAGGTGATGAGCAGCGAGCCGATTCCGGGCACCCGGAAGATCTGCTCGGTGATGACCGCGCCGGTGAAGATGCCGGGGATCTGGAGGGCCACCAGGGTGACCACCGGGATCAGGGCGTTTCGCACCGCGTGCTTGAGGATCGTCACCTTCTCGGTGAGGCCCTTGGCCCGCGCGGTGTTGATGTAGTCGAGGCGGGTGACCTCGAGCATCGCGGAGCGCACGAAGCGGGTCATCGAGGCGCCCTGGGCCAGGCCGAGCACCGCCACCGGCATGAGGGCCTGGCGGGCGTTCTCCCAGTACCAGTGCCAGCCGGTCGCGCCGATGTCGGCGCGGTAGATGAAGGGGAGCCAGTCGAGGTAGATGCTGAAGAACAGGATGAACAGGATACCGGTGAAGAAGGTGGGCAGCGAGAAGCCGACGAAGGCGAAGGTCGTCGCGATCTGGTCGAAGAGCGAGTACGGGCGCAGCGCGGCGTAGATCCCGACCGGCAGGGCCACCAGGAGACCGAGGGACTGGGCCAGCCCGAGCACCCAGAGAGTGGTGGGCAGCCGCTGCATGATCAGGGTGCCCACGTTGATGCGGCTCACGAACGAGAAGCCCCAGTCGCCCTTCAGCATCGAGGTGAACCAGCGCGCGTAACGGATCGGGATCGGATCGTCGAGGCCGAACTGATGGCGGAGGTTGGCACGGACCTCGGGCGGCACGTTGGGGTTGGTCGCGAGCTCCTCGAAGGGGTCGCCGGGGGCCAAGGCCAGCACCGTGAACAGCACGAGGCTGATCCCCGCGAGCACGGGAATCATGATCAGCACCCGCCTCAGCAAATACTTTGACATGGTGTCAGTCTGCCCGGCGCCGAGAGGAGGTCATATGCGAGGCGCCAACGAAGCAGATGGCCCCCTCTCGGCGTCCGGGCTAGGCCTCCTTGTACCAGAACGGGAGCTGCCAGAAGTCCGAGTCCCAGCCGCTCTGGGCGAGCTTGAGCTTGTTGCTGACCGCGGAGACGCGCGGCCGCCAGGCCACCGGGATCACCACCACGTTCTTGATCACCATGTCGTTCATCTGGATGAACAACGCCGCGCGCTTGACCGGATCCACCTCGGCCTCGGCCGCCTTGTGGAGCTTGCCGTACTCCTCGCTCTGCCAGCGCGTGATGTTGCGACCCTGCCACTTGTTCTCCTTGGACGCGATCTCCCAGGGGGTGAATTGCAGCATGAAGTCCTGGGGATCGGGCATGGTCTCGGTGACCGTGTACATCTGGAGATCGGTGGCGAAGTGCGGGTACGTGTCGAGGTTGGCCGGGTCCGACGAGAAGTACACCGACGCGGTGACCGACTTGATCTCGATCTCGATGCCGGCCTTGGCGCACGCCTGTTTCACGATCTGCTGGGTCTTCTGCCGGGGGGCGTTGATCGAGGTCTGGTACACCATCTTGAGCTTCTTGCGGTCCTTGGCGCGGATGCCGTCGGCCCCCTTCTTCCAGCCCGCCGCCTCCAGGATCTGGTTCGCCTTGTCCACGTTGAACTCCCAGCGGTTGTTCTTGGACACGAACGGCGCCGGGGCGTTCAGGAAGTTGGCGGTCGTGAGGGCGGTGCGCCCGTAGATCTGCTCCTGCACCGAGGCGCGGTCGACCAGCACGCTCAGGGCCTGGCGCACCGCCGGGTCGGTCAGGAAGGGATGCTTGGTCTTGATGCTGGAGCGCTCGCCGTCGACCTCGGTCCACGGGTCGGTCTGGTTGCACTGGATGTGCTCGACGCTGCCGGTGGTGACGATGTCGGCCCTGCCGCGGCCGCCCTGCTCGAAGCGCTTGAGGATCTCGTCCTCCACCTGCATGTTCCAGGCGTAGTCGTACTCGCCGGTCTGCATGACCGCGCGCGCCGCCGAGACCGCGTCGCCGCCGCCCTTCATCTCGATCGAGTCGAAGAAGGGCCGGTTGGGGACGTGGTAGTTCGGGTTCAGCTCGCCGCGGACGATGTCGCCCGGCTTGAAGTCCACGAACTTGAAGGCGCCGGTGCCGACCGGCTTCAGGTTGTTCGGCGCCTCCCGCGACTTCTCGCCCATGTAGGGCTCGAAGAGGTGCTTGGGGATGACCATGCCGTTGACGCCGCAGAACGCGTTGGCCCAGAACGGCACCGGCTTCTTGAACACGAGCCGGACCGTGTGGCTGTCCAGCACGTCGATCTTATCGATGTCGGTGTAGGAGCCGATGGTCCGCGCCGCGGTCTTCGGATCCTTCACGAACTCCCAGTTGAAGACCACGTCGGCCGAGGTGAACGGCTTGCCGTCGTGCCAGGTGACGCCCTTCTTGAGCTTCCACGTGACCGACCGGCCGTCCTTGCTCACGCCGCCGTTCTGGACCGACGGCACCTCGGCGGCCAGCACCGGGAAGAGATTGCCCTCCGGATCGTAGGAGGCCAGCGGCTCGTAGAAGATGCGCGAGCCGTCCTGGTCTTTGGTGCCGGTCGCGAAGTGCGGGTTCAGCAGGGTCGGCGCCTGCCACCAGAGGACCTTGAGCTGCCCGCCCCCGCCGCGCTTGGTGGGGTTGAACATGATGCCCTTGGTCTGGGCCTGAGCGACCCCGGCGGATGCCAGCATCTGAGCGGCCAGCGGAGCGGTCACCCCGACCGCCAGCATGGCCTGGACGAACTCTCGGCGACTCAGGATTCCGGCCTTGACCTGGCCGATCATGTGCCTCAGTTGACGCTCTTGCATCGATGGTCCTCCCTCGGTGGGTCTTCGGCGACCGGTTGGATGGCCTCTTATACGGCCTCGGCGCCGAAACTGTCAAGATGGGCGCTAGGTTCCGCTACCCCTGCCGGGACCAGTGCGACAGCCGCCAGAAGGTGGACTCCCAGCCGGACAGATCCATCCCCCGCAGGTTGGCGACCGACACCGAGGCGCCGTTGCGCCACAGCACCGGGATCACCACCGTCCCCTGGATGATCAGGTCGTTCATCTTGACGAAGAGCGCGGCCCGCTTGACCGGGTCGAGCTCGGTGTCGGCGGCGGAGTAGGCGCGGTCGTACTCCTCGCTGCGCCAGCGCGTGACGTTGCGCCCCTGCCACTTGTTGGCCTTCGAGGCCAGCTCCCAGGAGACGAACTGGTTCATGAAGTACTGCGGGTCGGGCGCGTTGGGCCCGTTCGTGTACATCTGGAGGTCGCTGTAGAAGTGGGGGTAGGTGTCGGGGTTGGCCGCGTCCGACGAGAAGAACACCGACGCGGTGACCGACTTGATCTCGATTTCGATGCCCGCCTTGGCCGCGGCCTGCTTGACGATCTGCTGGGTCTTCTGCCGGGGCGCGTTGATCGAGGTCTGGTACACGAGCTTGAGGCGCTTGCCGTCCTTGGCGCGGATGCCGTCGCCGCCGCGCTTCCAGCCCGCCGCATCCAGGATCTGGGCGGCTTTCTCCACATTGAACTCCCACCGCATGTTGGACGAGCGCACGCGCGGCGGCGCGTTGAGGTAGTTCGCGCTGGTCTGCCCCTGGCGCCCGTAGATCTGCTCCTGCACCGCGGAGCGGTCCACCAGGAGGCTCAGGGCCTGGCGCACCGCGGGGTCGGACAGGAGCGGGTGGGTGGTCTTGGAGCTCGAGCGCTCGCCGTCGACCTCGGTCCACGGGTCGGTGGTGTTGAGCTGGATGTGCTCGACGTTGCCGGTGGCCCAGATGTTGACCCGGCCCTTGCTGCCCTGCTCGAGCCGCACCAGGATGTCGTCCTCGACCTGCATGTTCCACGCGTAGTCGTACTCGCCGGTCTGGAGCACGGCTCGCGCCGCCGACACCGCGTCGCCGCCGCCCTTCATCTCGAGCGTGTCGAAGTAGGGCCGGTTCGGGACGTGGTAGCTCGGGTTGATCTCGGCGCGCACCACGTCACCGGGCTTGAAGTCGACGAAGCGGAAGGGCCCGGTGCCGACCGGCTTGAGGTTCGCGGGCGCCTCGCGGGACTTGGCGCCGCGGAAGGCGTCGAAGTGGTGCTTGGGCACGACCAGGCCGCGGACGCCGCAGAAGGCGTCGGCCCAGAAGGGCTGGGGCTTGGTGAAGAAGAGTTTCACCGTGTAGGGATCGGGGGTCTCGATCTTCGCGATCTCGCGGAACGAGCCGCTGGTGACCGCGGAGGTGGCCGGGTCGGACACGTACTCCCAGGTGAACACGACGTCGTCCGCGGTGAACGGCTTGCCGTCGTGCCAGGTCACGCCACGCTTCAGCCGCCAGGTCACCCACGTGAGATCCTTGGAGAGCGTGCCCGCCGAGACGCTCGGCACCTCGGTGGCGAGGATGGGGACCACGTTGCCGTCCGGATCGAAGCCGGCCAGCGGCTCGTAGAAGATGCGCGAGGCGTCCTGGTCCTTGGTCCCGGTGGCGAAGTGCGGGTTCAGCAGGGTGGGCGCCTGCCACCACAGGGTCTTGAGCAGCCCGCCGCCGCCGCGCTTCGTCGGGTTGAACGCGGGCGCCTTCGGCTGGGCCTGTGCCACCCCGGCGGAGGCCAGCATCTGCGCGGCGAGCGGGGCGGTGAGGCCCAGCCCGACCATGGTCTGCACGAAGGCGCGACGGCCGAGGCGGCCCGCCCGGACCTGGGCGATCAGCTCGTGGAGTGCGTGATGGTCCATCGTGGGGTCCTCGTCTCCGTTAGAGGGCCGCGATCACCGCGTCGGCGCACTCTCGCGTCGAGGCGGACCCGCCGATGTCGCGGGTGTGGGCACGGGGATCGGTGAGGGCGCGGGCCACCGCCGCGTCGATGCGGTCGGCGGCGGCGGTGGCCGCGGGGTCGCGTTGCTGGAGACCGAGCCAGCGGCAGAGGAGCGCGGCCGAGAGGATGGCCGCGATCGGGTTGGCGACGCCCTTGCCCGCGATGTCGGGCGCGCTGCCGTGACAGGGCTGGAAGAGCGCGTAGCGGTCGCCCACGTCGGCCGAGGGGGCCAGGCCGAGCCCGCCCACGGTGGCGGCGCCCAGATCGGACAGGATGTCGCCGAACATGTTCTCGAGCACGATCACGTCGTAGCGCCACGGCGCCTGCACCACGTACATGCTCATCGCGTCCACGTAGGCGAAGTCGGCGCGCACGTCGGGGTAGTCGCACGCGGTCTCCTGGAACACCTGGCGGAAGAACGCGTAGGAGCGGAACACGTTGGCCTTGTCCACGCACGTCACGCGCCTCACCCCATCGGCCGGGGCCCCGCGGCCGCGGGCGCGCGCGGTCTCGAAGGCGCGGCGCACCACGCGCTCGGTCCCCTTGCGGGTGATCACCAGGGTGTCCACCGCGAGCTCCTCGCCCACCTTCGAGCCGCCGCCGAGCGAGGCGAAGAGGCCTTCCGTGTTCTCGCGGAGGATCACGTAGTCGATGCGGCCGTCCGGTGGCAGGCGGAGCGGGCTGGGCACTCCCGGGTAGAGCTTGACCGGCCGCATGCCCGCGTAGAGGTCGAGGAGCATCCGGAGGGTGATCTGGGGCGTGAGCTCGGTGCCGTCGGCGTGGCGGATGTCGGGCAGCCCGGCCGCCCCGAAGAGGATGGCGTCGACCGCCCGGCAGAGATCCACGGTCTCCCGCGGCAGGTCCTCGCCGGTGCGGTGATAGAGCGCGGCGCCGACCTCGGCCTCCTCGAACGAGAAGCACACCCCGTCGCTCTGCGCGGCCTCGAGCACGCGCACCGCTTCCGCGATGACATCGGGCCCGATGCCGTCGCCGCCGATCTGCGCGATCTTGTAGTGGCTCAAGCCTTGGTCGTGAGCATGCGCACCGCGACGTCGATGGCCTCGAGCATGCTCTCCGGATTGGCGATGCCCTTCCAGGCGCGGTCGAAGGCGGTGCCGTGGTCGACCGAGACCCGCAGGAACGGCAGGCCCACCGTGACGTTGACCCCGGAGAGCCCGGTCCAGGTCCCGCTCTTCTCGTCGTAGTTGAAGCCGAGGGTCTTCACCGGCACGTGGCCCTGGTCGTGGTACATGGCGACCACGATGTCGAACTCGCCGCCGCGCGCGCGCGAGAAGAGGGTGTCGGCGGGCAGCGGCCCGTACACGTCGAGGCCCTGGCGCCGCGCGTCCTCCACCGCGGGGATGATCTGGGTCTTCTCCTCGTCTCCGAAGAGGCCGTCCTCGCCCGCGTGCGGGTTGAGCCCGCACACCGCGATCCGGGCCCGCGGTCGCCCGAGGCCGGTCATGGTCTGCTGCGCGAGCTGGATGACGCGGCCCACCCGCTCGCGCGTCACCAGGTCCGGCACCTTGCGGAGCGCCACGTGGGTGGTGACGTGGATCACCCGGAGCTCCTTGCCCAGCAGCAGCATCGCGAAGTCCTTGGTGGAGGTCAGGCGGGCCAGGATCTCGGTATGACCGGAGTGCTGGACGCCGGCCGCCGCGAGGGCCTCCTTGTTGACCGGCGCGGTGACGATGCCGTCGATCTTCCCGGCCTGGCAGAGGCGCACCCCGGTCTCGATGTAGGCGTAGGCGGCCCGGCCCGCCTCCGCGCTCACGGTGGACTTGGGCAGCGTCGCGCAGTCCACGTTGGCGAGGTCCAGGCACTCGAGGTGGCCCGGCCGGAACTCGCAGGCGTCCACCGAGGAGACCGCGTGCAGGACGAGGGGCGAGCGCAGCAGGGCCAGCGTGGCCGCCATCACCGATCGGTCGCCGATCACCACCGGGCGGCAGGAGGCGACGACCTCGGGGTGCGCGAGGGCCTTGGCGGTGATCTCCGGGCCCACGCCGGCGGGATCGCCCATGGTGATGCCGAGCACGGGAACGCGGGCAGCGGTCACGGGGTTCCTCCAAGGAGCGTGGTGAAGAGATCGGGCCCGCCGAATCCGCCCGCCTTGGTGAGCAGGGGCAGGGCGAGCCCGCCCTCGAGGGTCAGGCGGCCCAGGGCGAGGCCGGCCGCGGGCGCGCCGAGTAGCTCGAAGTGCCGGGGCCGGAGCGCCTGGATCAGCGCGTAGGCGGTGTCGCCGCCGGTGACCGCCACGAGATCCGCGGGAGCGCGGTCGAGGATGCGCGCCGCGATCCGGCCCAGGTGACCGGCCATCGCCTCGCGGGGAGCGGGCGCGGCGATGCTCGCCACCACCGCGGGGCGGCCGCGCTCGAGCGCGGCGATCGCGGGCGCGAGGTCGCCGTGGCCGAGGGCATCGACGGTCAGCACCGCGATGCCCGCGTGGCCGAGCGCGTCGAGCTGGGCGCGGCTGGCGGGGTGAAGACTGCCCACCACGACGAGGCGGGCCGGGCCGGCGGGCAGGCCGACCGTCGGCCCGGTCAGCCCGAGGGCGTGGCTGACCGCGCGTCCGAGGCCGGCCGAGCCCACCGCGAGCGTGCCGGTCACCGCGAGCGCGGCCCGGGCCAGGCTCGCCAGGTCGTCGTCGGTCTCCGCGTCCGCGGCCACGACGGCGCCGCGGTGCTGCTCGAGCACGTGGGCGATCTTCTCGCTCCCCGCGCGTACGTCGTCGAGGGCGAGGGACACCACCGGCGCGGGGCCGGCGAGCAGCGCGGCCAGGTCCGAAGTGGCCCCGCGGAAGCCGGGATCGCGGGCGATCGGGGATTCGTGAACCGGGACGGAGTCGACGAGGACACGACCGTGGCTGACCACGCGGCGCTCGGCGGGAAAGGCGGGACACACCAGCGCGCCCGCGAACGGCGGCCCGTGCTCGAGCAGGGCGGCCACCTCCGCGGCCACCGGCCCGCGCATGGTCGAGTCGATCTTCTTGAACACCGGGCCCGCCGCGAGACGGGCGTGGAGGCGCCCGGCCGCATCACGGAGAGCGGTGGCCGCCACCGCATCGGGGAGCATGCGGGTCTCGGTGTCGACGGCGATCACCGGCCGATCGTCGTCCGGAAGGACGGGAGAGACCACCACCGCGACCGGTCCCGCGCCCGCGAACAGGCAGCCCGTGTCGCAGGCGCCGGTGAGGTCGTCCGCGAGGATCGTCACCACGGGGAGGGGCGTCGCCGCCATGGGTGCATCACCCTACCATAGAATCGCGATGGCACCGACCGGGCCCCGGGAGGTCGGGCGCCGGGGGACGCGGTGTATACTGACCGCGTGAAAAGCCGCGTCGTCGTGGCGCTCGTCGCCCTGGCCGCGGCGCTCCTGCCCGGCCCGATGGCCCGGGCCGAGGATCCGGTGGCCGCGCTCTCCCTCATCCGGCCCAAGCCGGTCAAGGACGCGGCCGATTTCCAGGTCCGCACTCCGGACGATCGCTCGCTCCACCTGGCCGACCTCAGGGGCAAGGTCGTCTTCCTGAACTTCTGGGCGACCTGGTGCGAGCCCTGCCGGGAAGAGATGCCCAGCATGGAGCGGCTGCACCGGGCCTACAAGGATCGAGGCCTGGTGGTGCTGGCGATCTCCCTCGACTCGCAGGGAGCCTCGGTGGTGAACCCGTTCCTCAAGAAGTTCGCGCTCACCTTCCCGGTGGGCCTCGATCCGAAGATGGCGGTGCGGGAGACGTACGGGGTCTGGGCGGTGCCGTCCACCTTCATCATCGATCGCAAGGGCAAGCGCGTCCTCTTCGCCAACGGCCCGCGCGAATGGGACGGCAAGGCCGCGCACGCCCTCTTCGAGTCGCTACTCAAGTGAGCGAGTCGCTGGGCGTCCTGGTGGCCTTCTCCGCGGGGCTCTTCTCGTTCCTCTCGCCCTGCGTGCTGCCGCTCTTCCCGTCGTACCTGTCGTTCATCACCGGGATGTCGGTCGATCGTCTCACCAGCGAGGTCACCGCGGGCGCCCGCACCCGCGTGCTCCTGCACTCGGTAGCCTTCATCCTGGGCTTCAGCGTGGTGTTCGTGAGCCTCGGCGCGTCCTTCAGCGCGGCGGGCCAGTTCCTGCTCGACTATCGCGACTGGATCCGGATCGGCGGCGGCGCGCTGATCGTCGTCTTCGGCCTCTACATCGCGGGGGTGCTGCGCGTCGGCATCTTCGGCCGCACCCAGCAGATGCAGATCCGCAGCAAGCCCGCCGGCCTGCTCGGCTCCTTCCTGGTCGGGCTGACCTTCGCGATCGGCTGGACGCCCTGCGTGGGCCCGATCCTGGGCTCCATCCTCACCCTGGCCAGCAACGACAAGACGGTGGGGCAGGGGATCATCCTGCTGCTCTGCTACTCCGCCGGCCTCGGCCTGCCGTTCCTGCTCTCGTCGATCGCCCTCGGCAGCTTCCTCCGCTTCTTCAAGCGCTATCGCCCGTTCATCCCCACGGTGGAGCGGGTGGCGGGAGTGCTTCTGGTCGCGGTGGGTATCCTCGTGGCCACGAACTACTACGTGGTGCTGAACTCGTGGGCCATCAGCCTGACCCCCGAGTGGCTGCTGAAGCGTCTCTAACCAGACGGAGGCCGCGCATGGTCATCAACCGGGTAGGGCCCCTCTCGAGCGCCAAGGTGGTCGGCCTGCTCTACGCGATCACGGGCCTGGTGTTCGGGGCGATCGTCTCGCTCCTCGCCGCCATGGGCGCCTTCGGCCAAGGAGGCGGGGCCGCCGGTCCGTTCTTCGGGATCGCGGCGGTCGTGTTCGCGCCAGTGGCCTACGGGGTCATGGGCTTCGTGATGACCCTGATCATGGCCGCCCTCTACAACGCCCTCGCGAAGCTGGTGGGGGGCGTGGAGATCGATCTCCGCTGAGCGGGAACGGGCTCAGCCGAGGCCGCGAAGCCAGCCCGCGACCTCGTCCTGCACGCGGGCGAAGACCTGCGGCTGGGGCACCGGGCCGCGCTTCGGCACCTTGAACGAGTGGTCGCCGTCGGCCACGACGTGCACCCGCACCGTCGGGCCGAGCGGGGCCAGGATCGGCGCCAGCTCCTCCGGCGTGCCGAAGGCGTCCCGGGCACCCTGCACGAACAGCATCGGCTCCCGGATTCGCGCCAGGTGCTCGGCCCGGAGCTTCTGCGGCTGGCCCGGCGGATGGAGCGGATAGCCGAGGAACACGAGGCCGGCCAGGTCGTCGAGGCGGGCGGCGGCCACGTGCGAGGCCATGCGCCCCCCGAGTGACTTGCCGCCGATGACGAGCCGACCCGCTCCGGCATCGGGCCGCTGGCGCACCGCCGCGATCACCGCCCGGAAGCAGGCCTCGAGCGTGCTGGATCGGTCCGGCAGCCGACGGCCCTCCTCCATGTAGGGGAAGTTGAACGTCACGGTGGGGAACCCGCGGTGGGCGAGGGCCTGCGCGAAGTCGACCATGAAGGCGCTCGTCTGCGGGGCTCCCGCGCCGTGGGCCAGCACCAGCGTGAGCGGGGCGGCGGGCTCCGTGGCGGGATAGCGCAGCGCGGTCACCGCGCCGGGGGCGACGATGACCCGGATCGACTCGGGCACGACTGGCTAGCCGAGCAGGTTCTCGGCCGCCTCCATGAGCGTCTCGGAGAGCGTGGGGTGCGCGTGGATGGTCGCGGCGACATCTTCCACCAGAGCCGCGGTCTCGACCGCGAGGGTCGCCTCCGCGATCAGCTCGCCGGCCCCGGGCCCCACGATGCCGACGCCGACCACGCGCCCGGATGCGGCATCGGCGACCAGCTTGGTGAGCCCGTCGGCGCGGCCGATCGTCGCGGCGCGCCCCGACGCCGCCCACTGGAATTTCGAGACCTTGGTCTCCATTCCCTGACGCTTCGCCTGAGCCTCGCTGAGCCCGCACCAGGCGATCTCGGGATCGGTGAAGACCACCGCCGGGATGGCCACGTTGTCTAAGGCCGCCGGCTGCCCGGCCAGGACCTCGGCGGCCACCTTGCCCTGTCGCATGGCGCGGTGGGCCAACATCGGCTCGCCGGTGACGTCGCCCACCGCGTAGACGTGCGGGTCGTCGGTCCGGCCGCGATCGTCGATCTGGACGAAGCCGCCGCGGTCGGTGAGCCGGACGCGGGTCGCCTCGAGCCCGAGGCCGCCGCTCCGGGCCCGGCGGCCCACCGCGACCAGCACCCGATCGAACGTCTGGGGGCCCTGGCCTTCCAGCGTCGCCTCGATGCGGTCGCCGGTCTCGCGCAGCCCGGTCACCTTCGTGCGCAGGTGGACGGCCGCGAATAGCTTCTCGATCCGGCGCTGCAGGGGCTGGACGAGGTCGCGGTCGACCCCGGGCAGAAGGCCCTCGGTCATCTCGACGAGGGTCACGCGGCTGCCGAGGGTCGCGTAGACCGTGCCCAGCTCGAGCCCGATGTAACCGCCGCCGATCACGAGCAGGCGCTCCGGGATCTCGGGCAGCTCGAGCGCGGCGGTCGAGTCCATCACCCGGTTGTTGCGTAGCGCGGCGCCGCTTATCGGGCTCGGCTCGGAGCCGGTGGCCACGATGGCGTGCTTGAAGCGGACCTTCTGGAGCGTGTCGCCCTCGATGCGCAGGGTGCTCGAGTCCTCGAAGATCGCGCGCCCGCCGATCACGGTCACGCCCTTGGCCTTGGCCACCGAGGCGAGGCCGCGCGCCAGCTTGCCCACCACGCGCTCCTGCTTCCACTTGCGGAGCGGATCGAGCGAGATGCGCGGCTCGCCGAAGTCCACGCCCCACTCCTTGGCGCGCTCCGCCTCGCTCACGACCGCGGCCACGTGGAGCAGGGCCTTGCTCGGGATGCAGCCCTCGAAGAGGCAGGCCCCGCCCAGGCGCCGGTCGGCGTCGATCACCACCGTCTCGAGGCCCAGCTCGGCGCAGCGGAAGGCGGCCGAGTAGCCGCCGGGCCCGCCGCCCACCACCGCGACGTCCACCTCGTCGACCATGTCGCCCATCACCATCAGCCGAGGTCTCCGATGAGGCGCTCGGGCGCCTCGAGCAGGCTCACGATCTCGGTCGCGAAGCGCGCGCCGTCGGCGCCGTCGGCGACGCGGTGGTCGAAGGTCAGGGTGATCGGCAGCATCAGCCGCGGCACGATCTGGCCCTGGCGCACCACCGCCTCCTGGCGGGCGCGCGAGACGCCGAGGATGGCCACCTCCGGGTAGTTGATGATCGGGATGGCCGCGGTGCCGCCCAGCGCCCCGATGTTGGTGATGGTGAAGGTGCCGCCCCGCAGGTCCTCGAGCGTGGCCTTGCCGTCGCGCACGCGCTGGGCCAGCGCGCCGAGCTCGCGGCCGACCTCGAGCACCGGCTTGCCGTCGACGTCGCGCAGCACCGGCACGATGAGGCCGCGCGGGGTGGCGACCGCCACCCCCAGATGGTAGTAGCGCTTGAGGATCATCTCGCCCGCGGCCGGGTCGAGGCTCGCGTTGAACTGCGGATGGGCGCGCAGCGCGAGCGCGGCCGCCTTCAGCAGGAAGGCGGTCAGGGTGAGCGTGACGCCACGGGCCCGCGCCGGCTCGAGGTTGCGGGTGATGATCGCGTCGAGATCGGTGATGTCGGCCCGGTCGAAGTGGGTGACGTGCGGGATCAGCGTGGCCGAGAGCGTCATGCGCTCCGCGATGGTCCGGCGCAGGTGGGAGAGCGGCGCGCGCTCGACCGGTCCCCACTGCTCGAAGCGCGGCAGCGGCGGCGGCTCGAGCCCGATCGCGGCCAGGGGCTTGGCCGGGCCCGAGGGAGCCGCGTCCCGGACCGCGGGTGTGGCGGGCTGCGGACGGGCTTCCGTCGGCGCGGCCGGCGCCCGCGCCCCAGCAGCGGCGCGCACGTCGGCGTCGAGGATGCGGCCGCCCGGTCCGCTGCCCCGCACCGCGTGGAGGTCCACGCTGAGCTCGCGGGCGAGCCGGCGCGTGGCCGGCGTCGCGGCCACCGCACCGCCCGGGGCGGCAGTCTCGCGCGGGGTCGCCGGCGCCGCGGGCGCGGCCGCCGTCGGCTGCAACCGCGCCGGGGATGCGGCGGGCCGGGCGGGTGCGCCGCTCGGAGCCGGAGCGCCGTTGTCGGCGAAGGTCACGAGCACGGCCCCGACCTTCACGGTCTGCCCCGGAGTCACGTGGATCTTCTCCACCCGTCCCCCGACGGGTGACGGGATCTCGACCTGCGCCTTGTCGGTCTCGACCTCGAGCAGCGGGGCGTCCTCGCGGATGACGTCGCCCTCCCGCACCAGTACCGCGACGATCTCCGCCTCGGTGAGGCCTTCTCCCAGGTCCGGCAGGGTAAACTGGCGCGGCATAGCGGTAAATCTAGAAGGCGAGCGTCTCGCGGCAGGCCGCGAGCACGCGCGGGGCATCGGGCACGTTGGCGCGCTCGCGGGCGAAGCCCACGAAGGGCAGGTCGTTCGCGGTCACGCGCCGGATCGGCGCCTCGAGCGACAGGAAGGCGCCCTCCATGATGCTGGCCGCGATCTCGGCCCCGGGCCCGAAGCTCCGCGGGGCCTCGTGCACGACGACCGCCCGCCCGGTCTTCCGCACCGAGGCGGCCAGGGTCTCGCGGTCGAGCGGCGAGATCGTCAGGAGGTCGACGATCTCGACCTCGGCGCCGCTCTCCGCGTGGAGCTGCTCGGCCACCTCGCGGGCCACCCGGACCATGGCCCCATAGGCGATCAGGGTCAGGTCGGTGCCGGGACGGTCGATGCGGGCGCGCCCGATCTCCATCGTCTCGATCTCGTCCGGGACGTCCTCCTTGGCCGCGTGGTAGAGCGCCTTCGCCTCGAAGAAGATGACCGGGTCGGGATCGCGGATGGCCGCGGCCAGCAGCGCGCGGGCGTTCCGCGGGCCGGAGGGGATCACCATCTTGAGACCCGGCACGTGGGCGTAGAACTGCTCCTCGCTCTCCGAGTGGTGCTCGAGCGCGCGCACCCCGCCGCCGTAGGGCATCCGCACCACCATCTGGCAGCCGAAGCGGCCCTGGCTGCGCATGCGGTAGCGCGCCACGTGGTTCTCGATCTGGTGGAAGCACTGGAAGGCGAAGCCCGAGAACTGGATCTCGCAGACCGGCTTGAGCCCGTAGAGCGCCATGCCGACCGAGGCGCCGATGATGCCGGCCTCGGCGAGCGGGCTGTCCACCACGCGGGTGCCCCCGAACTTGCGGTGCAGGTCCTCGGTGACGCGGAAGACGCCGCCGTCGACGCCCACGTCCTCGCCGATGACGAGCACGTCGGGGTCGCGCTCCATCTCCTGCAGGAGCGCCAGGTTGAGGGCCTTCACCACGTTCAGCTTCGCCACGGTCGCCTCTGGCCCCGCACGGGTGGGCTCTGACGCTCGGTCGGCGCCGCCCCCGCCGCGTCCTTCGCTGCGGCCGCGGCCGCCGCGGGCGCGGCCGGCTCCGGCGCGGCCTCGGGTGCCCGGGCCAGGCGCGCCTGCATCTCGGCGCGCTGCGCCTCGAGCGGCGCGGTCCGTGTCGCGTAGGCGTGGTCGAACATCGCGAGCGGGTCGGGAGGGCCGATCGCCTCGAAGGCGGAGACCGCGCGCGCGATCTCCGCGTCGACCGCCTCCTCGAGGCCGGCCTCGAGGAGATCCCGCTTCTGCAGATAGGCGCCGAAGCGGGTGAGGGGATCCTTCCGCTCCCACGCCTGCACCTCTTCGATCGAGCGGTACTTGGTGGGGTCGTCGGAGGTGGTGTGCACGCCCAGCCGGTACGTCACGCACTCGATCAGGGTCGGCCCCTCTCCGCGCCGCGCCCGCTCCACCGCCTCCCGCGTCGCGGCGTAGACCGCGAGCAGGTCGTTGCCGTCGACCTGGAGGCCCGGGAAGCCGTAGGCGAGGGCCTTCTGGGCGATGGTGCGCGAGTGGGTCTGCTTCTTGAGCGGGACGGAGATCGCCCACTGGTTGTTCTGGATGACGAACACGATCGGCACGTGCCAGACCCCGGCGAAGTTCATCGCCTCGTGGAAGTCGCCCTCGGAGGTGGCCCCGTCGCCGCAGTAGGCCATCACCACCGCGTCGTCGCCGCGATACTGCGCCGCGTAGGCCAGGCCCACCGCGTGCGGCAGCTGGGTGGCGACCGGGATGCAGATGGGCAGATCGCGCTGCTCGGGCGCGGCTCCAGGTAGCCGGCGAAGAACAGCAGGATCCTCTCCATGGTCCAGCCGCGCCAGAGCATCGAGGCGGTCTCGCGGAAGGACGGCACCATCCAGTCGGTGCGGCGGAGGGCGGCGACGCTACCGATCTGGGCCGCCTCCTGGCCCTTGATCGGCGCGAACGTGCCGATGCGCCCCTGGCGCTGCAGCCGCAGCATGCGCTCGTCGAAGCGGCGGCCGAGGAGCATCGCCCGGTGGAGGCGCTTGAGCTCGTCGGGGGCGATCGGGGGCTCGAGGGCGGAGTCCAGGTTGCCGTCGCTGTCCAGGATGGACAGGTGCTCGACGGTGAACTGCGGCTCGATCGGGGTCCTCGGCATGGCGGCCGGCTCGTTTCTCTCGCATTCTACCCCGGTCCGCTCTAGGCGGCCTCCGCGAAAGCGGGTACTCTCTCTGCCATGCGCGTCCGGGTGCGGGTGCCTGCCACCTCGGCCAACCTCGGTCCCGGATTCGACGCGCTGGGCCTGGCGCTGGCGCTCGACAACGAGGTCACGCTCGAGGAGGCCGACGGGGTCTCGGTCGCGGTGGAGGGCGAGGGGAGCGGGCGCCTCGACGAGGGCGCCAAGAACATCGTCGCGCGCGGGGCCGCGCTGGCCTTCGAGATCGCGGGCCGCGCGTTCCCGGGCGCGCGCCTCCGCTGCGTCAATCGCATCCCGCTGAGCCGCGGGCTGGGCTCGAGCGCGGCCGCGTGGGTCGGAGGGCTGCTCGCGGCCAACGCGATCATGGGCGAGCCTCTGGACCGCGACGCGCTGCTCGCCGCCGCGGCCCGCGCGGAGGGCCACCCGGACAACGTGGCCGCCGCGATCCTGGGCGGGCTCACCGTCTCCTGCGCGGACGGCCCGCGTGTCACCGCGGTGAGCCTGCCGGTGCCGCGCGAGATCGAGTGGGTCGTGCTGGTCCCCGAGACCGAGAGCTCGACCCGCGAGGCGCGCGCGGTGCTGCCGGAGTCGGTGCCGCGCGCCGACGCGATCTTCAACGTGCAACGGGTGAGCCTCTTCCTGGCCGCGCTCTCCGCGGGCCGCGCGGAGCTGCTCGCCCTCGCGATGCAGGACCGCCTCCACCAGCCCTATCGCCTGCGGCTCTTCCCGTGGATGGACGCGGTGGCCACCGCGGGGCGCGAGGCCGGCGCGCTCGGCTGCGTCCTGAGCGGCGCGGGGCCCGCGATGCTCGCGGCGGTGCGCCCGCGCGGGGGGGAGTCGGTCGCCCGGGCCATGGAGCGGTCCCTCCGGAGCGCCGGGATCGCGGGGCGGGCGCTCCGCCTGCCGGTCGACGCCGGCGGTGCGACGTGGGAGCGGCTTCCCGAGACTTGACTCGCTGTCCGAGCAGGCAGTACGATCCAGGCAAGGTGTATGCGTGATCAAGAGTGACCGCTGGATCAGGCGGCAAGCCCTGGAGAAGGGCATGATCAAGCCCTTCGAGGACCGCCAGGTCCGCAAGGGCGGGATTTCCTTCGGATTGTCCTCCTACGGCTACGACATCCGCATCGCAGACGAATTCAAGATCTTCACCAACATCAATACCACCATCGTGGACCCGAAGGCCTTCGACCCGCGCTCCTTCGTCGACTACCAGGGCGAGGTGGCGCTGATCCCGCCCAATTCGTTCGCGCTGGGGCGGTCGGTCGAGTACTTCAAGATCCCCCGCAACGTGCTGACGATCTGCGTGGGGAAGTCCACCTATGCGCGGTGCGGCATCATCACGAACGTGACCCCGTTCGAGCCGGAATGGGAGGGCTACGTGACCCTCGAGATCAGCAACACCACCCCGCTTCCGGCCAAGATCTACGCCAACGAGGGCATCGCGCAGGTCCTGTTTTTTGAATCGGACGAGGCCTGCGAGACGTCATATGCTGACAGGCAGGGGAAGTATCAGGGCCAGCAGGGGATCGTGCTTCCGACCGTCTAGGCCCTGAGACCGGTCCCGCGAACGCGGGGCCAGGAGGTGACGTCCGATGGCTGAGCAGAAGAAGAAGGAGACGAGGCCGACCAAGCCCAACGAGGGCGGTGGCGACGACGGCGGCGCGGGTAGCGCCGACCTCTCCAAGAAGGGCAAGAAGATCAAGGAAGAGCTGGACAACCTGCTGGACGAGATCGACGACATCCTCGAGGAGAACGCCGAGGAGTTCGTGAAGAGCTACGTCCAGCGCGGCGGCCAGTAGCCGCTCGTCAGCCCGAGGAGCCGGAGCCGGACCATGCCGATCTACGAATACGGGTGCTTGGCCTGCGGTGCGCACTTCGAGAAGTTCATGCAGGTGGCGACCGCGGTGGCCTGCCCGACGTGCGAGAGTGATCGGGTCAGCCGCCGCTTGTCGGTGGTCGGGGTGAAGGTGGGCGGGCGCGCGAGCGATCCGTCGGCCGCCCCCATGGCCGGGGGCGGAGGGTGCTGCGGGGGCGGCTGCGGCTGTCACTGATCCACGTCACGCGTCGCGCCGACGTCCGGGGGCCCATCGGGCCCCTTTGTTGTTTCTCCTGACCGCCGCTCGCTGGACAGCGCCCCGCCTCGCTCCTATACTTTGCCCGTGGATCTGCGCCAGCTCGAGATCTTCGTCAAGGTTGCCGAGCTCGGCTCGTTCTCCCGGGCCGCCCAGGCCCTCTTCCTGACCCAGCCGACGGTCTCCGAGCACATCCGGACCCTGGAGGACGAGCTGGGAGTCCGCCTGCTCGACCGCCTCGGCCGCGGGGCCTCGGTCACCAAGGGGGGCGCGCTGCTCCTGGGCTACGCCCAGCGCATGCTCGCGCTGTCGCGCGAGGCCCGGCAGGCGATGGAGAGCTTCCAGGGGCGCATGAGCGGCGATCTCCTGGTGGGAGCCAGCACCATCCCGGGGGAGTACATCCTCCCGGCCCTGATCGGCCGCTTCAAGGAGAAGTTCCCGGACATCGCCATCACCCTGCTGATCGGCGGCAGTCAGGCGGTCACCGAGTGGGTGCTGGAGGGCCGGGCCGAGGTGGGAGTGGTCGGCGCGCGCTCGGGCCATCGTGCGATCGAGTACCGCGAGCTGCTGCCCGACGACATCGTGCTCATCGTGGGCGCGACGCACCCCTGGCAGGGCCGGCCGCTGGTGACGCTCGACGAGCTGCGCGCCGAGCCGCTGCTGCTGCGCGAGCAGGGCTCGGGCACGCGGGCCGCGCTCGAGTCGGCCCTGGCCACCGCGGGCACCGACATCGGCACGTTCCGGGTCGTGGGCGAGATGGGCTCGACCCAGGCGATCAAGCAGGCGGTCAAGGCGGGGGTCGGGGTGTCGATGCTCTCGCGCCGGGCGGTGGAGGAGGAGTGCCGCGCGGGCAGCGTGTGGTGCCTGCGGGTCCAGGATCTCACGATCACGCGCGCGTTCTACCTCGCCACGCACCGGGAGCGGAGTCGCTCCCCGCTCGCCGAGGCGTTCCGGGCCTTTGTCGAGACCGAGGCCAGCTGACGCCTCGTTCCCGTCGGTCCCGCCCCCGATGGATCCCCGCCTGATCGATCCGAAGACCGGCAAGGAGATCCGGCTCACCGCGTACGCGGCGTGCGCCGGCTGAGCGTCGAAGATGGGTCCTGGAGATCTCCAGGACGTGCTGGGCGACCTCCGACACGAGGAGCACGCCGACCTCCTGGTCGGCCTCGGCCGGAGCGACGACGCCGCGGTCTACCGGGTGACCGACGACGTGGCGATCGTCGAGACGGTGGACTTCTTCCCGCCCATCGTGGACGACCCCTACCTCTACGGCGCGATCGCGGCGGCCAACTCGATGTCCGACGTCTACGCCATGGGCGGGCAGGTGCTCTTCGCTCTCAACGTGGCCGGCTTCCCGCGCGACCTGCCGAAGGCGATCATCGCGGCGGTCTTCCGGGGAGGCGCCGACAAGGTGCGCGAGGCGGGCGGGGTCATCGCGGGCGGGCACACCGTGGTGGACGCCGAGCCCAAGTACGGCCTCTGCGTCACCGGCCGCGTGGACCCGCGCCGGATCCTGGTCAAGGGCGGCCTGCGCCCGGGCCAGCACGTCTTTCTTTCGAAGCCGCTCGGCACCGGGGTGATCGCCACCGCGGCCAAGAACGACCAGTGCGAGCCGGCCGTGCTGGACGGCGCCGTGCAGAGCATGCTCCGGCTGAACCGGGTCGCGGCCGAGGTCGCGCAGGAGGCCGGCGCGGGCGGCGCGACCGACATCACCGGCTTCGGCCTGCTCGGCCACGCGAGCGAGATGGTGGAGGCCTCCGGCGCCGGCCTCACGCTGCGGGGTCGCGACCTGCCGCTACTGCCGGGTGCGCTCGCGCTCGCCGAGCGGGGCACCTTCAGCGGGGGGATGGGCCGCAACCGGAGTTACCTGGAGGACGCGCTCGGGGCCCGCGGACGCCTGCGCATCGACCCCGCGGTGCCCGAGGCCCTGGTCAAGCTGCTCTGTGAATCGGAGACGTCGGGCGGGCTGCTCTTCGCGGTGGACACCGGGCAGGTCGCGACGGTGCGGGACGGCTTCGCGCGGCGCGGGGAGCCGGTGTGGGAGGTCGGGGTGGTGACGGCGGGGCCGGGGCTGGCTCTGGTCTAGCGCGCGGCGTCGGAGCGCTTCAGGAACGCGATCAGCTTCTGGCGCAGCTCGGGGGGCAGCTTGGCTTCGGGGGTCTCACGGAGGCGGCGGGCGGCGTCGACGGTCCCTCGGTACGTGTTGACGAAGGCCACGCAGGGGGGGCACCCGTCCAGATGCCACTCCAGCAGCTCGGTCTGGTCGCGCGGAAGGGTGCCGTCGATGTAGTCGGCGAGGAGCTCCACGCATTCCGAGCACCCGATTTCCCGCGAGGACCCGTCCATTTGCTCTCCCTCACCGATGAGGCACTGGCCTTGTGACGCAACCTTAACACACGCCCGCGCCGAGGCAAGTCGGTGTTTGCCCGCGGGGCCCCCCGCCGCATTGCCTTCCCGCGCGGCCCCAGTGTAGGCTCGTCGCACCCATGGCCGCCCGCGTGGCTATCTTGACGCCGTTCGCCGCTCCCTCGGTTCGAGGCAACGCGATCACGGTCGACCGCATCGCCCGCGGGCTCCGGGAGCGCGGGGTCGAGCCGCGCGTCTGGGATCTGTCGGTGGCGCCCGAGACCGCGGTCGAGCACCAGATCGGCCAGTTCCGACCCGCCGTCGTGCACGCCTTTCACGCCCTCCGCACCGGTCCGGCCGCGCTCCGCTTGGCCCGTCGCGTGGACGCGCCCCTGCTCGTGACCGTCACCGGGACCGACGTCAACCTGGACCTCCTCGATCCGGACTCGGCCCCGGTCGTGCGCCGGGTGCTGGAGGGCGCATCCGCGATCAGCGTCTTCGACGAGTCGATGGCCACCGCGATCGTGGAGGCCCTGCCGGAGGCGGCGGGTCGGCTCGTGGTGATTCCGCAGAGCGCCGCCTTCGAGGCGGCTCCCGCCGGACACTGGGCCCCCGCCGCCACGCTGCAGCGGGCGACCGGCCCGCTCCTGCTCTTCCCGGCCGGGATCCGGGGCGTGAAGCGCCCGCTGCTGCCCCTCGATCCGCTCGAGGATCTGCTCGCGGAATATCCGGGGCTCGAGCTGATCTACGTCGGGCCGATCCTCGATCCGGCGGCCGGAGAGGGCCTGCTGCGGGCGCTGTCGTCCTACCCGTGGGCGCGCCACATCGGGGCGGTGCCGCATCACCGGATGCCGGCCTTGCTCGAGCTGTCCGACGTGGTGCTCAACTGCTCGCTCTCCGAGGGCGGCATGGCCAACTCGGTGCTCGAGGCGCTCGCGCTCGGCCGCGCGGTCCTCGCGTCCGACATCCCGGGCAACCGCTCGCTCGTCGAGGACGGGGTCACCGGGCTCTTGTTCGGCACGCCCGAGGAGCTGGCCGCCAAGGCCGACCGCCTGCTCAAGGATTCCGACCTCCGCGCCCGGCTCGGCCAGGCCGGCCGCGAGCGCGTGAGCGCGCGCTTCGGCCGCGACCGTGAGACGGACGGCTATCTTGCCGCGTACACGCGGCTGACACCCGCGGTCACCTAGGCGCTCGCGGCACGCTCCTTGCCTCGCTCGCGCTCGGGCGCGCGCGAGGCGCCCACCGAGGGGGTTTCGAGCGCTCTCCGCGCGACGCGTTGAGTGAATTTTCGGCACGTCGCACACGCGGAGGGCAAGCGCGGGAGACTTTGCGCAACCGCATCGGGGGCAAGTAGTTGACGGGGGTGGGACGCCCCCCTATGATGAGTCAATTCCAAGGCGGGAAAGGAGCCGTTCATGGCGCAGCCTCCCGTGTCGAGCCAGGAGCAGCGGGTCACGGAGTTCGTCAGCGCTTACCAGTCGCTCCGGGCCGAGGTCGGCAAGATCATCGTCGGCCACAACGAGGTCGTCACCCAGGTCCTGATCGGCCTGTTCGCGGGCGGTCACGTGCTCCTCGAAGGCGTGCCGGGCCTCGGCAAGACCCTGCTCATCAAGACGCTCGCCGAGAGCCTCGAGCTGTCGTTCTCGCGCATCCAGTTCACCCCGGACCTGATGCCGGGTGACATCATCGGGACCAACATCATCGTGGAGGACGCGCAGGGGCGGAAGCACTTCCAGTTCCAGCGCGGGCCCATCTTCGGACACATCCTGCTCGCCGACGAGGTGAACCGGGCCACGCCCAAGACGCAGTCGGCGCTCCTCGAGGGCATGCAGGAGGGTGCGGTGACCGTGTCCGGCTCCGCGCACCCGCTGCCGTCGCCGTTCTTCGTGCTCGCCACCCAGAACCCCATCGAGATGGAGGGCACGTACCCGCTGCCCGAGGCCCAGCTCGACCGGTTCCTGTTCAAGGTCCGGGTGCGCTATCCGGCCCTCGAGGAGCTGACCGAGATCATCGACCGCACCACCCACGTGCGCTCGGTCGAGGTACGGCGCGTCCTGACCGGCCCGCAGGTGCTCTCGATGCGCGAGCTGGTGCGCGAGATCCCCATCGCGACCCACGTGCGCGACCTCGCTTCGTTCATCGTCCTCGGCACCCATCCCCAGTGGGAGCGGGCGCCCGAGTCGGCCCGCCGCTACATCCGCTACGGAGCGAGCCCGCGCGGCGCACAGGCGCTGGTGCTGGGGGCGAAGGTCCGCGCCCTCTCGGACGGCCGGTTCAACGTGAGCGTCGACGATCTCCGGGCGATGGCGCTGCCCGCCCTGCGCCACCGGCTCATCCTGAACTTCGAGGGTGAGGCGGCGGGGGTGGACGTGGACGACCTCGTGGGGCAGATCGTCGAGTCCGCCGAGGCGATGAGCGGGTCGGGGAAAGAGGTGTTCCTGAGGTAGAGAGGAGGCAGTCGATGCCCGGTCCCACGGTAATCGAGCGGCTGGTCGCGGACGTCGCCCGGCAGATCCGGCTACGGCGGGCGGAGTTCTACGGCCTGCGCGGGCTCTTCTGGGGCGCGGTGGCCGCGGTGGTGCCGCTCCTGCTCAAGGAGTCGCTGGGCCCGTGGAGCTACGTCGGCGCCGGGCTGTTCCTGCTCGCCGGCGCGTCCGCGGGCGCCGGCTACGGCCTCCTCCTGAAGGTCCCCGCCGCCGAGGCGGCCCGACTCGCCGATCGCGGCTACGGGCTGCAGGAGCGCATCAGCACCGCGCTCGAGTGGGCGGAGCGCTCCGACCGCACCCCGATCGTGGACGCGCTGGTGCTCGACGCGACGACGCGCGCCGGGCAGCTCGGCGCCCGGCGCATCATCGCGCGGCGAATCCCGCGCGAGGCCCGGCTCGTGCCGGTCCCGCTGCTGCTCGGGCTCGTGCTCGCGGCCGCTCCCCCGATCCCGCTCCCCCAGGGCCGTCTCCCCAACTTCTCGGTCTCCCGCGAGGAGGACGAGGAGAAGGCGGCGGTGGACCGCAGTGGCGAGGCCCAGCAGGCGGAGCGCAAGCAGGCCACCCGGCGCGACCAGGTGCAGCGCACCGACGTGCAGGAGCGCAATCTGAGCCCGCGCCTGGGCGGCGGGGGGCAGAGCCAGCCCGGCGACCTGGCCGCGGTGTTCAAGGACACCTCGCTGGGCGGGCGCGCGCCCGACTTCAACTCGTTCCTCAAGAAGGGCGACGAGCGGTTGCGCATGCTCGATTCGCTCGAGCGGCTGCCGGATCTGCAGAGCGACTTCACCCAGAGCCAGGCCCGCATGGTCTTCCAGAAGGCCAAGGCGCTGCGGGGCGGGCTCGACCCGAACAAGAAGGTCTCGCCGGAGAAGCTGCGCGAGCTGCTGAGCGAGATGGAGCGACTCGGGCGCAAGAACGGCGGGCAGGGGCAGGGCAACTGGTCGGGCGACGCCTACGAGGGCATGGAGGCGCTCGAGGGCGGGCAGACCGACAAGGCGATGGAAGCGATGGAGCGCGCGCTCAACAAGATGCGCTCGATGGAAGAGCGCGGCCGCGACGGCAAGGGGCTGAAGGGCGGGCGGGAGAGCGAGCGCCGCGGCGGCAAGCGCGGCGACAAGGGCAGCGGGCAACCCGGCGGGCCGGGGGACGAGGGCGACTTTCCGGAGGGCGAGGGCCTCCTGCCCGGGCGCGGCAAGAGCGGGGCGCCGAAGGGCGACGCCACCGCGCGGCTCCGCGGCAGCCCGTTCGACGTGGGAGTCGAGGGCGAGGCGCGCGCCGGGCGGAAGCAGGGCATCGACACCAACATGGTGGGGCGCGGCGCCCAGATGCCTTCGCGTCTGCAGTACATGGGCGTGCTCGGGCAGTACCGGAAGATGATGGAAGAGTCCATCGCGCGGGAGCAGGTGCCGCGCGACTTCCAGAGTCAAGTGAAGGAGTACTTCCAGTCGCTGGATGAGAAATAGCGGCGTGGCCACCGTGCGCGCGGGCCAGGAGCTGCTCTCCGCCGACTTCCTCACCCAGCTCGAGCGCCTGAGCCTGCTCTCCCGCCGCTCGTTCCGCGGGCGGGTCAAGGGGGAGCGCCGCAGCCCGCGCAAGGGCATCAGCGTCGAGTTCTCCGACTACCGCCCGTACGGCATCGGCGACGACCTGCGCTACGTGGACTGGAACGTCTACGCCCGCCTCGATCGGCTCTACCTCAAGCTCTTCGTCGACGAGGAGGATCTCTGCCTGCACCTCCTGGTGGACGCGTCCGCCTCGATGGGCTTCGGAGACCCCTCGAAGCTCGACCACGCGGCGCGACTCGCCGCCGCGCTGGGCTTCGTGGGGCTGGTGGGGCTCGAGCGGGTGGGGGTGGGCGTGGTGCGGGAGCGGATGACGGAGGGCTTCAACCCGGCCCGCGGGCGCAGCCAGGTACTGCCGCTCATGAACTTCCTGAGGCGGCTCGAGCCCGGCGGCGCGACCTCGCTCAACGAGGGGCTCGCGGCGTACGCCCTCCGCTCGCGCGAAGCGGGCCTGGCCGTGCTCGTCTCGGATCTGATGGATCCGGGCGGGTACGAGCGCGGGCTCAAGGCCCTGCTCGAGCGGCGCTTCGACGTGCACGTCGTCCACGTGCTCGCCCCCGACGAGATGAACCCCGGCTTCGGCGGCGACCTGCGACTGCTCGACGCGGAGACCAACGAGCTGCGCGACCTGACCCTCGACGGCGAGGCCCTGCGCGGCTACCACCAGCGGCTGCGCGAGTTCCTCGATCGCGCCGAGCAGTTCTGCCGCGGCAACGAGATCGCCTATCACCGCGTGGTGACCGATAACCCGGTGGAGGAGTTCATGCTCCGCCAGCTCAAGGGGCTGCTGCTGGCATGAACTTCCTGAGCCCGTTCGCGCTGCTGCTCGGCACCCTCACGGTGCCGCTGCTCCTGCTGTACTTCCTGAAGGTGCGCCGCCGGCAGCTGCCGGTCTCGAGCCTCCTGCTCTGGCAGGCCGCCCTGCGCGACCGCGAGGCCTCCACCTTCTTCCAGCGCCTGCAGCGCGATCCGCTCCTGATCTTGCAGATCCTGGCCCTGCTCGCGCTCACCGTCGCGCTGGCGCGGCCCGCGGTGACCGTGATGGGGCAGGGGGCGAAGCGGGTCGCCATCGTCATGGACACCTCCGCGTCCATGAAGGCCACCGACGTCTCCCCCTCGCGCTTCGGGCAGGCGCAGCGGGCCGCGCTGGGGCTGCTCGGGCGTCTGGGCGAGGGCGCCGAGGTGATGGTGATCGAGGCGGGCGTGCAGCCGAAGGTGGTGGTGCCGTTCACCCGCGAGCACGACCGGGTCGCCTCCGCCCTCCGGTCCATGGAGGGGCACGACCTGCCGAACCGCCTCGCGGAGGGGCTCCGCACCGCGCGGGCCCTGGTCGGAGCGGATCCGCGGGCCGAGATCCACGTCTTCACCGACGGGGCGCACCCCGAGGCCGCGAAGGCCCAGGGCGACGACGTGCGGGTGCGCTGGACCGGGGTGGGCCGCCGCTCCCACAACGTGGGCATCACGAGCCTCGCGGTGCGCCGCAACTACTTCGGCACCTACAACTCGCAGGCCTTCTTCTCGGTGGGAAACTTCTCGGCCGAGCCGCAGACCTTCTCGCTCCGCCTGACCCTCGACGACGAGACCCTCACCGAGCGCACCCTCACCCTCGACCCGCAGGTGCGGCGCGCCATCGTGGTGCCGTTCAGCGAGCAGCGGGGCGGCGTCCTCAAGCTGAAGCTCGACGTCTCCGACGATCTCGACGCCGACAACGTGGCCTACGCGGTGATCCCGGCCCCCCGGACCCTCTCGGTGCTGCTGGTCAGCCCGGGCAACCTGTTCCTCGAGAAGGTCCTCCACACCGATCCCCAGGTGAAGCTCGAGGTCCGCAAGCCGGACGCCTACCAGGGCGGAATGGAGGGCTTCGACGTGGTGGTGGTCGACAGCGTGAGCCCGCCCAAGCTCGGCAACGGGCGATTCGTGCTCGTCAACACCGTGCCGGGCGACGTGCCCCTCGAGGTGCTGGGCCGCCTCGACAACCCCACCATCATGGACTGGGATCGGACGCATCCGATCATGCGCCAGATCGACTTCGCCAAGGTGACGATCGAGGACGCGCTGCGCGTCCGGCCGCTCGCCGCGGGCAAGACCCTGGTGGAGGCGGTGGGCGGTCCGCTGATCTACGCCCTCGAGGAGCGCGACCGCAAGGCGCTCTTCTTCGGCTTCGATCTCTTCCGCACCGACTTCCCCCTCCGGGTGGCCTTCCCCCTGATCCTCTCCAAGGGGCTGCGCTGGCTGAGCCCGGTCGGTCTCGACCAGTCGAGTCTGCAGCTGCAGGCGGGCCAGCCCATCCTGCTGCCGGTGGAGCACGGGGTGACCACCGCCACCGTGCGCACCCCGTCGGGGCGCAGCGTGCGGGCCCAGGTCAACCGGGGCATGGCGAGCTTCACCGATACCGACGAGGTCGGCGTCTACGCGGTCGTGACCGGCCGCGGCGAGACCAAGGTCGCGGTCAACCTGATGAACGCCGACGAGTCGGATCTCACGCCGCAGCCGGTGCCGACCTTCGTGGAAGGGGTGCGGCCCGAGTCGCCACCGGTGCTGATCCAGCGCGAGCTGTGGCCGTTCTTCGTGATGCTGGCCCTGCTGCTGTTCGCCCTCGAGGGCTTCCTCTACTGGCGGCGCCAGACCGGCGGCCGCCTCGGGCTGCCCCGCGGCCTCGGCGACCGGTGGGCGCTCGGCCTGCGCTGCGCGCTGCTCGCGGTGCTGCTCCTGTCGCTGACCAAGCCGACGATCCCGCGCTGGGCCGATCGCCTGAACGTCACGTTCCTGCTCGACGTGTCGGACAGCGTGAGCCTGGCCGCGCGGGAGAGCGGGTACCGCTTCGCGGCCCAGTCGGTCGCCGCGATGCAGCCGGGCGATCAGGCGGGAGTGGTGGTGTTCGGGGAGGAGGCGATGGTGGACCAGCCGCTGCGCCCGACCTCGAAGATCGAGCGGCCGCAGGTGCACGTCCCCGGGCGTGGCACCAATCTCGCGCAGGCCCTGCAGCTCGGGCTGGCCACCGCGCCGCCCGGCCAGGCCAATCGCTTCGTGCTCCTCACCGACGGGCGCCAGAACATGGGCAACGCGCTGGCCGTCGCGCAGGCGGCCAAGGACGCGGGCGCCGACATCTACTACGTGCCGGCACCGCTGACCTTCCCGCAGGAAGTGGTGGTGGAGTCGATGGTGCTGCCCCAGGAGGTGAAGTTCGGCGAGCCGTTCCAGGCCAAGGTGGTGGCCTGGAGCCAGGCGGAGGCGCAGGGGCGGCTCTCGCTCTACCGCAACGGGGAGTTCCTCGGCTCGCAGGTGGTGCGCCTCGCCCCCGGCAAGAACGTGTACACCTACCGCCAGTCGCTCGAGCAGAGCGGTATCCACGTCTACCAGGCCGCGCTCGACGTGGAGGGCGACACCATCGAGGAGAACAACCGGGCGCTCGGCACCCTGGTGGTGCGCGGCCGGCCGCAGGTGCTGCTCGCCGAGAAGGACCGCGCCCAGGCCCAGGCCCTCGCCGCGGCCCTGCGCTCGCAGCACGTGGACGTGACGGTGGTGGAGGCGGACAAGATCCCGAAGGACATGGCGGGGCTGCAGAAGTACGACGGCCTCGTGCTGTCCAACGTCTCCTCGCTCAAGATGACGAAGAAGCAGATGGAGAACATCCGCGACTACGTCCGCGAGCAGGGCGGCGGGCTCATCATGCTGGGCGGCGAGGAGAGCTTCGGCCTCGGCGGCTACTACCGCACCCCCATCGAGGAAGCCCTGCCGGTGACGATGGAGGTGAAGCAGAAGATCGAGATCCCGAGCCTCGCGGTGGTGCTGTCGATCGACCGGTCCGGCTCCATGGCCATGACCACCGACGAGAAGGTGACCAAGCTCGACATCGCCAAGGAGGCCGCGCACCTCGTGGTCGACCTCCTCGACGAGCGCAACGAGGTCGGGGTGATGAGCTGGGACACCGAGTTCATCTGGGACTCGCCGCTCAAGCCGGCCCGCGACAAGCAGTCCATCCACCACGCGATCGCCACCATCAAGGCGGGTGGCGGCACCGACGGCTACCCGGCCCTCAAGGAGTCGTACCAGGTCCTCTTCGACCGGCCCGCCCTGCTCAAGCACGTCATCTTCCTCTCCGACGGCCAGATGACTCGCGGCGACTTCTCGGGGCTCCTGCGCCGGATGGCCAAGGACAAGATCACGGTGTCCACGGTGGCCATCGGCAAGGACGCGGACGTGCCCCTGATGGTCGACGTGGCCAAGTGGGGCCGCGGGCGCTTCTACTACACCGAGGACGACTCCACGATCCCGCGCATCTTCACCCTGGAGACGCAGCTCGCCTCCAAGGCGTCCCTCGTCGAGCAGCCGTTCAAGGCGGTGGTGGCGAGCCCGGCCCACGAGGCGATCCAGGAGATCGACTGGAAGGAAGCGCCGCCGCTGGGCGGCTACGTGGCCACGAGCATGAAGGCCAACGCGGAGCTGGTGCTGATGACCCACCAGGAGGATCCGCTGCTCGCCACGTGGCGCTACGGGCTCGGCCGCTCGGTGGCCTTCACCTCCGACGCCAAGGCCAAATGGGGCGTGCTGTGGGTGCGCTGGGGCGGCTTCAACAAGTTCTGGTCCCAGGTGACGCGGTGGGCGTTGCGCACCGGCACCCGCAGCGATACGGTGGCCACGGTCTCCCGGACCGACAACGAGGGCGAGGTGACGGTGGACGCCATCGATCCCAAAGGGGAGTTCATCAACTTCCTGGACTCGCAGGTCGGGGTGGTCGCGCCGGACAAGACCCGGACCGTGATCGATCTGGAGCAGATCGGGCCGGGCCGGTACCGCGGCCGCTTCCCGGCTGGGCAGGAAGGGGTGTACCTGGTCGGCATGGCGCAGCGGCGCGCCGACCAGATGGTGGGCTCGCAGCTCGCGGGCCTCGTGGTGCCGTACGGCCAGGAGTTCCGCGACCTGGGAGTGGACGAGTCCTTCCTGCGCGAGCTGACCGAGCTCACCGGGGGCGGCATCCTGGCCGAGCCGAAGGACGCGTTCCTGCAGAACCGGCACAAGTCGCGCCTCAGCGTGGACATCTGGCCGTGGCTGGTGGGCATGGTGGCGATGCTGCTGATTCCGGAGATCGCGCTGCGGCGGATCGGGCCGGTGGGGCTCGGCCGGCTGTGGGCGCGGATGCGGGTGGGCCGGGCCAAAGGAGGACCAGGACATGAGAGCCCTGACCGGAGCTAGGTGGGCCGTCGTCCCCGCGCTGCTGCTCGCGCTACTCGGCGCGGGAGGCGCGGAGGCCGCGCCCAAGCCACGCAACGTCCTGATCCTGCCGTTCACCACCGTGGACCTCACCCGCGACGAGCAGTGGATCGGCGAGGGCATCGCCCAGTCGCTGATGCTCGCGCTCGTGCACGTGCCCGGGCTGGTCCAGATCGACCGCGAGCGGGTCCGCGCGCTCCCGCAGCCCGAGGCGTGGGACGAGACGACCACCGCGAGCGCGGCCAAGCAGCTCGGCGCCGATATCGCGCTCTTCGGCGAGGTGAAGCGGACCGGCTCGGACCTGATCGTCCAGCCGCGCTTCCTCGAGCTGCGGGGGGACAAGGTGGAGCGGGGCGCGCTCGACACCTTCGCGGTGGCGGAGGGCCAGCTCCTCGACCGGCTGCGTCCGCTGCCCGCCGCCTACCTCAAGGCCCTGAAGGCCCCCGCCAGCGACGTGGAGCTGGCCCGCGCCCAGAAGTGGGCCGCCCCGACGAGTGTCCCCCGCGCGTACGAGCTGTACGTGCGGGGCCGCCATGCGAGCTACCGCGGCACCCAGGACGCGAGCGAGGCCGCGGTGGAGTTCCTGAGCCGGGCCATCGAGGCGGATCCGCAGTTCGTGGCGGCCCAGTACGCCCTGGGAGTGGTGCACCAGAACCTCGGCAATCGCTGGAAGGCGGCGGCCCAGTTCCGGGCTTCGGCCCAGCTCGACCCGACCTACGCGGAGCCGTACAAGGCCCTCGGGGATCTCTACCTGACCGCTCCCCGCCGGCTCTTCGAGGAGGCCATCAAGGCCTACGCCAAGGCGATCGAGCTCCGGCCGTTCTACGCGGAGGCCCACGTCGGCCTGGGCGACGCGCTCGCGGCCAAGGGCGAGGTGGATCCGGCGGTGACCGCGTACCAGAAGGGGCTCGAGTACAACCCGATGAACGCCAAGGTCCACGTGAGCCTGGGGAAGATCTACTACTCGGAGAAGGGGCTCTACTACGAGTCGGTGACCGCCTACAAGAAGGCGATCGATCTCGACCCGGGCTACCTCGACGCGCGGATGGGCCTGGCCGAGGTGTACGAGGACAAGGGCCTCTACAAGGAGGCCATCGAGGAGTACCGCAAGGTCGTGGACGCGGATGCCAAGAACACCGGCGCGCTCTACAACCTGGCCCTCGTCTACGAGAAGGTCGACCCCAAGGAGGCGGTCAGCCTCTGGGAGCGCTACATCGGCCTGGCCGGTAGCCAGCCTTCAGAGAAGGACTGGGTCGACGTCGCGCGCCTGCACCTGAAGAAGCTCAAGCAACAGGGGAACTAGAGCCCGAGCAGGCTCTTGAGCGCGGGCTTGTTGAAGCCGCGCACCACCTGGTCGCCGACCACGATCACCGGGATCGACATCTGCCCGGTGAGCTTGACCAGCTCGTCCCGCGCGTCGGCATCCGCCAACACGTTGATATCCTCGAACGCCACGCCCTGAGACGAAAGATACTCTTTCGCCGCCTTGCAGGGCCCTCAGGTCGGACTGCTGAAGACACGGACCTTCGTCGATTGGTCAGTCATAACTGCAAGATTAGCACGACGTCGGCCGACCGAAGCGCGCCCGGGTGGCGACGCCGGTTGCTTCTGGGCGCCGCGGAGAATTCCTCTGTGCGACGCTAGAGGCATGCGCAGGCACGGGTGGATGCAGGCGGGCGACGCGGTGGTGCGCCTCGCCTGGAAGCTGCTCTGGAGCTGGAGACGACGGTAGGGGCTGAACGAGACTTCGCCCACGATACCGCCGGTTCCAGTCACTTTCCCTGCCTGGACTCGTCAGCAGCTCAATCGTCAAGATACGTTAAATCAACAAGATAGCCCATGGTCGCCCGGCTGGCCGCTGTCTTGCTGCTTGTTCAGGCATTTCCGGCCCACTCTGGAGGAGACGGTCATGATCTGCAGGTCACCGGGTAGGGAGCGAGGGTTCACGCTCGTCGAGCTGATGGTCGTCGTGGCTGTCATCGGCGTCCTGGCCACGATCGCGATCCCGCTGTACTCGAACGTGCAGGCGCGCGGCCGGCTCGCCAAGGCGCAGGCCGACTCGCGGACGCTCGCCTCCGCGGTGAGCGTCTACGGCGCCCACATGGGGCGGATTCCCTCCACGCTCGCCCAGCTCACCTCGGTGTCGACGAATTCGCTCGGCCAGCCGGGCGGGCCCTTCATGGCCCAGGTCCCGACCGCTCCCGGCGGGTGGGCGACCTACGCCTACACCCCCAACGTCACCGCCGGCACCTTCACCATCAGCACGAGCGGCGACGGCACTACCGTCGCCCTTCCGTAGCCCCGCCCGGCTCACCGCTCGCCCGAGCGCGCGCAGTACAATTCGTGAAACCTGCGGGAGCAGTGGGCGCGAATCTCGTGGAAATCAGGGAGGTGCTGATCCGGATGGGGCTTACGTGGCGGTAGCCCTGCGTTCGCCCGGGGGGGAAGGAGGTCGTTCCTACGTCTTCTTGACTTGTCGAGGGGCATTTCCTATGGTGGCCGGGTCATGAGCGATCTGCGCAAGGATCCGACTCGAGGCCGCTGGGTGCTCGTCCGTCCCGGCGGCAAGCCCCCCGCGTCGTCGGCGTGCCCCTTCTGCCCCGGCAACGAATCGCTCACGCCCCACGAGATCTTCGCCTATCGCAAGGAGGGCTCGCGGTCCGACGGACCCGGGTGGTCGGTGCGGGTGATCCCGGAGGCCGATCCCTACTTCCGCATCGAGCAGGAACTGGTCCGGGAGGGCGTGGGGCTCTACGATCGCATCTCCCCCCGTGGCGCGACCGAGCTGATCGTCGAGAGCCCGAACCACGACGACACCGCGGCGACCCTGGGCGACGGGCAGTGGGAGCAGGTGCTGTGGATGTACGGCGAGCGCATCCGCGATCTCAAGCGCGATCCGAGCATCCGCGACATCCTGGTCACCCGGCGTCACCGGGCGCACGGCTCGCGGATCACGCATCCGTACTCGCGGGTGACCGCGATCCCCATCATCTTCGACGAGGTCCGCCGCAAGCTCCGCGAGTGCCGCGAGCACTACGAGTACAAGCGGCGCTGCGTGTACTGCGACATGATCCGCCAGGAGATCGCGGGCGGGGACCGGGTCGTGCGCCTGACCGATCACTTCCTGGCCCTGTCTCCGTACGCGGCGCGCTCTCCGTTCGAGACGTGGATCCTACCCCGCCAGCACAACTGCCTCTACGAGGGCTCGCTGTCCGGGGAGGTGGTGGCGGACCTGGCCGGGATCCTGGGCGGCCTCTTCCGGACGCTGGCCGCCAAGACGGGCGACCCCGCGTTCGAGATGACGCTCTATACCGCCCCGAACCTGACCGCCAAGATCCTGCCCGGGGAGTGGGCGACCATCGCCGACGACTACCACTGGCACATCGAGGTCTGCACCACTCCCGACCGCTCCAACGGGGTAGGGGGGATCCACGTCAACGACACCCCGCCGGAGGAGGCCGCCAAGCAGTTCAGGGACGCCTGGCTCTGAGCCCTGGCGTCCTGGTCGGAGCACCGTAAGGCCACGCCCCAGCAGTCCGAAGTTGCCACCCACCTTGACAAGGGGGCTCCCTGGTGGCAGAGTACGACCGTACGGGTCGGAGATCTCCAGAGTCGGATATAGGGGAACAGGCGTGCTGCGATTCACGAAGCGGGCGGATTACGGGCTGATGGCGATCCACTTCATCGCCTCCCACGGAGACGACGGGGCGGTGAGCGCCAAGCGCATCGCGGAGGAGTTCCGGATCCCGCCGGAGCGGCTCGCCAAGATCCTCCAGCAGCTCGCGAAGAAGAAGCTGATCACGAGCCACAACGGGCCCAAGGGCGGCTACGTGTTGACGCGCCGGCCGGGGGCGATCACGGTGGGCCAGGTGGTCCGGGCGCTCGAGGGGCCGTTGAGCGTGGTGAGCTGCATGACCGAGCACGACGATTGCCCGCAGTTCGCGCGCTGCAACCTGCGGGGCCCGGTGCAGAAGATCCAGGCCAGCATCACGCACGTACTCGATAGCATGACGCTCGCGGAGCTGGCGGCGGAGCCCACCGTCACGGTGATGCCGCTCGCGGGCATTCACTAGGAGAGATATTGCGATGGCGTTGAAGCTTCCGATCTTCATGGACAGCCAGTCCACGACCCCGGTCGATCCCCGGGTCCTCGAGGAGATGATCCCGTACTTCACCGAGAAGTTCGGGCATCCCGCGAGCCGTAACCATCCCTTCGGCTGGGAGGCGGAAGGCGGGGTGGACAAGGCCCGCGAGCAGATCGCCAAGCTGATCGGCGCGCGGGACCCCAAGGAAGTGGTTTTCACCTCCGGGGGCACCGAGGCCATCAACCTCGCGCTGAAGGGCGTGGCCGAGATGTACCGGGAGAAGGGCAACCACATCGTCACCACCACCATCGAGCAGCGGGCGACGCTCGACGTCTGCAAGCGGCTCGAGCGGCAGGGCTTCGAGGTGACCTACGTCCCGGTCGGCCGCGAGGGCCTGGTGGACGTGGAGGCGGTCCGGGCCGCGCTCACCGACAAGACCATCCTGGTCTCGGTGATGCTCGCCAACAACGAGATCGGGACGATCCAGCCGGTGGCGGAGCTGGGCAAGCTGGCCAAGGAGAAGGGGATCATCTTCCACACCGACGCCACCCAGGCGGTGGGCAAGATCCCGGTGGACGTCGAGGCGATGGGCATCGATCTCCTCTCCGCGACCGCCCACATGCTCTACGGCCCCAAGGGAGTCGGCGCCCTCTACGTGCGGCGCAAGAATCCGCGGGTGCGCCTGGCCCCGATGGTGGACGGCGGCGGTCACGAGCGGGGCATGCGCTCGGGCACGGTGCCGGTGCCGCTGGTGGTCGGCTTCGGGAAGGCGGCCGAGATCTGCCGCGAGGTCATGGGCGAGGAGTCCAAGCGCCTGGCCGCGCTGCGGGACCGGCTGCAGGAGCAGATCGTCTCCAAGGTGGACGAGGCCTACGTCAACGGCCATCCCGACCGACGGCTGCCCCACAACCTCAACATCTCCTTCGCCTACGTCGAGGGGGAGTCGGTGCTGATGGGGCTCAACCGGGAGGCGGCGCTCGCCTCGGGCTCGGCCTGCACCTCGGCGACCCTCGAGCCGTCGTACGTGATCTCGGCGCTGGGGGTGGACTCGGAGCTGGCCCACTCCTCGATCCGATTCGGGCTGCATCGCTTCTCCACCGAGGAAGAGGTGGACTTCGTGGCCCAGAAGACGGTCGAGGTCATCCACCGGCTGCGGGAGATGTCGCCGCTCTACGAGCTGGCCAAGGAAGGCGTGGATTTGAAGTCGATTCACTGGAAGGCGGAGTAGCGACGCCCTCGGGGGCGATCAGGGAGGCTCTACCAACATGGCCTATAGCGATAAGGTGGTCGATCACTACAACAACCCGCGCAACGTGGGATCCTTCACCAAGGACACCCCGGGCGTCGGGACGGGCCTGGTGGGCGCGCCGGAGTGCGGCGACGTCATGAAGCTGCAGATCAGGGTCAACGTCGAGACCGGCGTGATCGAGGACGCCAAGTTCAAGACGTTCGGCTGCGGCAGCGCCATCGCCTCGTCGAGCCTGGCCACCGAGTGGCTCAAGGGCCGCACGGTGGACGAGGCGGCCAAGATCAAGAACACCGACATCGTGAGTGAGCTGAAGCTGCCCCCGGTGAAGATCCACTGCTCGGTGCTGGCCGAGGACGCGATCAAGGCCGCGCTCCAGGACTACAAGGAAAAGTGGATCAAGAGCGAAGCTCCCGCGGGCCGGGACGCGTCGTAAGAGGGGGCGAGGAGACCCAGCCCAATGGCACTGACGCTGACCGAGACGGCGGTGAAGCAGGTGAAGGAGCTGATGAAGACCCAGAATCTGGAGAGCGTGTATCTCCGGATGGGGGTCAAGGGAGGCGGCTGCTCCGGCCTCTCGTACTCGCTGGAGTTCGACAACGAGACCGGACCCCGCGACAAGAAGTTCGACATCGACGGGGTGCAGGTCGTGGTCGACGCCAAGAGCTACCTCTACCTCAATGGCACCACCCTCGACTACGTCACCCAGGGACTGACGGGCGGCTTCACCTTCGTCAATCCCCAGGCGAAATCGAGCTGTGGCTGCGGCACATCGTTCTCGGCCTAGGGCCCGCCTCGAGAGACAGGAAAACGGGCCCCGGCGGGCCCGTTCTTCTTTTATGACAGACTACTTCACCGTGTTCGGGCTGCCGCGCAAGCTGGCGGTGGACGCGCCCGCGCTGCAGCGGCGCTTCTACGAGCTGTCGCGGGAGCACCACCCCGACTTCCACCACGGGGCGGACGCGGTCCGGCAGGCGGAAGCGCTGGCCGCCTCCGCGCTGGTCAACCGCGCCTACCGCGCCCTGCGGGATCCGCTCGCGCGGGTGGAGTACCTGATCGCGCTCGAGGAGGGGCGGGAGGTCCGCGAGGGCGCCACCGACAAGCCCAAGGCGCCGCGGGAGCTGCTCGAGGAGATGCTGGAGGTGCAGGAGGCGCTGGAGGAGGCGAAGGCGGAAGGGCTCGGCGGGGACGCCGGCACCCGGCTTCGCGAGGAGCGGGCCCGGCTCGAGGCGCGCTACGCCGCCGAGGCCGACGCCACCGTCGAGCGCGCGGGAGAGTGGGACCGGCTGGTGGACGCGGGCGGCGACCGCAAGCCCCTGCTCGAGTGGTTCAAGCAGCGGCTCGCCACCCGAGCCTACCTGCGCACCGTGATCGACGACCTGAGTGACGCGCTGGGAGAGCGTGAAGAGAGCCATGTCTCGCATCGTCGGCATTGACCTGGGGACCACCAACAGCCTGGTCGCCTACGTGGAGGGCGGCATCCCGCGGGTGATCCCGGACGCGGAGGGCCGCGCCCTGCTCCCCTCCGTCGTGGCGTGGACTCCGGGCGGGGTCGTGGTGGGTGAGGCGGCCCGCCGTCAGCTCGCCCGCAACGCGGCGCGCACGGTCTACTCGGTGAAGCGGCTGATGGGCCGCGGCTACGAGGACGTCAAGGACGAGCTGGCTCGGCTGCCCTTCGCGGTGACCCCGCAGGCGGAGGTGGTGAGCATCCGCATCGGGGACCGGGAGGTGACCCCACCCGAAGTGTCGGCCCACGTGCTGCGCGCGCTCAAGCAGCGGGCGGAGGCCCACTTCGGCGAGCCGGTCGAGCAGGCGGTGATCACGGTCCCGGCCTACTTCAACGACGCCCAGCGCCAGGCCACCAAGGACGCGGGACGCATCGCGGGCCTCGACGTGCTGCGCATCGTCAACGAGCCCACCGCGGCCTCGCTCGCCTACGGGCTGCAGAAGATGGCCCAGGGCGTGATCGCGGTCTACGACCTGGGCGGCGGCACCTTCGACATCTCGATCCTCCGGGTGAAGGACGGGGTCTTCGAGGTGCTCGCCACCAACGGCAACACCCACCTGGGCGGCGACGACTTCGATCGCGCGATGGTGGACTGGCTGCTCGCCGACATCCAGGCCCGGCCCGGGGTCGATCTCTCCGGCGATGCGGAGGCGATGCAGGAGCTGCGGCTCGGCGCGGAGGCCGCGAAGTGCCGGCTCTCCTTCGACGAGCGCACCGTGCTCACGATCCCCTTCGAGCGCTTCGCCTATCACCGCGACATCACGCGCGGTGACCTCGAGGCGATGGTGGAGCCCCTGGTGGCGGCCACCCTCGGCCCGTGCCGGCAGGCCCTGGCCGACGCCGCGCTGGGGACCGACCAGGTGGACGAGGTGGTGCTGGTGGGCGGCTCCACGCGGATGCCGCTCGTGCAGCGGAGGGTCGCCGAGCTCTTCGGGCGGCCCGCGCGCAGCCGGCTCAACCCGGACGAGGTGGTGGCCCTGGGGGCGGCGGTGCAGGCCCAGATCCTGGCCGGCGGCATCACCGACATGCTGCTCCTCGACGTGACCCCGCTCTCGCTCGGCATCGAGACCCTGGGGGGCATCGTGAGCGTGCTGATCCCGCGCAACACCACGATCCCGACCCTGGCCAAGGAGTACTTCACGACCTCGGTGGACGGGCAGACCGCGGTCGACCTCCACGTGCTGCAGGGCGAGCGGGAGCTGGCCAAGGACAACCGCTCGCTCGCGCGCTTCGACCTGGCCGGGGTCGACCCGATGCCGGCCGGCATGCCGAAGATCGAGGTCACGTTCCTGATCGACGCCAACGGGATTCTCCAGGTGCAGGCCCGCGAGCTCCGCACCGGCAAGGCGGCCAGCATCGAGGTCAAGCCCACCTACGGGCTCACCGAGACCCAGGTGGAGCAGATGGTGGAGGACTCCTACACCTACGCCGAGGACGACGTCAACGCGCGCCTCTTGATCGAGACCCAGACCGAGGCCGACACCGTGATCAACCACGTGGAGCGCGCGCTTCGCCAGGCGGGCGGGATCGCCACCGCGGAGGAGCGGGCGCGGATCGAGGCGGCGCTGGCCCTCCTCCGGACCACGCGGGCGGGCACGGATCGGGATCGGATCCGCGAGTGCACGATCGAGCTCAACCAGGCCACCGCGCCGCTCGCGGATCGCATGATGGAGGCGGCCATCAAGGACGCGGTCACCTCCAAGCGGGCCGACCAGCTCCTGGAGAACTCATAGATGGCGGTGCACAAGGTGACGTTCCTGCCGCTCAACCGGACCGTCGAGGTCGACGACGCCAAGTATCCGCTCGCCGATCACGGTCGCCCCGGGTCGCTGCTGGACATCGCGCTGGCCCACAACATCCACCTCGAGCACAACTGCGGGGGCAGCTGCGCCTGCACGACCTGTCACGTGGTGGTGCGCGAGGGCGAGGGGAACCTGTCGCCGATGGAGCAGGACGAGGAGGATCGCCTCGACACCGCGGAGGGCCTCACCCTGCACTCGCGCCTCGGCTGCCAGGCGGTGGTGCGGGGCGACGTGGTGGTGGAGATCCCCAAGTGACCGGGCCCACATGATCTGGACAGACGCGGAGGACATCGCGCTGGCCCTGATGGACGCGCATCCGGAGGTGGACCCGCTCACGGTGCGGTTCACCGACCTGCACCAGTGGGTGGTGGCGCTTCCCGGGTTCCGCGACGAGGCCAAGAACTCGAACGAGGGCATCCTCGAGGCCATCCAGATGAAATGGCACGAGGAATACCGGGACCGTTAGCCTCCCCCTCTCCCCGCCGGGGAGAGGGCAGGGTGAGGGGATCTACCAGGTGATGACGTGGTCGTGAGCGAAGATCAGGTCGAGCAGGCCCGGGTAGTCGAGCTCGCCGTCGGCGAGCCGCCGCACCGTCACGCCCGCGGGCAGCGGCGGGGCGGTCGCGCCGTCGAGCAGCACCACCGTGACGCGGGCGCCCGGCTCGGCCAGGTTCGACTCGATGACGGAGGCGGCCAGGGCGGCGGCCGAGTCCGCCTTGAGGAGATGGAGGAACGCGGCCATCAGAAGACGAGGTACCGCGTGGCGCGGGGCACCAGCGCGGCGATCTGGGCCCGGCTCACCGAGACCACCGGATGGCGGTCCGCGTTCCAGCCGGTCGCGGTGGGCAGCGCGCCCTCCACGTGGAGCGTCACCCCCAGCTTCTTGAGGGCGGCGCGGAACTTGGCGATGTCGTCGCCGTCGACCAGGTCGTCGGTGTCCTCGTCGAGCAGGTGCACCGCGGGCCCGGTGAGCACCACGTGGACCTCGTTGTCGCCGGCCACGACCCCGAGCGCGATGCGCATCGCCTCGTTGGCCCGGTGCGAGACGCGCGGGTCCTCGGAGATGACCACCAGGGTGGGCTGGTTCTGGCTCACGCGGGGGCTAGTTCAGCGCGACGAAGCGATCGGTGCCGTTGATCACGTCGGTGAGGACCACGAGGCCGCAGTTGGTGGCCCGGTCCGACAGGGGCAGGCGCCGCTTCTGGCAGCCGTAGGCGCACACGAAGAGCTTGAGCCCACGATCGGCGAGGGCCTGCAGGCGCGCGTCCTCGACCGCGGCGACTGCGTCGTCGATCAGGTAGAGGTACACGTCTCCGCCCCCGTCGAGCGCCGCTTTCGAGAGACCGAGCGCGGTCTCGAGGTTCGGGTGGTCGGGCGCGGTGGACACCATCAGGCCGAGCTTCCGTCTGGCCGAGGCCATGCGGGCGCAGCGTAGCATCGCGAAAGGGGAGCGTCAATGAACCGACAGGTCTATCTCGATCACAATGCCTCGACTCCGGTGCATCCGGAGGTCGTCGAGGCGATGCTGCCGTACTTCAGCGAGCGGTTCGGCAATCCGTCGAGCGTGCACGGCTTCGGCCGCGAGGCGCGCGAGGGTCTCGAGACCGCACGCGAGCAGGTCGCCCACTTCCTGCGGGTCGGCAAGGAGGAGATCGTCTTCACCTCCGGCGGCACCGAGTCCGACAACATGGCGGTCAAGGGCGTGGCGATGGCCCGCGGCCGGGGCCACATCATCACCTCCCGGATCGAGCACCACGCGGTCCTCCGCGCGGTGGAGACCCTGGAGACGCAGGGCTTCGCGGCCACCTACCTCGACGTGGATGGCTACGGCATGGTGGACCCGGACGCGCTGCGGCGCGCGATCCGTCCCGACACCATCCTGATCTCGCTCATGCACGCCAACTCCGAGATCGGCACCATCCAGCCCGCGCGGCAGCTCGGGGCGATCGCCCGCGAGCACGGCATCCCGTTCCACATGGACGCGGTGCAGACCTTCGGCAAGGTGCCGATCGACCTCGACGCGTTCAACATCGACATGCTGTCGTTCTCGGGCCACAAGATCTACGGGCCCAAGGGAGTAGCCGGCCTGTATATCCGGAAAGGCACCAAGATGGTCTCCCTCCAGCACGGTGGCGAGCACGAGCGGCGGCGCCGGGCCGGCACCGAGAACGTGGCCGGCATCGTGGGCTTCGGCCGGGCGATCGAGATCCGCGGGCGTGACATGGTCGAGGAGGGTCAGCGGCTGACCGGGCTGCGCGAGCGGCTGTGGGAGGGCTTGAAGGCCCGGGTGCCCGAGGTCCGGCTCAACGGCCATCCCACCGAGCGGGTGCCCGGCACCTGCAACGTGTGCTTCCGGCACGTGGAGTCGGAATCCATCGTGCTCGGCTTGGATCTGAAGGGCATCGGGGTGTCGGCCGGCTCGGCGTGCACCTCCGGCAACGTGGAGCCGTCGTACGTGCTGGTGGCGATGGGGGTGCCGGTGGAGTGGGCGATGGGCGCGGTGCGGCATTCGCTCGGGCGGAGCACCACCGTCCAGGACATCGACTACGTGATCGACTCGACGGAGCCGCTGGTGGCCAAGCTGCGCAGCGCGATGCCGGTCCGGGCCTGAGGACGGCCGGGGCCGGGCGCGCCGGTGCAGTACAGCCCGGCCCTCATCGACCACTTCCGGAACCCCCGGAACGCGGGGCGGATGCGGGATCCCGACGGGGTCGGGGAGGGGGAGTACAAGGAGTGCATGGACCTGGTGCGCTTCCACCTGCGGGTCCGGGAGGGCCGGGTGGTGGAGGCGCGGTTCCAGGCCTACGGCTGCGGGCCGACGATCGCGGCGGCGAGCGCGGCGACCGAGGTGGCGACGGCGTGCGGGCTCGAGGAGCTGCTCGAGCTGCCGGCGGCGCGCGTCGAGGCGGCGGTCGGTGGGCTGCCGGATGCGCGGCGTCACGCGGCGGAGGTCGCGGTGCTGGGGCTGCGGGCGGCCGCGCGTGACGCGCTCGACCGGGCCCGGACAAGGAGCGAGCCGAATGCTTGATCGGATGCGGCAAGACGTGAGGACGGTGAGGGAGCGCGACCCGGCGGCCCGCTCGGCGCTCGAGGTGGTGCTGTGCTACCCGGGCGTGCACGCGATCTGGAGCCACCGCGTGGCCCACGCGCTCTGGCGCGGCGGGTGGCGATTGACCGCCCGCTTCGTGTCCCACGTGGGCCGCTTCCTGACCGGCATCGAGATCCACCCCGCCGCGGTGCTGGGGCCGGGGCTCTTCATCGACCACGGCATGGGCGTGGTCATCGGCGAGACCGCCGAGGTCGGCCGGAACGTCAGCATCCTGCAGGGGGTCACCCTCGGGGGCACGAGCGTCAAGCGCGAGAAGCGCCACCCCACCATCGGCGACAACGTGGTGATCGGGTCGGGGGCCAAGATCATCGGCGCGTTCACCATCGGGGCGGGGAGCCGGATCGGAGCCGGCTCGGTGGTGGTGCGCGAGGTGCCGGAGAACTGTGTTGTGGTGGGGGTGCCCGGTCGCATAACATTCCGCAACGGCGAGCGGGTGACCGGGGCCATCGATCTCAACCAGGCGGATCTGCCGGATCCCCTGGCGCGGACCCTGGAGCAGATGCTCGACCGGATCCACGCGCTGGAAGCGGAGATCGAGCGGCTCAAGAAGGCGTCCGACGCGACGGCGGGCGCCCGCGCAGACTGATCCACGACAGGAGGCGATCGCCGGTGCTGCCAAAGGACACGATGGACGTGAAGGAAGCGGCCCGCTATCTGGCCATGGACGAGAAGACGGTGGCCACCATGGCCGCCGAGCGCCGCATTCCCGCGCTGGAGCACGAGGGGAAATGGCTCTTCTCGAAGAAGTCGATCGACAAGTGGCGCGGGCGCAGCGTCGTGCAGTAGACGAGGCACGAAACGGTTGTCCGCAATTGCTTGAAACGGTTGCCCGCAATTGGGGGAGTGCGGGGGCCATTTCTGGGCCCCCGCAGATGAAGAGCCTGAAGAAGTAAACGGTGGCCCGCACCATTCTGCACGTCGACATGGACGCCTTCTACGCGTCCGTGGAGCAGCGAGATCGGCCCGAGCTGCGCGGGCGGGCCGTGATCGTGGGCGCGGATCCGCGGGGGCGCGGGGTGGTCTCGGCCGCCTCCTACGAGGCGCGGCGGTTCGGCGTGCACTCTGCGATGCCGATCGGGCGCGCGGCGCGGCGCTGTCCCGACGGGGCGTTCATCCCGGTCGACATGGACAAGTACGCCGCCGTTTCCCGGGAGGTCATGGCCATCCTGGCCGCGTTCACTCCGCTGCTGGAACCGGTCTCCATCGACGAGGCCTTCCTCGACGTTACCGGCACCGAGGGGCTCTCGGGCGACGGCCCCACCGTCGCCGCGACCATCAAGGCGCGCATCGCGGCGAGCCTCGAGCTGACCGCGTCGGTCGGCGTGGCCGCCAACAAGTTCGTGGCCAAGGTGGCCTCCGACCTCCGGAAGCCCGACGGGCTCGTCGTGGTCCGGCCGGGCACCGAGGCCGATTTCCTCGCCCCGCTTCCGGTCTCACGGCTCTGGGGCGTCGGCCGGGTCACCGCGGAGGGCCTCGAGGCGATGGGGGTCACCACCATCGGGCAGCTCGCGGCGGTGCCGGTCGCGTACCTGGAGGCGCGCTTCGGGTCGAGCGGGCGCGGACTCCACGATCTCTCGCGCGGTCTCGACGACCGAGCCGTCGAGCCGTTCGCGGCGCCCAAGTCCATGGGCGCGGAGGAGACCTTCGGGCGCGACCATCGCGACATGGAGCGCCTGGCCGCCACGCTGCGCGAGCAGGCCGAGCGGGTGGCGCGTGAGCTGCGGGAAGGGGGCTACGCGACCCGCTGCGTGACGCTGAAGCTCCGCTTCGCGGATTTCTCCACGCTCACCCGCCGGCACACCGACGACCCGACCCAGGACGGGCTCGTGATCTACCAGCGCGCCCGGGCCTTGCTGGATCGCATCCCGCTCCGCCAGGCGGTGCGTCTCATCGGTCTCTCGGCGTCCGGGCTCGGGCCCGCCGCGGCCGGCCAGCTCTCGCTCCTCGGCCCCGACCCGATGCGCCGCGAGCGACTGGCGCGCGCGATGGATCGGGTGACCGCCCGCTACGGCGAGGACTCCCTGCGCCCGGCCAGCCTGCTGCGCGGCCGGCGGCGAGCCCCCCCGCCGGAGGCACCGCCCGGCTCCCCGTTGCCTTCGACTTAGGCTTCGGCTAGACTCGCTGAACAGCGGTTCATTTTGGGGAGGGAGCGGCCCATGGAACGCCTCATCGCGTACGACAAGCTGGCCCGCGAGGATCGCCTGGTGCGGATGCGGGCTCGCGAGGTCGCGCAGCTCAAGGTCGACCAGGGGCTGCCGCCGTTCCCCGATCTGCTCTCGCGCGACTCCATCAAGGAACGGGTCCACGGCATCATGGTGGGCGAGCTGCAAGCCATGGAAGGGGCCGGCCGCTCGGTGTACGACTTCCCGGACACCCCGTGGGAGTTCACGATGGACATGGCCCGGCAGGTGTGGGACGAGTCGCGCCACGTCGAGATCTACGTGCGGCTGCTCGAGCACCTGGACGGCTACATCGGGGAGTTCCCGGAGACCACCATCCTGTGGCGCTGCGCGTGCGCGGAGGACGCGGCGGCGCGGGTGGCCGGGGTCAATCGCGGTCTCGAGGGCCTGGCCTGCGACGTGTTCAACCAGCTCGTGCACATCGCGCGCAAGATGGGCGACCCGATCCTGGAGCGCGCGGTCGACTACGTGCTGGCCGACGAGATCACCCACGTGCGGATGGGCTCGAAGTGGCTCACCCGGCTCACCGAGGGCGATCCCGAGCGCCGCCGCCGCGCGGTCGAGTTCCAGGAGACCATCGACGAGCGGTTCAACCTGGGCGGGATCCGACGGGAAGGCGAGCACGACGCGGTGCCGATCTCCATCGCCACCGAGGCCCGCCGCGAGGGCGGGTTCACCGACGAGGAGATCGCCCGGCTCATCCGGACGACGCAGCGCTCCGCGGTCTACTAGAGCCGGCCGCCGGCCATGACCCATCCCCTGTCGGGCTTTCTCGAGGTGGACGAGTCCGCGCGGACCGTCCGCCACTACCGCTACGTGGTCGAGCGGATGATGCGCATCCTCGGGGGCTGGATCGCGCTCACCCCCGAGCTCTCGGTGAAGCTCCTGCTCGGCCGCCACGTCTGGGACAACGCGCAGCACGCCGACCTGTGGGGCAAGCGGCTGCCCGAGCTGCGCGCGACGGCCCAGGTCTCGGAGCCGGCCAATGGGCGGCTGGTCGCGTTCATGGACGCGCTCGAGGCCGCGGAGGCGCCCGGGGAGACGATCGAGCGGGTGGTGGGGGTGTACCGGGTGCTCAAGCCGCAGCTGCTGGCCACTTACGAGACGCACCTGGCGAGCGCCAACGCGGTCTACGAGCCGCCGACCTGCCGGATCCTCACCCGGTGCATCGAAGACGAGCGCCGTCACGTCGCGGCGGGCGAGACCATCCTGCGCCACCTGCGGCGGACGCCCGCGCTCGAGGCGCGGGCGCGCGCCGCCGAGACGAGTCTCTGGGCGCAGCTGGAGGCGGCGGGCGGGGTGACCGGCGTGGGCCCGCTGGCGCGGGCCTCGGCCGCGGGTGCGGCGGCCGCGCCGCTGAGCGACGACGCCCGCGAGTTCATCCGGCTCGAGCGGACCACCGGGGCGTGGCCGATCGTGCCGGAGCTGGCCGCGGCCCTCGGCGCCCTCGGCGACGTGCTCGCCGCCGGCGATCTGGAGGGCGCGCGCCGGTGGCTCGATCCGGCGGTCGAGGCCGGTCCGGATCTGGAAGGCCGCCTGCTCGCGGTCCGCGGAGGCCGCCATCGCGTGGTGGCGTTCGCCCGGGTGGGTCAGCAGCGCCTGGTGAAGCTCGAGCTCGCCGCGGACGCCGCGAGCCTCACCCTGCTGCTCCGCTGGGTGCCCACCGGCGCCGGCTGGCGCATCGCCGCGCTCGAGCCCGTCGTCGCCTCCGCCGCGCAGCCCGCCTGAGCCCCGTGCTGCAGAGCGTCCTCGTCGCGAACCGGGGGGAGATCGCCCGCCGGGTCATCCGCGCCTGCCGCGCCCTCGGCGTCCGCTCCATCGCGGTCTACTCGGAGGCCGACCAGTCCTGGCCGCACGTGGCCGACGCCGACGAGGCGGTCGCCATCGGGCCCGCGCCGGCCCGCCAGAGCTATCTCGACATCGAGCGCATCCTCGACGCCGCGCGCCGCACCGGCGCCCAGGCGATCCACCCCGGCTACGGGTTCCTCTCCGAGAACTGGAGGTTCGCCCAGGCCTGCGAGGCGGCGGGCCTGATCTTCGTGGGGCCGTCCTGGCGCGTGATCCAGCAGATGGGCGACAAGATCGCGGCGCGGCGGCTCATGGCCGCGGCCGGCGTGCCGGTGGTGCCGGGGAGCGACGGACCGGTGGAGTCGGTCGAGGCGGCGCGGGAGGTCGCGGCGCGCGCCGGATACCCGGTGATGCTCAAGGCGGCCGCGGGGGGCGGGGGCATCGGCATGGTGAAGGTCGCGGACGAGGCGGGGCTGCCCGCCGCGTTCGCCTCGGCCCAGCGGCGGGCCCAGGCCGCGTTCGGCTCGGGCGGTCTCTTCCTGGAGCGTTACGTGGAGCGCGCCCGTCACGTCGAGGTCCAGGTCTTCGGTGACGCGAGCGGGGGCGTCGTCCACCTGCACGAGCGCGAGTGCTCGATCCAGCGCCGGCACCAGAAGCTGGTCGAGGAGAGCCCCGCCCCGCGCCTGCCCGCCGCCTTGAAGGCGCGCCTGACCGAGGCCGCGGTGGCCGGGGCCCGCACCGTGGGCTACGTCAACGCGGGCACGATGGAGTTCATCGTGGTCGGCGACGAGTTCTACTTCCTCGAGATGAACACCCGGCTGCAGGTCGAGCACCCGGTGACCGAGGAGGTGACCGGGCTCGACCTCGTGCAGGCGCAGCTGCGCGTGGCCGCGGGCGAGCCGCTACCGTGGACCCAGGCCCAGATCCCGCAGCGCGGCGCCAGCATCGAGTGCCGGATCTACGCGGAGGATCCGGCCAAGGGCTTCATGCCATCGCCCGGCCGGCTGACCCGGCTGGTGCTGCCCGAGGGGCCGGGCGTCCGTCTCGAGTGCGGGGTGGCCGAGGGCGTGGAGGTGTCGGTGCACTACGATCCGCTCCTGGCCAAGCTGATCGCCACCGGCCGGGATCGCGACGAGGCGATCGCGCGGATGGCGGCGGCGCTCGACGCCTTCGTGGTCGAGGGGGTCAAGACCGCGATCCCGTTTCACCAGCGCGTCATGCGGAGCGACCTCTTCCGCTCCGGATCCGTCCACACGCAGCTGATCGAGCAGGGCGCCTTCAGCTGAGGCGCTGTCTCCCGGGGCCGGCATGGAGACCACTCTCACCGAGGCGCGGATCCGGGCCATGACCGGGGCGGGCCACTGGCGCGATCAGAGCCTCGAGGGTTCCCTCGAGCGGTGGGCGCGCGAGCGCCCGTCCCACACCGCCCTCGTCGACGGGCGCGGCCGTTACTCGTGGGAGGACCTGGCCCGGGCGGTGGACCGGGTCGCCCACGGCCTGCGGGCGCATGGGCTCGAGCCGGGTGGGGTCGTCTCCTGCCAGCTCCCGAACTGGAACGAGGTGGTGGTGCTCTTCCTGGCCGCCCTCCGCCTGGGCGCCGTCGTCAACCCGATCCCGCCGACCTACCGCGCGAGCGAGCTGCGGTTCATGCTGGGCCTGCTCGAGTCGCAGGTGGCGGTGGTGCCGGCCCGCTTCCGCGGTTTCGACCACGCGGGCATGCTCGTCGCGCTCCGGCCCGCGCTGCCCCGGCTCCGATCCGTGCTCGTGGCCCGCGGCGACGGGCCCGACGGCACCACGCCGCTGACAGCCCTCACCGCGGAGCCGTGGGAGGCGCGGGGCGATCGGCGGCCGCTGGCCGGCACCGACCCCAACGCGGTTCATGAAGTGGTGTTCACGTCCGGCACGACGGGGGAGCCGAAGGGCGTGATGCACACCCAGAACACCACGCTCTCCACCCTCCACCGGGCGATCGAGCGGCTCGAGCTGTCGGACCGGGACGTGATGCTGATGGCGTCCACCGTCGGCCACCAGACCGGCTTCCTCTTCGGTTACTGCCTCAACGTGCTACTGGGCGCCACCACGGTATGGATGGATATCTGGAACGTCGAGGAGGCGGCGCGGCTGATCGAGGCGGAGCGGGTCACGTTGACGATGGGAGCGACCCCGTTCCTGCGCGACCTGACCTACGCCGAGGCGCGGCAGGACCTGCGCTCCCTCCGGCTATTCATCGCGGCGGGGGCGCCCATCCCGCGCGCGCTCGTGCGCGACGCCCGGGCCCGGCTCGGCTGCGTGGTCTCGGCGGGGTGGGGAATGACCGAGGACGGGCTCGTCACGTGCAACGGGCTGCGGGACTCGGAGGAGAAGATCTGCGGCAGCGACGGTTTCCCTCTGCCCGGCATGGAGCTGCAGGTGGTCGACGGCGACGGCATGCCGGTGCCGGTCGGGACCGAGGGGGATCTGCTCGCCCGCGGCGCCGCCCAGTTCGTCGGCTACTTCCGGCGGCCCCAGTTCACCGCGGACGCCCACACCGCCGACGGCTGGTTCCGCACCGGGGACCGCGCCACCATCGATCGCGACGGCTACCTCGCCATCACCGGGCGGGCCAAGGACATCATCATCCGGGGCGGGGAGAACATCCCGGTCGTGGAGGTCGAGAACCTGCTCTACACTCATCCGAAGATCGCGGGCGTCGCCATCGTGGCCATGCCCGATCCGCGCCTGGGGGAGCGGGCGTGCGCGGTGGTGATCCCCCGGGAGGGGCAGACCCTCACGCTCGCCGAGATCGTCGGGTTCCTCGAGCGGCACGAGCTGGCGCGCCAGAAGCTGCCGGAGCGCCTCGAGCTGGTCTCCGAGTTCCCCACGACCCCGAGTGGCAAGATCCAGAAATACAAGCTCCGCGACCTGATCGCCCAGCGCATGGAGAGGCCGGCATGAATCTCAATCTCGAGGGCAAGAGCGTGGTGGTCACCGGGGGCGGGTCGAACATCGGACGCGCCATCAGCCTGGCCTTCGCGCGGGAGGGCGCGCACCTGACCGTCGCCGAGATCGACGAGGGTCAGGGCGGCAAGGTGGTGGCCGAGGCCCGGAGCCTGGGGGCCGCGTCCGCGCTGCTCGTGCCCACCGACGTGACCCGCTGGGAGTCCGTCCAGGCCATGGTCCGCGAGGTCGAGGCCCGCGCGGGCCGCGTGGACGTGCTCGTGAACAACGTGGGGTGGACCTACGACCGCCTCTTCGTCGAGAAGGAGCGCACGGAGTGGGAGCGCGAGATCCAGCTCAACCTGTGGGGCATGATCAACTGCACCCGCGCGGTGCTCGACGGCATGATCGCCCGCAGGGGCGGCGCGGTCGTGAGCATGGGCTCGGACGCGGGGCGCATGGGCGAGTTCCGCGAGGCGGTGTACGGGGCCTGCAAGGCCGGGGTCATCGCGCTCAGCAAGAGCCTGGCGCGCGAGGTCGGCCGGCACGGCATCCGCCTCAACGTGGTGTGCCCGGGCATGACCATCCCGGCGACGGAGGAGGACTTCGGCGGCCTGAGCATGTGGGCCGCCGACGCCAACCGGGCCTTCAGCACGCCGGAGATGCAGGCGCGCATCGCCAAGGCCTATCCGCTGCGGCGCGTCGGCAAGCCGGAGGACGTGGCCCCCACCGTGGTGTTCCTGGCCTCCGATGCCGCGGCCTTCATCACCGGGCAGACCGTATCGGTGAGCGGCGGCTACACGATGATGTGAGGCGGGAGAGACCCATGGACTTTCGAGCGATCACCTGCGCGGCCGGCGGCGGCATCGCGCGCATCACCCTCGATCGGCCCGCGCAGCTGAACGCGATCAGCCCCGAGCTGCTCGAGGATCTCGACCGCGCGTGCGCGCTCGTGGAAGGCGACGCCTCCGTGCGCGCGGTCACCCTCACCGCGGCGGGACGGACGTTCTGCGCCGGCGCGGACCTGCGCGCGGTGCGGGAGCTCTCGCCCGATCCGGTGCGCTGGACCGCCTTCATGGGCCTCTGGCACCGCGTCTTCGACCGGATCGAGGCGCTGCCGGTGCCCGTCATCGCGGGCGTGCACGGGCTCGCGCTCGCCGGCGGCCTCGAGCTGCTGCTGGTGGCCGACCTGGTCGTCGCCGACGAGGCGGCGCGGCTCGGCGACCAGCACGCCAACTTCGGCCTGGTCGCGGGCGGCGGGGGCAGCCAGCGCCTGCCGCGCCTGATCGGGGCCCGGCGCACGAAGGAGCTGATGCTCCTCGGCGGATGGCTGAGCGCGAGCGACGCCCTGGCGTGGGGCCTCGTCAACCGGGTCGTTCCCGCGGGGACGGTGGCCGCCGCGGTGGAGGAGATGGCGGCCACCCTCGCGGCGGGCAGCGCCTCCGCCAATCGGACCGTGAAGACGCTGGTCAACCGCGCCTTCGACTGCGCGCTGCCGGACGGGCTCGAGCTGGAGCGCCGGCTGGTGGCCGAGCACATGCGCTCGGCCGACGCCGCGGAGGGGCTGCGCGCCTTCGCCGAGAAGCGCAAGCCGGTCTTCTAGGAGACGCGATGGACCTGGCGTTCACCCCCGAGCAGGACGAGCTGGTCCGCATCCTCCGCCAGTTCGCCCGCCGGGACCTGGCCCCGCACTCGGCCGAGTGGGATCGGAGCGGACAGTTCCCATGGGCGGCGTGGCGCCAGATGGGCGAGCTGGGCCTGCTGGGCCTGCGCGTCCCCGCCGCCTACGGCGGGCAAGAGTCCGACTTCGTCACGTTCGGCATCGCGATGGAGGAGATCGGGCGCGGCGACTTCGCCTGCACCTACGGCATCCAGCTCGCGGGCCTGGCCGGCCAGATCCTGGGACGGAGCGCGTCCGAGGAGATCAAGGCGCGCTGGCTGCCTCCCACCGCCCGCGGGGAGGCGGTGGTGGCCCTCGCGCTCACCGAGCCGGGCGCGGGCTCGGACGCGGCCAACCTGGCGTGCCGGGCCGAGCGCGAGGGCGACCACTACGTGATCACCGGCGAGAAGTCCGGGATCAGCCTCGGCATGGTGGCGCAGGCCGCGATCGTCTTCGCGCGGACCGATCCGGCCGGCCGGGCCCGCGGGGTCAGCGCGTTCCTGGTACCGCTCGACGCGCCCGGTGTCTCGCGCAGCCCGCTGCGGGACATGGGCACCCGCGCCATCGGGCGCGCGGTGCTCGCCTTCGACCACGTTCGCGTCCCCACGTCGCATCGCCTGGGCGAGGAGGGGACCGGCTTCTACCAGGTCATGGAGGGCTTCGACTACAACCGCATCGGCATCGCGCTGGCGTGCCTGGGCGTGGCCCAGCAGTCGGTCGAGGAGACCATCGCCTACGTGAAGGAGCGGAAGGCCTTCGGCCGCCCGATCGCGCAGTTCGAGGGGGTGTCGTTCCCGATCGCGGAGGCGGCTACGCACCTCGAAGCGTGTCGCTGGCTCTGCTACCGGGCGCTCTGGCTCGCCGACCAGGGCCGGCCCCACACCAAGGAGTCGGCCATGACCAAGTGGTGGGGACCGCGCCTCTCGGTCGACACCATCCACCAGTGCCTGCTGCTCCACGGCCACTACGGCTATACCGACGAGCTGCCCTTCGAGCAGCGGATGCGCGACGTCATCGGGCTCGAGATCGGCGACGGCGCCGCCGAGGTGATGAAGATGGTGGTGGCCCGCGAGCTGATGGGCCGGGAGAGCCTGCCCTACTAGCCGGTCCGCCCGGCCCCGGCCGGATGTGAGAGAATGCCCCCGCCTCAAATCCCTCCGTGGCACGACAAGGAGCGCTCAATGTCTGAGGACGTCAAGGCTCACATCACCGGCGTGGTCTTCCAGGTCACGACCAAGCCGGGCGACGCGGTGGCGGCCGGGGATCCGGTCATCGTGCTCGAGTCCATGAAGATGGAGATCCCGGTGGAAGCCCCGCGCGCCGGCAAGGTCCGGGAGATCAAGGTGAGCGAGGGGCAGACGGTGCAGGAGGGAGACACCGTCGCGGTCCTCGACTGAGCCGTCGTCCGGAGGGAGGAGACGCCATGTCCGTCGCGCTGATCCGCGAGCACTACGACTATCATCACTGGGCGAACCGACGCCTCTTCGGCCTCGCCGTGGACCTGGGGGACGGCGTCACCCGGGACATGGGCAAGCACTGGAGCTTCCCCACGCTCAAGGGGACGTTCGCCCACATCTACGGCGCCGACACCGTCTGGCTCACGCGCTGGAGGGGATCGTCGCCGGGGCGGATCCTGGGCGACGCCGACTTCCCCACCGTGGCCGACCTCCGCGCCCGCTGGGACGCGCTCGAGGCCGAGCAGCGGAGCTTCCTGGCCGGGCTCGGGGATGCCGACCTCACCCGGCCGGTCGACTACAAGAACACCGAGGGCAAGGAGTTCCGGGTCGCGCTCGGCCCCCTGCTCCACCACGTGGTCAACCACGCCACCCACCACCGGAGCGAGGCCGCGACCATGATCACCATGATCAGCGGATCGCCGCCCGACACCGGCATCAACACGTACCGGGTCGCGGTCGTCAAGGGCTGATCCCCGTCTGACCTGAAAGGAGAGAGTCATGCACATCGGAATCTGCATGTTCGCCACCGACTACGCGATCCGGGCCGACGAATTGGCCCGCGACGCCGAGGAGCGCGGCTTCGAGTCGCTGTTCGTGCCGGAGCACACCCACATCCCGGCCGGCCGCCGCACCCCGTTCCCGGGCGGCGGTCAGCTCCCGAAGGAGTACTCGCATACCTTCGATCCCTTCGTCTCCCTGATGGCGGCGGCCGCGGCGACGACGCGCCTCAAGATCGGCACCGGCATCTGCCTGATCATCGAGCGCGACACGATCACCACCGCCAAGGAAGTGGCGAGCCTGGACCTGCTGTCGGGCGGGCGGTTCCTCTTCGGCATCGGGGCGGGGTGGAACGCGGAGGAGATGGAGAACCACGGCACCGAGTTCAAGAGCCGCTTCAAGCGGATGCGGGAGCAGGTGCTGGCTATGAAGGAGATCTGGACCAAGGACGAGGCTCAGTTCCACGGCCAGCACGTCAACTTCGACCCGATCTGGGCCTGGCCGAAGCCGGCCCAGAAGCCGCATCCCCCGGTGCTGCTGGGCGGGGAGAGCGGTCATACGTTGCAGAGGGTCGTCGATTTCTGCGAGGGCTGGTTCCCGCGCGGCCGGGCGGGCGACGTGATCCTGGCCGGGCTCAAGGATCTGGAGGCCCGCGCCGCGCGGGCCGGGCGCGACATGAAGACGATCTCGGTCTCGGTGTTCGGGGCCAAGCCCGACGAGGCCACGCTGGACACCTTCGCGGGGGCCGGCATCACGCGTTCGATCCTGCGCCTGCCGTCCGAGGGGCGCGAGGTGATCCTGCCGCTGCTGGACCAGTACGCCAAGCTGATCCACTAGATTCCGCTTCGAGCGCGGGCGGAGCCCGCGCACCCTGTTTGGGGGGGAGGCTCGGAGGGGGCGTTAGCCCCCCTCCGAGTTAATTCTCGACGAAGGCCCGCAGCGCGCGGCCGCGCAGCGGGTGACGCAGCTTGCGGAGCGCCTTGGTCTCGATCTGGCGGATGCGCTCCCGCGTGACCGAGAAGCGGCGGCCCACCTCCTCGAGCGTGTGCTCGCCGGCCTCGCCGATGCCGAAGCGCAGGCGCAGGATCTCCTTCTCCTTGGCCGACAACGTGCTGAGCGCCCGCTCCACCTGGGTGGTGAGGTCCTGGGTGATCAGGTTGTCGTTGGGCGACTCCGCGGCCTTGTCCTCGAGGAAGTCGCCCAGCTCCGAGTCGTCCCCGATCGGGGTCTCGAGCGAGAGCGGCTTGCGCGAGGACTCCAGGATGAGCCGGACCTTGCGGGCCGGCACGCCAGTGTGCTGGGCCAGCTCCTCCGGGGTGGGCTCACGGCCCATCTCGTTGACCAGGGAGCGGTTCACCCGCGAGATGCGGTTGAGCGTCTCGACCATGTGCACCGGGATCCGGATCGTGCGCGAGTGGTCCGCGATCGCGCGGGTGATGGCCTGCCGGATCCACCACGTCGCGTAGGTCGAGAACTTGAAACCGCGCCGGTACTGGAAGCGGTCCACCGCCTTCATGAGGCCGATGTTGCCCTCCTGGACCAGGTCCAGCAGCGACAGCTCGCTGCCCAGGTAGCGCTTGGCCACCGAGACCACCAGGCGCAGGTTGGCCTCCATCAGCTCCTTCTTGGCCTGCCGCACCACGCGGTCGTGCTCCTCGATCTCGCTCAGCGAGGCGAGCAGGGCCTTGCGGCTGAGCCCCGCGCTCTGCTCGAGCTGCCGCAGCTCCGACCGGGTCTTGGCCGCGCCCATGCTCTTGACGAGCTGCCGGATGTCGCCCACGAGCTGGTCGGCGAGCGCTGGCTTGAGCGGGAGGTTCTCCAGCACGGACTGGATCGAGGCGCGATTCTGGGCGATCCACTTGTTGTAGTTCGCCCGCGTGGTCTTGCTCCGCCGCTTGTCGACGAGCGCGGTCTGGAGCCGCTCGATCTCTCGCTCCAAACGCCGGACGCGCGCGAACGCGGCCAGGCTCGACCGAACCTCGCTCGGCGTGGGCTCGCCGCCCTCGGGGAGCAGGATCACGTCGTCGAGCTGGACCTCCTCGCGCCGCACCCGGTCCACCAGGGCCAGCAGCTTGGCGGTGGCGAACGGCACGCGACCCAGGGCCCGCCGCAGCGCGATCTGCCCGACCTCGATCCGGCGGCCGATCGTGACCTCTTCCTCGGCCTTCAGGAGCGAGACCTTGCCGATCTCCTTGAGGTAGAGACGGACGGGGTCCTCGGCGGGCGACGCCGACGGGCGCAGCGCCTCCTCGGAGAGGGCCGGCGTCTCGTCCAGCTCGACCGCGGTGTCCACCACGCGATCCAGCTCGTGGTCCACCGGCGGATTCGCGCCCTTGCTGGGGACCTGGGGCTGTCGCCCGCGTCGCTTTGGCTCCGTCGAGCCCCCTCTGAATTGGCCTGTCTCGATCGCGGTCACGCTGTCGGTCTCTCTAAAGGTCATTACGGCCTCTCGTATTCGTCGGGATGCTTCCGGTAAATGTTTCCCTGGCCTGTCCTTCTCGGCCCCGCCCTCAGTCGTTTAGATGGTACGTCGTGCGGTTCGGTTGCAGCGCCAGACGCCTTGGACCGGGGGTTGATCGAGGAACCGGTGAGCGATCCAGATCGTTCCTCGCAACTCCGCGCCGTTCAAAGCAGACGCGCCCGCAAGGCCGAGTATTCAGCCGAGTATTCAGCGGAGAAGCCGGCCCACCGGAGTCCGGACGACCGGCCGGCGGTCGACCACTGCTTCGAGAAGGCGTGGGATACTGGCTACTTACTGAGACTTATTCAGGGTCAGGTCGAACATCGCGAGCACGCTGTCCTTCATGTTGACCAGCCAGGAGCGAAGCAGGGGGACGCCCCAGTCGCGGGGCTTCAGCCAGCTCTCGCCCCGGATCCAGAGCGCGCCACCAGGCCGCAGGCGAATCCGGCCCGCAAACGTCGTCGGGCGCTCGATTCCCTTGACGGAGAGGACGCCGTGGATGGTCAGGATCACGTCGTTGTTCTCGGCCAGCGAGGGGAAGGAGCTGTCCATCTTGTCGATGCGATACTGGATCTCCGGATGATGGTCCACGTCGAGTGCCCGCCGGATGTCCTTGTCCCGGCTCGCGTCTCCCGAGCGAAAGCCGGCTGCCGACACGGTCAGCCCGCCCTTGACGGGCTGGCGGAGGTCGGAGATGTCGATCTCGAACTCGCCGGTGGGCCCGTCGCTAGCTGCCGAGAACACGCCGACGGTCCACGGATGGAAGGCGTCGAAGCTCACGCGGCTCTTCGCCGACTCGACGGCGAAGCGCTGCATATCCGCGCGCGCGAGGGAGGGGGAGACCGCTCCGGCCACGAGGACGCAAGCGAGGGCGACGGCGACGCGTGGTCCGAGCACAGGGTGGAATACCATGGCGCGTGGCGGGCGGTCAACTTGCAGAGATGGAAATAAGTTGACTCCGGGTGGGGTGGGTCTTACCGTCTAAGTGCCCGCCATGATGAGAAATTGCTGACTGTGAGAAATTGATGGCCGTCGCCCCCAGCGCCTCCTACAGCTTCACCGCCCGCCTCGAGATCCAGAACAAGCCCGGCATGCTCGGCCGCGTCACCTCGGTCATCGGCAAGGCCGGGGGCGACATCGGGGCGGTGGACCTGGTCGAGATGACCGGGGAGCGGGTGCTCCGGGACATCACCATCAAGGCCCGCGACAGCCGTCACGCCCATGACATCGTCGACCGGGTCAAGTCGACGGCCGGGGTCCGCATCGCCAATATCTCGGATCGCACCTTCCTGATGCACCTGGGGGGCAAGATCGAGATCCACAGCAAGGTGCCGATCCGCAGTCGGGACGACCTCAGCATGGCCTACACCCCGGGGGTGGCCCGGGTCTGCCTCGCGATCAAGGACGACCCCAGCCGGGCGTTCACGCTGACCATCAAGCAGAACGCGGTCGCGGTCGTCACCGACGGCACCGCGGTGCTGGGGCTCGGCGACATCGGCCCCGAGGCGGCGATGCCGGTGATGGAGGGCAAGGCCATGCTCTTCAAGGAGCTGGCCGGGGTCGACGCGTTCCCGATCCCACTCGCCACCAAGGATCCGGGCAAGATCGTGGAGACGGTCAAGATGATCGCCCCCGCCTTCGGGGGGATCAACCTGGAGGACATCTCGGCCCCCCGCTGCTTCGAGGTCGAGGAGCGGCTGCGCAAGGAGCTCGACATCCCGGTCTTCCACGACGACCAGCACGGCACCGCGGTGGTGGTGCTGGCCGCCCTGCTCAACGCACTCAAGATCGTGCGGAAGGACATCCGCCGGATCAAGGTGGTGGTCTCCGGGGTGGGCGCGGCGGGAACCGCCACCATCAAGATCCTGCTCGCGCTGGGGGCCCGCCACATCATCGGCGTCGACGAGCACGGCACCATCTACCGGGGCCGTCCGATCGGCATGGACTTCATGAAGACCTGGGTCGCCACCGTCACCAATCGCGGTAACCTCAAGGGCCGGCTGTCCGACGCGATCCGCGGAGCGGACGTGTTCATCGGCCTCTCGGTGCCGCGGGTGCTGACGGTGCGGGACGTCAAGCGCATGGCCCCGGACCGCGTCGTGTTCGCGATGGCCAACCCGGTGCCCGAGATCCAGCCCGAGGAGGCCGAGCGCCACGTGCGGGTCATGGCCACCGGGCGCTCCGACTACCCGAACCAGATCAACAACGTGCTCTGCTTCCCGGGGTTCTTCCGCGGCCTCCTCGACTCCCGGGCCCGGATGGTCAACGACGAGATGAAGATCGCGGCGGCCCACGCCATCGCCTCCTGCGTGGGGCGGGCCGAGCTGGGTCCCGAGTACATCATCCCGAGCGTGTTCAACAAGAAAGTCGCGCCCGCGGTGGCGCGCGAGGTGGCCAAGGCCGCGCAGAAGACCGGCGTGGCCCGGCGGCGTCGCCGCGCCGACGCCCCCGTCTGGGCCTAGGCGCCGCGGTGAGCCGTCCCGCTCCCCGCTGGTCCGTGGTCATCCCCGCCTACAACGAGGCGGTGCGGCTGCCCGGCTACCTGAAGGACGTCCAGGCCTACTTCGAGGGCCGCGACGAGCCGTACGAGGTGATCGTGGTGGACGACGGCAGCCGCGACGGCACCGCCGACCGCGTGCGCGAGGTGGCGGCGGGCCGCGCGGGGGTGATCGTCTGCGCGCTCGAGCGCAACCGGGGCAAGGGGCACGCGGTGCGCATCGGCATGACCCGCGCGGTCGGCTCGCTCCGCCTCATGGCGGACGCCGACGGGGCTACCCCGATCGCGGAGGCGGCCCGCCTCGAGGCGGCGATCGCGGCGGGCGCGGACGTCGCGGTCGGCTCGCGGGTGCTCCACGATCCCGCGGTGGCCCGGCAGGTGCGCACCCACCGCATGCTCTCCGGGCACGTGTTCAATTTCCTGGTGCGGCGGCTCGGGGTGGTGGACGTCGTCGACACCCAGTGCGGCTTCAAGCTCTTCCGGGGCGCGGTCGCGGAGGCGCTGTTCCCCCGGCTCGGCACCGACGGCTTCGGCTTCGACGTGGAGCTGCTCCTGCTGGCCCAGCGGGGCGGCTACCGGATCGCGGAGGTGCCGGTGAACTGGGCGGACCAGCCCGGCTCGAAGGTCGGCGTGCTGCGCGACGGCCCCCGCATGCTGCGCGAGGTCCTGGCCGCGCGGCGGCGGCTCGCGCGGCTTCCGGACGGAGGGCGCACGTGATCGCGCGGCGGACGCAGGAGATCGAGCCGTTCCTCGCGGTGGAGGTCTTCCAGCGCGCGCAGGCCCTCGAGCGGCAGGGGATCGACGTCATCCACCTGGAGTTCGGGGAGCCGGACTTCGACACCCCCGCGGTGATCCGGGAGGCGGCCGAGAAGGCGCTCAAGGACGGGCGCACTCGCTACGCCCACACCCTCGGCATCCTGCCCCTCCGTGAGGCGATCGCCGAGCACTACCACACCCGCTACGGGGTGACGGTGTCGCCGGATCAGGTCCTGGTCACCGCGGGGACCTCGCCGGCGATGCTGCTGCTGTTCAGCGCGCTGCTGGACCGCGGCGACGAGGTGATCCTCTCCGACCCGTACTACGCGTGCTATCCCAAGTTCGTGAAGTTCGCGGAGGGCGAGCCGGTCTACGTGCCGGTGGAGGAGTCCGACGCCTTCCAGTACCGGCCGGACGCGGTGGCCGCGCGGCTCTCCCCGCGCACCAAGGCCCTGGTCGTCAACTCGCCGGCCAACCCGACCGGCACCGTGCTGAGCGCGGAGCGCCTCGCCGCCCTCTGCCGGCTCGGCCCCTGGGTGGTCTCGGACGAGATCTACCACGGGCTCACCTACGAGGGGCCGGAGCACACCGTGCTGGAGTTCACCGACCACGCCTTCGTGCTCAACGGCTTCTCCAAGGCCTTCGCGATGACCGGCTGGCGGGTGGGCTACCTGATCGCGCCGCGCGCCTTCATGCCCGCGCTGACCGCGATGCACGGCAACTTCTTCATCTCCACGAACGAGTTCGTCCAGTGGGCGGCCCTGGCCGCCTTGCGCGAGGCGGGGGAGGAGAGCGCCCGCTTCCGGCGGATCTTCGACGAGCGGCGGCGGGTCATGGTCGACGGCCTGCGCGGGATCGGGCTCGGGGTGGGCGCCCCACCCACCGGGGCGTTCTACGTGCTGGCCAACGCCCGGCGCTTCACGAGCGACTCGCTCGTGTTCGCGTTCGAGATCCTGGAGCGCGCGCACGTGGGCGTCACCCCCGGGGTGGACTTCGGCCGCAACGCGGAGGGCTACCTCCGCTTCTCCTACGCGCAGTCGCTCGAGCGGATCCAGGAGGCGATGGGCCGCATCGGGCGGTTCCTGTCCGAGCGCCGATGAGCGACCCGACCTGCGTGATGTGCGGCAAGTACGGTGCGGGAAGCCCCCGGCTCATCGCCGAGCTCGAGACCTCGCGCGCCTTCCTCCACGAGGACCAGTACTTCCCGGGCTACGTGCTGCTGGTGCTGCGCCGCCACGCCACCGAGCTCTACCAGCTCGAGGCGGAGGAGCGCCGGAGCCATCTGGAAGAGGTGAGCCGCGTGGCCGAGGCGCTCGCCCGCGTCTTTCGCCCGGTGAAGATGAACTACGAGCTGCTCGGCAATCAGGTCCCGCACATCCACTGGCACCTCGTCCCGCGCCTGCCGACCGACCCGGATCTTCGGGCGCCCATCTGGCGGGTCGAGCATCGACCGGCGCCGCTCGCTCTCGCGGCGGCTCGCGAGCGGATCGAGTCCATCCGGCGCGCGCTCGACGGGTCCGCCTGAGGCCATGGATCCCGCCTACGCCGCGGTGCACGCCGAGGAGGACCGGGCCCACTGGTGGTTCCAGGGCCGCCGCGCGATCATCCTCGCCGAGATGGCCCGTCTCCTGCCGGGCGGCGGCCGCCGGGTGGCGGAGATCGGCTGCGGCAGCGGCGGCCTGCTCGAGGCGCTCGCGGGCCTCGGGACCGCGGTCGGGGTCGAGATGGATCCCGTCCTGCGCGAGATCGCGCGAGCGCGCGGCCTCGACGTGCGGGCGGGCTCGCTCCCGGACGGCGTCCCGCTCGAGGCGGGGCGGTGGGACGCGGCCTGCCTCTTCGACGTGCTCGAGCACGTCACCGACGAGGCGGGCGCCCTCCGGGCGTGTCGCCGCCTGCTCGCGCCCGACGGCCGCCTGGTGGTGACGGTACCCGCCTACGCCTGGCTCTGGAGCCGCCACGACGAGCTGCTGGGCCACCGGCGCCGCTACACCGCGGGCTCGCTGCGCTCCGTGGTCGAGGCGGCCGGCTTCGCGGTCGACCGGGTCACGTACTTCAACACGCTGCTCGCGCCGCCCATCATGGCGCTGCGGGTCATGCGGGCGGCGCTCCACCGGTCCAGCCACGATCTGGAGCGGCCCGCGCCGCTCGTGAACCGGCTGCTGGCCCGCGTCTTCGGCGCGGAGGCGGCCCTCCTGCGCTTCGTCTCGCTGCCGTTCGGCATCTCGATCTTGCTGGTCGCCCGCGCCGCCGACCCCGCGCCCCGCCGATGACCGGCCGCGCGGCGGTGGCTCTGGCCGCCCTGCTGCTGGGGCTGGCGGCGGTCATGGCGGTCTGGCTCTCCATCGATCGCCGCCCGCCGGAGTGGGATCACGCCAACCACCTCGAGCGGGCCGTGCTCTGCCAGCGAAGCCTCGCCGAGCCGGGACGGGAGGCGCTCCAGGAGATCATCGCGGAGTCGAGCTTCTATCCGCCGATCGTCACGTGCGCGGCGGGCCTCCTCGGATTCGCGCTGCCTCCGCTCGCCGCGGCGCACGCGGTCATGTGGGGCTTCCTGGTGGTGGGCACCCTCGCGGTGTTCGGGCTCGGGCGCCGCCTCCTCGATCCCGCCGCCGGGCTGCTGGCCGCCTTCCTCTTCGCCACCGCGCCCTTCGTGGTCTTCTCGCTCCTGCACTTCCAGCTCGACCTGCCGCTCACCGCGATGGTGGCCCTGACCCTTTACGCGCTCGCGCGCACCGACGCGCTCGCCGACGGGCGCTGGGCCCTCGGGCTCGGCGGGCTTCTGGGGCTCGGCATGCTCACGAAGCCCCCGTTCGCGGCCTACGTGTCGGGCGCGCTCCTGTGGGCGGCGTGGCTCGCGATCCGCTCGCCGGACCGGCGCGCCCGCCTGGGCCGCCTGCTGGCCGCGGTCGGGGTGGCCGCCCTGATCGCGCTGCCGTGGTACGGGCCGCGCCTGGTCGGGCTGCCGATGCAGGTCCTCAATCGCTCGTTCAAGCAGGCCGCGGAGTCGGGTCACGCACCGGCGCTCACCTCGGGCGCCCTGCTCTTCTACCCGCGCTGGATCATTCCGCAGCTGGGGCTCCTCGCCACCTTGCTGCTGCTCGGTGGCGTGGTCGCGGTCGCGCGGCGGGAGCGGGCCCGCGGCCTCGTCTGGGCCGCGCTGGCCCCGGCCATCATCTTCTTCCTGATCCAGAACAAGAACCTGCGCTACACCCTGCCGCTGCTGCCCGCCGCCGCCCTGGCCGCGGCGGCCGCGGCGGCGGCCCTCGCTCCGCGCGCCCGCCGCGCGGTCACATGGGCCTGCCTGGCGGTGGGCGTGCTCCAGGTCGGCTCGGCCGCATTCGCGATCCCGTTGCCGACGATGCTGGCGCCCCTCGTGCCAATGGTGGCCTTCTCGCGGCCGCCGGACGGCCACGACTGGCATCACCGCGAGCTGCTCGCCGCCATCGCCGCTGCGGCCGGACCCGGCGAGCCGCGGGTGGCGGTCGTGGCCAACGACAACTTCTTCTCGGTGTCCAACTTCCGCTACGAGGTGGTGCGGGACCGCCTGCCACTCCGGCTCTCGCGCGCGTGGGACCAGGCGCCGATGGGGGTCGACTTCGCGATCGTGAAGACCGGCGATCAGGGACCGGACGCGGCCTCGGCCAAGCCCGACCGGATCATGGCCGCGCTCGGGGGCGGCGACCCCTGGCTGGCCGCGGCCTATCCGGTGATCGCGCGCGTGCCGCTGCCCGACGGCAGCGAGGGCATGGTGCGGATGCGGCGCCTCGAGCCGGTGCGCGCGCTCACCCCCGCGCAGCTCGCGGAGCGGCTCCGGCGCGGAGCGGAAGGGCTCCTGGCCGATGTCGTGCGCGACGCGCGGGGATTGCGGATGACCCTCGACTACCGGGACGACGCCCTGCTCGCGGGCCAGATCGACCACGTGACGCTCGAGGCGGAGTCCGCCCTGGTCGGCGAGTTCGCGCGTCGCAAGCCGCCGCTCCGCATCGGGCCGGTGCGGATCCGGGCGGACGGGGTCCTGGTCAATCCGGGCCGACTGGCCGCCACCGGGGTGGTCGAGCTGCTGGACGTGAGCTCCCTCGCGGTGGAGCGGCTCGGGGTCGCCCAGGAGGACCTCGCCGAGTTCCTCGCCCGGCAGCGCGGCCTCTCGGGGCTGGCGGCCACTGTCGAGCGGTGCGGGATCGGCGTCCACTGGTCGCTGCCCGGCCCCGACCTCCGGGCCCGGCTCGGGCTCAGCGCGGGGCCCGCGCCCGCGCCGTTCACCCTGCACGTCGACGGCGTCAGCTACGGGGGACTGCGCCTGCCCGGTCTCCTGGTGGGCTGGATCGTGAGAAACTTCGACCCGACCCCGCGCCTGCGGCGACTGCCCATGGCGGTGTCGGTCGCCCCGATCTCCATCGGGGCAGGGCGGCTCGAGGTCGGTCGAGACCCGGATCCGTCCTGCCTGCCAAAGGAGTCACGCTGATGGCCGAGAGCCTGCCGGACAAGAAGGCGCGCGCCCGCAAGATCATGAGCCGCCTCGCCCGCGTCTATCCGGACGCGCGGACCGAGCTCAAGTTCGGCACCCCGCTCGATCTGCTGGTGGCCACCATCCTGTCCGCCCAGTGCACCGACGAGCGCGTCAACGCGGTCACCGCCGAGCTGTTCCCGCGCTACCGGCGCGCGCAGGACTGGGCGAGCGTGCCGTTGCCCGACCTGGAGCGCGAGATCCACTCGACCGGATTCTTCCGGGCCAAGGCCCGCTCGATCGTCGGGATGGCCAAGGGCCTGGTCGAGCATCACGGCGGAGAGGTGCCCCGCACCCTCGATGAGCTGGTCGCGCTGCCCGGGGTGGGGCGGAAGACGGCCAACGTGGTGCTCGGCAACGCCTTCGGCATCCCGGCCCTGGCGGTCGACACCCACGTGTTCCGGGTGTCGCAGCGCCTGGGTCTGGCCCGCGGGGACGACCCCGAGAAGATCCACGACCAGCTGTGCCTGGTGCTGCCCCAGTCGGGCTGGACCCAAGCGAGCCACCTGCTCATCCTCCACGGTCGGCGGGTCTGCTTTGCCCGGAAGCCGGCCTGCCCCACCTGCCCGGTGGAGGCCCTCTGCCCCTTCACCGGCAAGACCAGGGCGGCCAAGCCGGTCAAGGCCGCGGCCCGTCCCCGTCCGCGACGGTCCGGCAGTTGACCCGGTGGGGCCGTTCCTTTATGATTACCCGTTGCCATTCAACGGGGGGCTCCGGACGAGATCATGACGACGCTGATGCCGAAGGAAGAGGAAGTCGAGCGCAAGTGGTTCCTGGTCGACGCCAGTGACCGGGTGCTGGGCCGTCTGGCCACCCAGGTCGCCACGATCCTCCGGGGCAAGCACAAGCCCCAGTTCTCCCCGCACCTCGACGTGGGGGACCACGTGGTGGTCATCAACGCGGAGAAGATTCACCTGACCGGGCGCAAGCTGACCGACAAGATCTACCGCTGGCACAGCGGCTACATCGGAGGCCTGCGCGAGGTGAGCGCGGAGCGGATGATCAAGACCCATCCCGAGCGCGTGATCGAGTGGGCGGTGCAGGGCATGCTCCCCAAGGGCCGCCTGGGCCGCGCGATGGCCAAGAAGCTGAAGGTCTACAAAGGGGCGGAGCATCCCCACGCCGCCCAGAAGCCCGAGCCGCTCGCCACGCGCGCGCGCGCCCGCTGAGGAGTCCCATGGCCGTCGTCACTCGTTTCTATGGAACCGGACGCCGCAAGACCTCCGTGGCGCGTGTCTGGCTGCGGGCCGGCAACGGCCGCATCCTCGTCAACCGTCGCCCGTTCGAGGACTACTTCCCGCGCGAGACGCTGCGGATGGTCATCTCCCAGCCCCTCCAGCTCACCAACACCCTGGGCCAGTTCGACGCCATCGTGAACGTGGGCGGCGGCGGGCCGACCGGTCAGGCGGGCGCGGTCCGCCACGGCATCGCGCGGGCCCTGCTGCAGTTCGACGACAAGCTGCGCCAGACGCTCAAGCGGGCCGGCCTCCTCACCCGCGATCCGCGGATGAAGGAGCGCAAGAAGTACGGCCAGCCCGGCGCCCGGTCGAAGTTCCAGTACTCGAAGCGGTAGCCCGCTCGCGGATCCGGCCATGCTGAAAGTCGCGGTCACCGGAGCCAGCGGGTACATGGGCGCGGAGCTGCTCCGCCTCCTCTCCGTGCATCCGAAGGTGCGCATCGCCGCGGTCACCTCGGAGCGCCTCACCGGGGAGCGCCTGGACAAGAGCTACCCGCACCTGCGTGGGCTCAGCGACCTCGTCTTCCAGGACATCGATCCCGAGCGGCTGGCCGCGGAGTCGGACCTGGTCTTCCTCGCCCTGCCACACATGGAGTCGCAGCGGCTGGTGCCGGTGCTGCGCCGAAACCGCCGGAAGGCGATCGACCTCTCCGCGGACTACCGCTTGAAGGACGCCGGGCTCTACACCACCTGGTACAAGGCGGCGCACGAGGACGCGGCCGGGCTCGCGGAGGCGGTGTACGGGATGCCCGAGCTGCACCGCAAGCAGATCGCGGGCGCGTCGCTGATCGCCTCCCCGGGCTGCTACCCGATGGGCGCGGTGCTCGCGACCGCGCCGCTGCTGAAGAGCGGGCGGGGCGCGATCGACGGCATCGTGATCGACGGCAAGTCGGGCGTCACCGGGGCGGGAGCGCAGGGGCGCAAGGCGGAGCCGATGTACCTCTTCACCGAGGCCAACGAGAACGTGCAGGCCTATGGCATCGCCACCCATCGCCACACCCCCGAGATCGAACAGGAGCTCTCCGCCCTCGCGGGACAGCGAGTCGTCGTGAGCTTTACCCCTCACCTCGTTCCCCTCAACCGGGGTCTGTTCACGACCGCGTCCGTCCCGCTCACCAAGCCGGCCACCACCGCGGAGCTGGTCGCGCTGTACCAGGAGTTCTACGCGGGCGAGCCGTTCGTGCGGGTGCTCGACGAGGGCCAGCGGCCGACCACCCGGTCGGTGGTGGGCTCGAACTACTGCGACGTCACGGTGGTCGCGGATCCGCGCACGAAGCGCGCGGTCTGCGTGTCGGCGCTCGACAACCTGGGCAAGGGCGGCTCCGCCAACGGCATCCAGAGCCTCAACATCATGATGGGGTGGGACGAGCGGACCGGTCTCGAAGCGCCTCCGGTGTATCCGTAGCCCGCATGGCGGACTTCCAGTGGCTGGAGGGGGGCATCACCGCCGTGCCCGGCATCCTCGCCTCCGGCATCGCGGCCGGCATCAAGCCCAGCGGCAAGAAGGACCTGGCCCTGGTCTACTCGTCGTCGCCCGCGCGCGCGGCCGCGGTGTTCACGACCAACCAGGTCAAGGGCGCGCCGGTGCTCGTCTCGCAGGAGCACGTGCGCGACGGCCGGGCCCAGGCCATCCTGGCTTCCGCGGGGTGCTCGAACGTCTGCACCGGTGAGCAGGGGGTGAAGGACGCGCGCGAGATGA
>WNFG01000504.1_pt1 | contig 72984 bp, 73 predicted proteins | sample 5400431 | NCBI WGS metagenome assembly WNFG01 (sample SAMN13153346, study PRJNA577476) | soil metagenome | isolation source: 120 cm saprolite under Douglas fir tree site 2 hole 3 replicate 2 | place: USA:California | collected 2015-04-18
GCCCTGACCCATCTCCGTCGCGCCGGTCGACACCTGGACCGAGCCGTCGAGGTAGACGTTGACGAGGGCGTTGGCTTGATTGAGGAACTTGGTGTTGAATGAGATGCCGAACTTCACCGCCGTGCAGGCCATGCCGCGGAGGTGCGTGTGCGACGCCGCGTTGAAGCGGGCCACCTCCGCAACGCGCGCCCGGTAGTCGCTACGTTCCGCGATCTCGTCGAAGAGGTGGGGCAGATGATTGTTCCGGACGACCTGCCCGTACGGGGTGATGTTGCGGCCGTCGATCCCGTAGCAGTTGCGGCGGCGGATCTCCAGCGGATCGATCTTCAGCAGGACCGCGATCTCTTCCAGGATAGTCTCGATCGTGGCGATTCCCTGCGGCCCGCCGAAGCCGCGGAAGGCGGTGTTGGGTGGGTAGTTCGTGCGGCAGACCGTGCCGCGGATCAGCGCGTTCGGCAGGTAGTAGGCGTTGTCGGCGTGTGTCATCGCGCGGCCGAGAACCGATGTCGAGAGATCGGCGAAGGCGCCGCCGTCGGAGTAGAAATCGATTTTGGCGCCGGTGATGACGCCATTGTCATCGAAGGCAACCTTGTAGTCGTTCTGGAACGGATGGCGCCCGCCGGTGACGCACATGTCGTCATCCTTGCTGTAAGCGATGCGCGCCGGACGTTTGAGCTTGTGGGCCACGAGCGCGGCGATGGCGGCAGGATGCGTGGCCTGGCACTCTTTCCCGCCGAACCCGCCTCCCATGCGCTTGGTGACAACCGTAACTTTGTTGATCGGCAATCCAAGGAGGTGGGCGATGACGTCCTGCACCTCGGAGGGATTCTGCGTCGACGAGTGAACCGTGAGCTGATCGAATTCGCCCGGCACCGCCAGGGCCGCCTGCGATTCGAGATAGAAATGGTCCTGCCCGCCGTTGATGAACGTCCCTTCGAGGATGTTGGCCGCGGAGGCAAACGCCGCATCGACGTCGCCGCGCTTGATGCTCATGGTCTTGCCGATGAACAGCCCCCGCCGCTTGGCCTCATCGATGGTGAAGACCGGCTCCAACTCTTCGATGTCGACCTTGATGGCGGCCTTCGCCGCACGGATGGCCACGCGCGATTCCGCCGCCACGACGACGATCGGATGTCCGATGAACGACACGACATCCTCGGCAAGCAGAAATTCGTCCTGGATGATGGCGCCGAAGAGGTTATGGTGCAGATCGCGATACGTGAAGAGATGCGCGAACGATCCGGCGTCACCGAAATCGATCCCGCGGATCCGCCCATGCGCCACCGGCGACCAGACGAAGTCGACGATCAGCTCCCCGCGCAGAGGCGCCACGTCGTCGATGTAGACCGACTCGCCGCTGACGTGACCGACCGCGGAGTCGTGCGGGATATTCTTTCCGACGTTGGCCATCAACGAGAAAGTTTACCTCGCCGGCACGGAAGGCGCTCGTCACGCGCGCAGGAGAGCTGTTTTCAGATCTTCGGCGAACAACTCCGGCTGCTCGAGCGCTGCGAAGTGGCCGCCCGCCGGAAACTCGCTCCACCGCTTCACGTCGTATACGCGCTCGATCCACGATCGAGGCGGGAAAGGCGCTTCGAGCGGGAAGTGGGCAATCGCGCACGGCGTCGTCAGGCGTTCGCCGGCGGCAAAGCGGAGCGGCGTCCTCGATGACTCGAGGTAGAGGCGCATCGAGGATGCGATCGTGTTGGTAGCCCAGTAGATCGTGATGTTGGCGAGGATGTCGTCGAGTGAGATATGCGATCGTGGATCGGACCACTCGCGGAACTTCTCCCAGATCCAGATGCCGAGTCCCGCCGGCGAGTCGGCGAGGGCATAGCCGAGGGTCAGGGGACGCGTCTTCTGTACGTGGCCATAGGCGTACGACTCGGCCACCCACGTCTCACAATCGCGCAGGAATTGCTGCTCCTCGGGCGTCGGATCGGCGGCGTCCGGCGCGAACGAGCCGGGGATGTAGTTGAGGTGCATCGCGCTGAGGCGTTCGGGATAATCGCGCGCGAGCCACGTGGCGATGCCTGCGCCCCAGTCACCGCCCTGAACGGCGAAACGGTCGTAGCCGAGGAGCGTCATTAGATCGGCGATTCGCCCGGCGATTTGGCGATTGGACATGCCCGGCAACGCCGGTGGATCGGAGAAGCCATAACCAGGGAGCGACGGCACGATGACGTCGAATGAATCGGCGAGCAGCGGGATGACATGCAGCATCTCAACAAACGATCCTGGCCAGCCGTGCAGCAGCACGAGCGGCGGACCGCCGTTTCTCTCATGGATGAAATGAATGCCGTTCGACTTGTAGTGATGGAACGCGTTGAGCCGCCGCTCGTAAGCGCCCCAGTCGAATTCGTCGCGCCAGGAACGGACGAATTCCTTCGCCTCATCAAGTGGCACACCGCCCGAATCCGTGACGCCGGCCGGCCATCGCGTGCCGGCGAGGCGTCGACGAAGATCGTCGAGAGTCGATTCCGGGATCGTGATTCGGATCGGCTGCAAGAGGTGCAGATTGTATGTCTCGCCGCGCCGCGTTGACATGCGCGACCGGTCGCGACACGATCGCCCATCATGAACATTGTTGCGGAGCGGGACCAATCGGTCATCGAGCTCACCACGCGCGCCGTCATCGCCGGCGTCCTCTTCGGCGTGATCTTCGGCGCAGCGAACGCGTACCTCGGGTTGAAGGTTGGACTGACGGTCTCGACGTCGATTCCGATCGCCGTACTCACCGTGGCGCTCTTCAAGCTGATGCCGAGCCGCCGCGACGGCGTGATCCTCGAGGCGAACATCTCCCAGACGATCGGGTCTGCCAGTTCGTCGCTGGCGACGGGAACCATTTTCACCATCCCCGCGCTTTTCCTGTGGGGCATGGCCCCGCCGTTCTGGCAGGTGGCGATCCTGGCGCTGCTCGGCGGCTTCCTCGGTATCGCGGCGATGGTGCCACTGCGCCGACTGCTGATCGTGAAGTCGGCCGACGAACTGCCGTATCCGGAAGGAACGGCGTGCGCTGAGGTGCTGCGGGCGACGACCACGGGAACGTCAGGCGGGAAGTGGATCTTCATCGGACTAGCCGCGGGGGCTGCGATCAAGCTGGTGATCGGTGCGTTTGTGCTGATCCCCTCTGGGTTGGCCATGCATCTGCCGGTGCTGGCGAAAGCGGAACTTGCCCTGGAGATCGCCCCGGCGCTGCTCGCCGTCGGTTACATCCTCGGCTACAAACAGTCGGCGATCATGGTCTCGGGAAGCCTGATCTCCGCGATCGTGCTGACGCCGCTCATCGCCACGTTCGGCGCGGGACTGCCCAAGCCGATGTTTCCTGAGATGAAGCTGACGATCGCGGCGATGACGGCGGCACAGATCTGGTCGCGCTACGTGCGTTACATCGGCGCGGGGGCGGTGGCGGCGGCCGGGATTGTGGCGGTGATCAAGGCGCTGCCGACCATGGCCAGCTCGTTCGTCGCCGTGATGCGCGGGCTCCGCGGTGGCGGACTGGCCATGAAGGAGGGCCAGAGCACGCCGCGTACGGATCGTGACGTGCCGTCCTGGGTCGTGGTGGTCGTGCCGCTGGCGGTAGTCATCACGCTCGTGGCTGTTCCGGGACTGCTGGCGGGCAACATGGCTTTCTGGCCGCGGCTCGTGTCCGCGCTCGGAGTGGCGATCTTCGGCGTCTGTTTCGTTGTCGTGTCGTCGCGGATTGTCGGGCTTATTGGAGTGTCGTCGAACCCAACTTCGGCGATGACACTCGTGACGTTGCTCGGCGCCTCCGTCGTTTTCGTGATGTGCGGCTGGACCGATCCGTCCGCGCGCGCGGCCATCCTCACGGTCGGTACCGTGGTCTGTATCGCCGCCTCAAAGGCCGGCGACATCTCCCAGGATCTGAAGACCGGCTATCTCGTCGGCGCCACACCGGCGAAACAGCAGTTCGGCCAATTCCTCGGCGCCGCCTGCGCCTGCTGGGCCATCGCCGGAACCGTTCTCCTCCTCGGCCGGGCCTTCACTTTCGGTTCACCCGAGCTCCCCGCGCCGCAGGCCACGCTGATGAAGACCGTCATCGAGGGCGTTCTCTCCGGCTCGTTGCCCTGGGCGCTCGTCGGCACCGGCTCCGCGCTGTCGATCTGCGCCATCATCGCCGGCCTGCCGGGACTCTCGTTCGCCGTCGGAATCTATCTCCCGCTCGGTACCCTCGCCCCGGTATTCGTCGGCGGCATCGTGCGGCACATGGTCGATGCGAAGCGCAACGGCAAACCGGCGGATAGCGATCCGGGCGTCCTCGCCGCCTCGGGGATGATCGCCGGGGAAGGACTGGTCGGCGTGCTCATCGCTTTCCTCATCGGATCGTCAGGAAAGTTCCCGGCGCTCGGCAGCGCGCTCGCGAGCATGCACTTCGCGGCTAAGGACTTCACGCACCTCACCGGCGTTGTCGCGATCGTTGTCGGTATTGCGATCGTCATCGGCATCTGCTCGCTGCTGTATCGCGCGGGACGCTCGGCACCGGTGGAGGGGAGTGGCGCGACGGAGGCGTCGGTAAACACGTAGTTAGATGACCTCGGTCAGAGCCGCACTTCCTGCGCGCAGGAAGGCTCTGGGGCGGCCAAAAATAAAAAGGAGGCGCCGCGCGCCTCCCCACAATGAATTTATACAACACAGGGGGGCTTGTGGCAAGACCCTGTGCGTAACGTAGCATCGCCGGCCTGTCGAAATCGCAGGAAACCGGAGGGACGCGATGACTGATTCGCAAGCGTACTACCACGGCACCAAGGCCCACCTAAAGGTGGGTGACCTAATCGAACCGGGCTATGCCTCCAACTATGGCAAAAGGAAGCAGGCGGCTTTCGTTTACCTGACCGCCACACTGGATGCGGCCACATGGGGAGCCGAGCTGGCCGTTGGCGCAGGGCATGGCAGGATCTACATCGTGGAACCAACAGGATCCATTGAAGATGATCCAAACCTAACGAATAAGAGATTTCCCGGAAATCCTACAAAGTCATACCGTTCTCGGAATCCATTTCGCATCATCGGCGAGGTTACGGATTGGAAGGGTCACTCCACCGACCAGCTCAAAGAAATGCACGATCACCTTGAGAACCTCAAGCAACGTGGTGTTGAGGCAATTGAAGAATGAGCATGGTTCGACAATCTAACAATTCACGGCTACACGTGTGCGAGCCGAGGCGCAGCGGTTTCCCCGAACATCCCGTACCAGAACTTAGCCATGATGTTTTCGGCGAGCTGCAGCCGGTAATCGGCGGAGCCGCGGACGTCGCTGATCGGCTTGATCTCGTCGCGGGCGATGCGGCCGGCGTGCTCGAAGGTGTCGAGGGTGGCGGACTTGCCGGCGAGGAAGGCTTCGGTACGTGGCAGGCGGATCACGGTCGGGGCGACGCCGCCGTAGGCGATGGCGGCGCGGTCGATGCGGTCGCCGGTCATGGCCAGGCGGATCGCGGCGGTGAAGGCGGAGATGTCGAGGTCTTTACGCCGTGAGACTTTGTAGAGCTTGAGGGTGTCGCGGACGATGGAGATGCGGACGCGCGTGATGATCTCGTTGGGATGGAGATCGAACTTGCGGTAGCCAAGGTAGAAGCGGTCGATGGGGACGGAGCGCGCGCCGTCGTTCAGTTCGAGCATGGCGCCGGCCACGAACAGGTAGGGGAGCGTATCGCCGATGGGGGAGCCGTTGGCGATGTTGCCGATCAGCGTTCCGGCGTTCTTGATCTGCGGCGAGCCGAAGATGGCCATGATTCCGGCAAGCTCCGGGATGCGCCGGGCGATGAAGGTCTCGAAGTCGGCCAGCGTCGTGTTCGCACCGGCGACGATGACACCGTCTTCCTCGCGCAGCTCGTTGAGCGAGGCGATCTTCGACAGCGACAGCATGGCCGGCGCGGCGTAGGTCCGTTTGTTGACCCAGACGCCAACGTCGGTGCCGCCCTGCACGATGGTGCAGCCGGGATGGTCGCGTTTGAAGGCGATCGCTTCGTCGAGTTTGGCCGGCGCGCAGAAATGGCCGACCGTCACCGAGTCGCTCGCGTCCGGCAGCTCGGGATAGCGATCGCGCATCTTCGCAGCCGGTGCGCCATCGACAGCCAGCGCTGCTTTGATGATCGGCTCGTAGCCGGTGCAGCGGCAGAGGTTTCCGGTCAGTCCGTCGCGAACCTGCTTCTCATTCACTCGATCGCAGACCTCGAACATGCCGGCCATGGCCATGACGAAGCCAGGTGTGCAGTAGCCGCATTGTGCGCCGTGGCATTGCACCATCGCTGCTTGAACAGGATGGAGAACGTTTTCACGCGGAGACGCGGAGACGCGAAGGGAGTCCTCTTCTCTCCGCGTCTCCGCGTCTCCGCGTGACAATCCTTCGACGGTCACGATGGATGACCCATCGAGTTGCGCCAAGTTCAGGATGCAGGAGTTGACGGGACGGTAGTCCGCATCGGCTGCACGCCTTGTGAGCACCGTGCACGCGCCGCAGTCACCTTCCTCGCAAACGATCTTCGTACCTGTTGCGCCGACGTCCTGGCGGAGGTAGTTCGCGAGCGTCTGGAACGCGGCATCGCCTTCGATGCGATGTGTTTTCCCGTTGATGTTGAGGATTATGTGGTCGCGCACGTTGACAGTTTATCCTGCGCGAAGACGCAGGATCTCCGGTGGTACCGCGCAATCCCTGCTGCAAACCAACGGCAGCGCGACGCCACCGGAGATCCTGCGTCTTCGCGCAGGATTAAAGCTTCACGATCCCGTTGTACGTCTCCGGACGGCGGTCGCGATAGAACTGCCACGTGTTGCGCACCTCGCGGATCTTGTCCATGTCGAGGTCGGCGGTGACGAGAGCGTCTGCATCGCGAGGACCGACAGCCAGCATCTGGCCGCGTGGATCGCAGAAGTAGCTCTGGCCGTAGAACTCGCCGATGTTCCAGGGTGCTTCGTAGCCGACTCGATTGATGGCGCCCACGAAGTAGCCGTTGGCGACGGCGTGGGCCGGTTGCTCCAGCTTCCAGAGGTACTCCGAGAGCCCGGCCACGGTGGCCGAGGGATTCATGACGATTTCCGCTCCTGCCAGTCCCAGCTCTCTCGCCCCCTCCGGGAAATGCCGGTCGTAGCAGATGTAGACGCCAACCTTGGCGTAGGCGGTCTCGAACACCGGATAGCCGAGGTTGCCCGGGCGGAAGTAGAACTTCTCCCAGAATCCAGGAGCGACATGGGGGATGTGGTTCTTGCGGTACTTGCCGAGGTACTTGCCGTCAGCGTCGATCACGGCGGCGGTGTTGTAGTAAACACCGGTCTCTTCTTCTTCATACAGAGGCACCACGATGACCATGTTGTATTTCTTCGCGTACTCCTGCATCAGCTTTGTGGTGGGGCCGTCGGGGATCTTCTCGGTGGAGTCGTACCAGCGCGTGGTCTGCTCCGCGCAGAAGTAGGGCCCGGTGAAAATCTCCTGCATGCACAGGATCTGAACGCCCTCGGCGCCGGCCTGGTCGATGTACTTCAGCGTGCGCTCGGTCTGGGCCTGGCGGATCGTTTCGAGCGGTTCGCTGGTGTCGCAAGCAAGAGATGTCTGGATCAAACCACCTTTGACGATTCGGGACATGCGTTTCCTCTCCGATTTGGGTTCGCGGATTATAGCCGCCACGGGCGGCGGCGTGGGTTGCCCAAGGCTCGGCCGCATCTGCGGTTCGCGCTCGTTCGAGACGATGATCGTTGGCTGAGGCTCGGGTTGGGGTGGAGGTGGTTCGGGTTGCGGCATCGGTTCCGGTTCGGTGATCGGCAACGGCTCAGGATCAGCGTCCGGCAGCGGCTCGGGATCGGTATCCGGTAACGGTTCCGGATCCGCATTCGGCAGCGGCTCGGGATCGGTTGACGGCTGCGGCGACGCAGCAGCCTTCCGCCGCATCGAGGCACCGGCGACGATGATGACCACTGCAACGAGAAGGAGTATGAGAATGGGAGTCATGCGGCGACAGGCTGCGGATCGATAACACCGCGCGGGCGGAAAACCTTCATCAGCAGCAGATGCGTGATCGCGGCAACGCCGAAGCCGACGAACCAGGCGTAGTCATACAGAGGGCGCAACGATGGGACGACCAGCCCGATCCATGCTGCCGTGCAGCCGAGGAGCGTGGCGAAGACGGCGCGCCAGTTCCAGCCGGCGGTGTATCGGTAGGCGCCTTCCGTACGATAAAGATCGCCGAGCACCAGCAGCTTCTTTCGCACGATCCAGTAGTCGACGATCATCACGCCGCCGATCGAGCCGAGCCCACCCGAATAGCCGAGAAGCCACGTGAAGATGTAGCCGGAGGGGTCGGCCAGCAGACGCCACGGTTGCATGGCGATGGCAAGCAGGCCGGTGATCAGACCGCCGGTGCGGAAGGAGATCCATTTCGGGAAGGCGTTGGCGAAATCGTTTGCCGGCGAGACCACGTTGGCGGCGATGTTGACCGAGAGCGTGGCGATGACGACGGTAAACATCGAGATGGCCACGACCAGAGGCTGCTTGAACTGCGCCACGAGCTTGAGCGGATCCCACAGCTCGTTGATGCCCATCGTCGGATAGATGACCACCGCAGCCGAGGTAATGATCACGCCCATCGCCGCGAAGACGGTCATCGTCGTCGGCAGGGCCACCGTCTGACCGATGGCCTGCTCGCGCTGGCTGCGGCCGAAGCGGGTGAAGTCGGGCATGTTCAGCGACAGCGTGGCCCAGAAGCCGACCATCGCCGTCAGGGAAGGGATGAAGATCGGCCGGAACGTCGCCCACGTTTCGAACTTCCCCTTCTCGTGCAACAGGTAGCCGAGGCCGTGCGCGCGCCAGACCGCCCATCCGAGGAGAAGCGCCGTCATGACCAGTACGAACGGCGCCGCCCAGTTCTCGAAGCGGCGGAGCAGGTCCATGCCGCGATAGATGATCAGGATGTTGAGCAGCCAGAAGAGGAGGAAGGAGATCCATTCTGTCGTGGCATGGCCGCCGAACTTGCCGAGGAGCGCGGGCCAGGAGGGAAGGATCGAGGTGAAGAACGTGTGCAATGCCTCGCCACCGATCCACGCCTGAATCCCGAACCAGCCGCAGGCGACGATGGCGCGCATGAGCGCAGGCAGGTTGGAGCCGAAGGTGCCGTAGCTGGCGCGCGCGAAGACCGGGAAGGGGATACCGTACTTGGTCCCGGCGTGCGAGTTGAGAAGGATCGGGACGAGGACGATGGTGTTGCCGACGAGGATGGTGAGCAGCGCCTGCCACCAGTTCATCCCCGCGCCGATGAGGCCGGAGGACATCATGTAGGTCGGGATGCAGTGCGCCATGGCGATCCAGAGCGCGGCGTAGTTGTAGGTGGTCCAGTTCCGCTGCGCCACGGGCACGGGGGCTAAGTCGTGGTTGTACAGAGGGCTGGTGCGGATTCCCTCCTCGGAGCGAAGCTCGACACGTCCGTCTTCGTGTTGGATGACCGCGTCAGTCATGGATTGCCTCCGCTACGGGATTCCCAAAGTGAGGGGTGGGCGACATTGTGCCACAGCGATCCGGAACGCGGCCTCGTGCGTATCATCGGTCATGCGAAAGCTCTTGATGACGTCCGCTCTCATCCTGATTGCCGCCACCAGCCAGTCCGTCGAGGTGAAAACGGGAGGCGCGAAGATGATCGAGGTCGACGGCAAGTATCACGTCTGGACCAAGCGCGTCGGGCACGGTCCGGTGAAGATGCTGACGCTGCACGGCGGCCCCGGCTTCCCGCACGATTACTTCGAATGCTTCGAAGATTTCCTGCCGCGGCACGGCATCCAGTTCTATTACTACGACCAGCTCGGCGTCGGGAACTCGGAACAGCCGGACGATGTCTCGCTATGGACGGTGGCCCGTTACCGCGCCGAGGTGGAGCAGGTCCGCAAAGGCCTCGGGCTTGACCATTTCTACCTCTACGGCCATTCGTGGGGCGGCATGCTGGCCATCGAGTACGCCCTCGAGCATCAGGATCACCTGAAGGCGCTGATCATCTCCGACATGACCGCCGGCATCCCGGCGTACGAGAAATACGCGGCCACGCTGCTGGCCGAGTTGTCGGAAGACGATCGCAAGACGCTGGCGAAGTACGAGGCGGCGGGCAACTTCGACGCGCCGGAGTACCAGCAGATCATGATGGGCAAGGTGTACGCGGCGCACCTTCTGCGCATGGACCCCTGGCCGGAGCCGGTGACGCGCGCGTTCGCGAAGTTCAGTCAGAAGATCTACAACACCATGCAGGGTCCGAACGAGTTCGTCATCAGCGGCAACCTCAAGGACTGGGACCGCTGGGAGGATCTGCCCAAAATCAATATCCCGACCCTGATCATCGCCGGCCGCCACGGCACGATGAACCCCGACGACATCCGCCGCATGGGCAAGCTCATTCCGCATTCGCGCGTCGTCATCACCGAGGGGAGCCACCTGGAGATGTATGACGACCAGGAACGCTACTTCCGCGAAGTGGTGCAGTTCGTAAAAGACGTTGAGGCGGGGAAGTTCAAGTAGCGCCTGGAAGCGCGGGCATCTCGCCAGGCATCTCGCCCGCACTTGCAAGCAGCAGGATGCCGAGCATCAAACGCGCGCGAGACGCGCGCGCTCCCAGGGCTCTATCGCGGGCTGAACGCCTGGCCCCGTTTCAAGAACTGTCCATTCCCCGCCCGCCCCACATATTTCCCCTCTTCGATCACCATATCCCCGCGCGAAAGCACAGTCTTCGTCACACCTTTCACTTTCCGTCCCTCATAGCAGGAGTAGTCGACGTTCATGTGGTGCGTCTTTGAGCTGATGGTCATCTCCTCATTCGGATCGAAGATGACGATGTCGGCGTCGCTGCCGACGGCGATCGTTCCCTTCTTCGGAAACAGTCCGAAGATTTTTGCCGCCGAGGTGGAGGTGATCTCGACGAAGCGATTGAGTGAAATGCGGCCCTCCGCCACACCACCGTTGTAGACGAGCGACATCCGGTGTTCCACGCCCGGACCTCCGTTGGGGATCTTCGAGAAGTCGTTCTTCCCAAGCTCTTTCTGCTCCTTCATGCAGAACGGGCAGTGGTCGGTTGAGACGACCTGCAGGTCGTTGAACTTCAATCCGCGCCACAGCTTCTCCTGGTTCCACTTCTCGCGAATGGGCGGTGTCATCACGTACTTGGCCCCCTCGAAACCGGGCTGCTCGTAGACGCTGTCGTCGAGGAAGAGATACTGCGGACAAGTCTCGGCAAAGGCATTGATGCCCATGCTGCGGGCGCGGGTCACTTCCTGCAGCGAGTCGTCGCAACTGAGGTGGACGATGTACACCGGCGCGTCCGCCATTTCCGCCAGGGCGATGGCTCGATGCACGCCCTCCGCCTCCGCCTTTGTCGGCCGGGTCAGCGCGTGATATTTCGGCGCCGTCTTCCCCTCGGCCAGCGCTTTCTTGACGATGGCGTCGATGATGACGCCGTTCTCCGCATGCATGCAGATCAGCCCGCCGTTTTCGCCGGCCATCCCCATGGCCTTGAAGATCGTGGCGTCATCGACGAGAAAGACCCCGGGGTAGGCCATGAAGAGCTTGAAGCTCGAGATCCCTTCATCGATCATCGACTTCATCTCCGGCAGCCGCTCGTCCGGCAGATCGATGCAGATGAGATGGAACCCGTAGTCGATCGACGTCTTGCCGTCGGCCTTGGCGTGCCACGCATCCACCGCCTGCTGCAACGACTGTCCCTTGTACTGAACGGCAAAATCGATAATGGTGGTCGTGCCGCCGTGCGCCGCAGCGATGGTGCCGGTCTCGAAAGTGTCGGATGCGGAGGTGCCTCCGAACGGCAGCTCCATGTGCGTGTGCGGATCGATGCCTCCCGGGATGACGATCCGTCCCTTGGCGTCGATGACCTTGTCCGCGTTCGCATCGATCGATTTGCCGATCATGGCGATGGTGCCGTCTTCGATCAGGATGTCGGCGTGATAGTCATCGACCGCGGTGATGATGCGGCCGTTTTTGATCAGGGTGGTCATGGCTCACTCTCCTCTTGCTTCGCGATCAAAAAATTCATCGAGTGACTGTGCAAGCTGCGGAACATCTTCGGTGGCGGTCCGCCAAACGACGACCTCGTCGATGTCGAAATATCCATGCGTCAGGCGATTCCGCGTAGCCACGCTCTCTAGCCAAGGCAATGGAAGCATTGCTCGCGTGCCGGAGCTGACATGCGCCGCAGCCTCTCCGATGATTTCGAGCATGTGTACAACACTCCAGAAGGATGCTTCGTCGGCGAGCAGTTCCTTCGCGGAGGTGTGCCTGCTCGTGAATCGGGCGATTTTTTGCGCCGCCTCGAGCATGTGTGCCAGCCGCGCGCGATCAGACGGCGGAATACTGCACCTCGGCCGATCGGAGGACTTCTTCGCGGAAGTGACGGCTCAGGTCTTTGGGCGTGCGTAGGTCCACGGGTTTGCCCACGACAGCCTCGAGCTCGAACTGCATGCGCGCCAGAGCAAAGAATCCGGGTGTGTCCTCAGGCTCAAATTCGATCAGGAAGTCGACGTCGCTTTCAGGCCGAAACCTATCCGTAAGCACCGATCCGAACAACGAAAGGCGTTGAACATGGTGCCGCCGGCAGAACTCAGCGACGAACTCGGGATCGAGTTGAATGTGCGCGGACATCGCAACACATTCTACCGCGCACGATGGGCGACAATCAGTCGCCCGCGCCGTCGAGCCCGAGGAACTTGCGGATGGTCGTGCCGGCAACCTCTTCGAAGCGCTGGCCATACGACTTGATGGCGCCGGAGGGCTCGTCGAGAAAGATCCGTTCGACGCGGAAGAGCGGGACGAACATCGTGATGAGATCGAGATCCGGCTCCTCGTTGCGGGCGATCTGATGGATCCAGTCCTCGAACGAATCGAGATTGATGCCGCGCATCGTCACACCGGCGGAGGAGAGGGCCATCAGCACCCCGAAGAACTTCTCCTTGGGATTGACGAGATTGACGATGATCAGCGACGCCGGAAGGAATCCTTCGATCATTGTTTTTCACTCAGCTCGATCAGAACGCCGTTGCCTGCGGCGGGATGCAGAAAGGCCACCCGGCAGCCGTGGGCGCCCGGGACCGGCGCCTCGTTGATGAGCCGGTAGCCCTGCGCTTTCAGCTTGCCGAGGTGGGCCTCGATGTCGTCGACGCGAAAACAGATGTGGTGAATTCCTTCGCCGCGCGTCTCGATGAACTTGGCCACGGTTGACTCAGGTCCTGACGGCTCGAGGAGCTCGATATCGGCGTCGCCGGCCGAAAGAAAGGCAGTGCGAACGCCTTGCGTGGCCACCGTCTCGATGTGATCGATGGAGAGGCCGAGCGCCTCATAAATCTTCGCCGCGTCGAGCGACTTCACGGCGATGCCGATGTGGTCGAGCGTCGGTTTGTTCATCAGACTCCCTTCACGTCCGCGCCCCAGATGTGTTTGTGCAATTGCGTCTGCAGGCGGGCCGGCACGCGGTCGGCGAGCATCATCTCCGCCAGCGTTTTCAGATCGAGCTCGCCCCAGACCGGCGAAAAGAGGATCGTGCGGCCGGCCAGTTTCCGCTCCTCGATCACGCCGCGCGCCCAGTCGTAGTCGGCGCGGTCAGCGATGACGAACTTGATCTCATCGTGCGGCCGTAGCTTTTCGATGTTCGGCCAGTAGTTCTTCTCCGCTTCCTGCGAGCCCGGGCACTTAATGTCGAGGATGATCTTCGCACGACGATCGACCGGTTCGATATCGATCGACCCGGAGGTCTCGATCAGAACCTCGAAGCCGTCGTCGCACAGGCGGCCGATCAGATCGAACCCTTCCTTCTGGGCCAGCGGTTCGCCGCCGGTGACCTCGACGAGATCGCAGCCGTAGCTCCGAACGCGGGCGATGACCTCATCGATCGACATCCGCTCCCCGCCGGTGAAGGTGTACTCGGAGTCGCACCAGCGGCAGCGCAGATTGCAGCCAGTCAGACGGATGAAGACGCAGGGGCGGCCGGCGTGGCTCGATTCGCCCTGAATAGAATGAAAGATCTCGGTAACGCGGACCATCGACCCTGAATGATGCGCGATCCGTCTGCCTCTGTCATCCTCGATTGCCTGAGATGCATGAGGTCGAGAGTCGATGGAGATCAAGAATTGATCTCTTTTGATCGAAAGTTGATCGATGGAGATCAAAAGTTGATCAAACCCGAGTGCCGACAGCGTAACCTATTGATAACGCGTGGGATCCTGGACCACAGCCTCCTCGAACCCTCTCCGCCGCAGGATGCAGGAGTCGCAATGCCCGCACGCAAAACCTCGGATATCGGGGTCGTAGCAGGAGTGCGTCAGCGAGTAGTCGACACCCAACTCTGTCCCTCGGCGAATGATGTCCGCCTTCGACATCGTCACCAGCGGTGCGACCAGATGCGGCTCACCGTGTTCGACACCGCTCCTGGTGCCTGTCACGATCACCCGCTGGAAGGCGTCGAGAAACTCCGGCCGGCAGTCGGGATAGCCGCTGAAGTCGATGGCGTTGACGCCGATCCAGATTTCCCGCGCTTCGCGCGTCTCCGCGTAGCCGAGGGCCAGCGAGAGGAAGATCGTGTTCCGCGCGGGGACGTAAGTGACCGGGATGCCGGGAGCATCGGCCGCATCTTTCGGAACATCGATGTCTCCGGTCAGCGCGCTGCCGCCAAAAAAGCGCAGGTCCATCGGGATGACGACATGCTCGTCGACGCCGATCGCTTCCGCAACACGCCGGGCCGCATCGAGCTCGATCCCGTGACGCTGGCCGTACGCGAACGACAGCGCGTAACAGGCGCGGCCCTCGCTCTTCGCGATGGCCAGGACGGTGGCGGAGTCGAGCCCTCCGCTCAGCAGCACGACGGCTTTCATGGCGCCGAATACTACAATCGCGCGCTATGTCCGAACTGAATGTCTACGAAGTTCTCAACGGAAAGCGCCGCGGCGCTCCACTGGAGCAGCGCGAGATCGAGCTGTTCATCGAGCGGTACACGCGCGGCGAGATCCCCGATTATCAGATGTCGGCGCTGCTCATGGCCATCGCCATCAACGGCATGACCGCCGAGGAGATGGCCACGCTGACGCAGTCCATGCTGCGGAGCGGCGATGAATGGCACCTGCGCAGCGAATACGAGTTCATCGCCGACAAACACTCCACTGGCGGCGTTGGCGACAAGGTGTCGCTCGTGCTCTCACCGTGGGTGGCGGCCTGCGGGATCAAGATCGGCATGCTCTCCGGCCGCGGCCTCGGCCACACCGGCGGCACGCTCGATAAGCTCGAAGCAATTCCCGGGTTCAACGCCCGGCTGTCGCGCGAGCAGTTCGATCAGAGCATCGCCGACTCCGGCTGCGTGATCTCGACGTCGACGGAAGGGATCGCGCCGGCGGACAAGAAGATCTACGCGCTGCGCGACGTCACCGGGACGGTGGAATCGCTGCCACTGATCACGGCGTCGATCATGTCGAAGAAGCTGGCCATGGGGGCGTCGGCGCTGATCCTCGACGTCAAGACCGGCAGCGGCGCCTTCATGCGTCGATACCAGGATTCGAAGGCGCTGGCGCAGAGCCTCATCGCCGCCGCGGCCGGGTCGGGAACCCGCGTCGAGGCACTGATCACCGACATGGACCGCCCGCTCGGCGTTGCCGCGGGGAACGCCAACGAGATCATCGAAACGATCGAGGTTCTGAAAGGTAACGGACCGGCCGACGTCGAGGAAGTAACGCGCGCGCAGGCCGTCCGCGTGCTGGCCATGTCCGGCAAGTTCGACGACGCGTCCGCGGGCATTGCTCTCGATGAGGCGCTCCGCTCCGGCCGCGCCCTCGATCAGGCCCGCTTGTGGATCAAGGCCCAGGGCGGCGACCCGTCGATCGTCGACGATTACTCGCTCCTGCCGCCGCCGCGGACCACGATCGAGGTGAAGGCGCCGCGTTCCGGGTTCATCACTTTCATCGACACCTATCAGGCCGGCATGTTCACCGTCGACCTCGGCGCCGGCCGCAAGAAGTCGGACGATGTAATCGACTACGCCGCAGGCGTCATGTTCGACCGGAAGACGGGGGATGAAGTCCGCGCCGGCGAGACCATCGCCCGCATCCAGCTCGGACAATCTCCGCGCGATGCGGATGAGCTGACGAAGCGATACCTGTCATTCGTGACGTTCGGAGACGAGAAGCCGGAGGAGCGGCCGTTGATCCACGAGCATTTGGTGTGATGGGAGCTATGAAGAAAGACTTCACTCCTGACGATGACGAGATGCCGGCCGAATTTGATTTCAGCAGGTCGATCCCGAATCCCTGGTTCGTTGCGGTGCATGGACCGGAATACGTTCGCGTCATCGACAAGGATCTGGCTGCACAGTTCCCGGACGATGAGAAGATGAACGCTGCCTTGCGCTCGGTTGCGCACGCGACGGCCCAAATGCCCCAAGAACTCAGCGACAAACCTTCGACCGTTCCAAGAATGAAGAGATCGCGGCGAAGTGCCCGCTGATCTCGGAGTACGGTGTGAACGACTTTGGTTTCGAGTGGGATGACGCCAAGGCGCAGTCGAATCTGCGTAAGCACGGAGTCTCTTTTGACGAGGCGACAACGGTCTTCAGCGAATGGGGCGCACCGATCAATGGCGATGTCGAGCACTCAACGGATGAAGATCGCTTTATCATCATAGGGATGTCAGAACGGGATCGATTGCTCATCGTGGCATTTACGTACCGGACCGAGGTGGTCCGAATCATCAGCGCGCGCCGCGCGAACAGGCGTGAACAGCAAATATATGAACAGGAAAAACGCCCCGATTGACGACGATGATCCGCTGGATCGTGAGATCGATTTCAGCAATGCGCACCCGAACCCCTATGCTAGGAATTTCGGCCGCAACCGCAATCTGCGCATCCTCGCGCCGGATCTCCTGACGACCTTTCCTGACTCCGAGTCGGTCAACGAAGCGCTACGGACTCTCGTTCGCATCGCTGCTGCGTCAACAGCCGTGCCGGTGAAGCGAAGCGCCAGCACGGCAACAGCTCCCAAAGCGAAGAAGAAAGCGCGAGCATAATCACCGTCTGACGACCCACATCACCGCGAGCACGAGCACCGCCAGGATCGATCCAAGGAGCGAGATCCCCTTCGTCCCCGATGCAGCGCTGGCGAACCAGGGGAGCACGCCGAGGTCGCCGGGATAGCGCTTCAGCATCGCGATCACCGTTGCGTTCTCGCAGTAGTCGGCGAGGACCGTGAGCACGGGGAGTACCACCAGCCATCGCGGTGCTCCGGCGCCTGGAATCAGGCTGATGATCGCGGTCACGAACATCAACCCGTAGACCATCGGGAAGATCAGGTCGATGGTCGTCTCCTGCTCGAAGTATTGCGTCCGGCTGTCTCCGAGCTGAGTCAGGATGCCGGCCACCGAGGAAGGCTTGTAGAGACAGCGGCCATCGAGAGTCTTCACCGGATACTTCCGCGGGCCGAACTCGTACTTCGAAAAATAGAAGACGAGAGCGGTTGCAACGAGGAAGAGGAGCCACCGGACGGCAACGTGCATCACCGATCACCTCATCGTACTTGCGCCATAATCAGCGCTCTATGAATAGACGGGCCATCGTCATCGTCTGTGATTCCCTCGGCGTCGGTGAGTTGCCGGATGCAAAAGACTTCGGCGACGAAGGATCGAACACGCTTGGGCATGTGCTGGAGACGCAGCATCCGTCGCTGCCGGCTCTGGCGCGGCTCGGCCTGTTGCACACGCTTCCGCAACCGGCATCGACGGAGATTCCGCGCGGGGCCTTTGGCAGGATGGCGGAAGTCAGCGCCGGGAAAGACACCACCACCGGCCACTGGGAAATGATGGGTCTCATCGTCCAGGACCCCTTCCGCACCTACCCGAACGGTTTTCCGGCGGACGTGATCGCGGAATATGAACGGCGGATCGGACGCAAGACGCTCGGCAACAAGGCCGCCTCCGGCACGGTGATTCTCGACGAGCTCGGCGAGGAGCACATGCGCACCGGATCGCCGATCGTCTACACCTCGGCCGACTCGGTCTTCCAGGTCGCCGCGCACGAGGAGATCATTCCGGTCGAAGAGCTGTGGCGCATCTGTGCGATCGCCCGCGAGCTGATGCGCGGGGAGCACAACATCGGCCGCATCATCGCCCGTCCGTTCCTTGGAACCGGCAAGGGGCACTTCAAACGAACCGCCAACCGGAAAGACTTTTCGGTGCGGCCGACCGGACTGACCGTGGTCGAGCGCGCCTTCAACTCGGGGAAACAGGTCATCGGCCTGGGCAAGATCGCCGACATCTTCGATCGCGTCGGAATCTCGCAGGAGATCCGTACAGAGAACAACTCCGACGGGATGCGGAAGACGATCGACCTGATACGCCAGTCCGATGCCGATTTCATCTTCACCAACCTCGTCGACTTCGACTCGAAGTACGGCCACCGCAACGATGCCCCCGGCTACGCGAAAGCGCTTGAAGTCTTCGATCAGGAGCTCGGTGCCCTGCTGGGCGACATGCGCGAAGACGACCTTCTCTTCATCACCGCCGACCACGGTTGCGATCCAACGGATGTATCCACGGACCACACCCGCGAGTACGTCCCACTGATCGTGGCCGGACCGCGGGTGATCGCGCATCCTCTCGGCACACGCTCGACCTTCGCCGACCTGGGCGCGACAATCTGCGAGCACCTCGGCCTCTCGCGCGACGGCTTGCCCGGCGTGAGCGTGCTGCAGGAGGTAGTCAAATGAGATGGGCCACCATCGCCATCGCCATCGCCGTTCTCGTGACCACGAACGCGATGGCCCAGGTTCCTGTGACTCGCGTTACGACAGATGCAAGGGTCATCGACCGCGTCGCGGAGATGAGCAGGAACGATCTCCCCGGCGACCTGTTGAAGAGGATCGTCAACGAAGACATCGATCTGCTCCGCGGCAAGCGCGCCGATGGTACCTATCAGTACGCCAGTTACGACCGGATGGAGGGGAATCGCAAGTCAGACACCATCTCCGTCGATCCTGAACACAAGGAGTCGGTGCTGGAGTTGCGCGATGCCTTCCCCTTCCGGCTGATCGTCGGTGTCCCGGCGCGCCGCATGTTGGTGACGAAGAATCATCACATCTACATCGACCGCGTTGAAATTGAGACGCTGCCCCAGAAGTCGTCGGAAAAGAAGTTCCAGACGGTAAAGATTGACGCCTGGATCGAGCCGGGCGCATCGAAAACGATCGAGCTAGACGAGATCGGCAGGCAGGCCGTGGCGCGAGTCTATGCCCACGCCGACAAGGACGGCTATGCGAACGTCACCCTGACCCTCGTGGAGGCGCGACTCTTCGATGAGCCGTCCAGCCCATATGCCGACGCCGTGGAGAGCGCGAAGGCGATCCTGAAAGCGATTGAGCACAACGACAAGCCGTCGATCCGGGCCATGGCCCAGCGGATCGCCAGCAGATTGCCGGCGGACTCGACGGTGCCGGCAGGGGTCATAGGAAACGCTCCGGCAACAATTGCCGCGATCCCTTCCGCGACACAGATCGAGGTGACGGCGGGCCGCGGAGATGCCGAGACTCTGGCCGAATTACAGGCGATCGAGGACATGCTCACAGGGATGGAAGCCGAACGCCGTCAAGGAGTTGACCGGCTTCACCAGCTCGTTCGACGCCTGCGTGCAACCCCTCATTGAGCGTACCTTTCAAGGCAGTTGAGCGCCAACTGTTGAGCTTCCTGCGCTCACATTCGGGATCACGGCTGATTGACGATAGGGGCTCGCTGACGTACAATGCCGATCCCTCAGTTTCGCCAGTCTTCCGAAAGGAGCTTCACTTGTCGTCAATGAAATTAGGTTTCAAGGTCGGGGAAAAGCTCGTCTATCCGAACCATGGCGTGACCATCGTCGAGCAGATCGGCGAGTCGCCGATCATGGGCGCGGATGATACGTACTACCATCTCAGGCTTCTCGCGAATAACTCGCGCCTGATGGTGCCGATCAAGAACACCGATCGCGTCGGCCTTCGGCCGTTGTACAAGCAGACGCAGATCAAAGGCCTTCTCAGCCTCCTCGAAGAGACCACGCAGAAAGCGCATACCGACTGGAAGGGTCGTTATCGCGAGAATCTCGAGAAGATGAAGACCGGCCGTCTCGAAGACGTCGCCGACGTCCTCAAAAACCTCAGCGAAGTGCAGAAGAAGAAGAGCCTCTCGTTCCGCGAGAAGAAGATGTACGACCGGGCCAAGTACCTCCTGGTCTCCGAAGTGGCCATCGTCAAGAACATCCCGGAGGCCGAGGCGGAGAAGTTGATCGCCAGGTCCCTGGAAAAGTCGTTCGGTCACTGAGCGGGCACGGCCCGCAGCGTTGGTTGCCCAAGGCTGGACCACCATTCCTTGTATCTCAGCATTCCACCGCCGCTCCGAAAGGGGCGGCGGTTTTGTTTTACGATGTCTTCGATGTCCGCCCGCCTCCCTGACTGGATTCGTGAGAAGAAGGTCAACCTTCGCGATCTGCACGAGATCAAATCGCTGTTGCGCGAGAAGTCGCTTCATTCGGTGTGTGAATCGCTGGCCTGTCCGAACCGCGGCGAATGTTTCTTGCGCGGCACGGCCACGTTCATGATCCTCGGCGATGTCTGCACGCGTTCCTGCGGTTTCTGCAACGTCACTACCGGCCGCCCGTACATGCCGCCATCTCCCGACGAGCCGCGCTCTGTGGCCGAGGCGGCGAAGAAGATGGGATTGCGGCACGTCGTCGTTACCTGCGTCACGCGCGACGACCTCGACGACGGCGGTGCGCGGCAATTCGCGCTGACGATCAAAGCCTTGCGCGACGCGCTGCCGGAGGCCGCCGTCGAGGTGCTGACGTCCGATTTTCGCGGGAACTTCGACTCCGTGCGAACCGTCGTTGAAGCGCGGCCTGACTATTTCAACCACAACGTCGAGACGGTGCCTCGGCTTTACGATTTCGTCCGCCCGGGCTCCCGTTTCGAGCGATCACTGGCAGTGCTCCGCGAGGCGAAACGGATCGATCGGGCCATGGTCACGAAATCCGGCCTGATGCTCGGCCTTGGCGAGCGGCGCGACGAAGTCATCGGCGTGTTGCGGCGTCTGTTCGAATCGCACGTGGAGATCGTCACCATCGGCCAGTACCTCCAGCCGAAACGCGAGAAGCTCGACGTCGTCGAGTACATCGCTCCCGGCGTCTTCGACGAATACCGCGCCATCGGCGAAGAGATCGGCTTCCGCGCCGTCTTCGCCGGTCCCTTCGTGCGCAGCTCGTACATGGCCGACGCGGTGGCGCATGAAGCGGCCAATGCGTAAAAGCCCACGCGCGAATGATCCCGAGAAGAAGGAATCGGGCTCGTACTTTCTGACATGGCTGCCGATGTTTCTCGACTACCTTGCGGTCGAGAAAGGGCTGGCGAAGAACTCACTGTCCGCGTATCAGACCGACCTCCGCCACTTCGGTCATTGGCTCGGCGATCAGAAGCGAGAGCTCGATGCCGTCCAGCGCATCGACATCGTCCGCTACTTCCAGGCCATTCGCTCGGCCGGAATCTCCGCGCGCTCGGTTGCGCGCGCGCTGGCGGCCATTCGCGGGATGTTCCGGTTTCTCGTCGCGGAACGGCATCTGAAACACGATCCAACCGAGAACCTCGAGAACCCGAAGCTGTGGACGACGCTGCCGAAGTCGATGCAGCCGGAGGAAGTGGATGCGCTCCTGCGCGCTCCCGACCGCGCGACGCCTGAGGGCCTGCGCGATGGGGCCATGCTGGAATTGCTCTACGCGACCGGGCTGCGGGTCTCGGAGCTCATCCACGTCAAGATCGACGATCTGGTGATGGATGCCGGATTCCTGCGCACCATCGGGAAGGGATCGAAAGAGCGGATCGTGCCGTTCGGCGACAGCGCACGCGACGCCATCGTCGTCTACGTCGAGCGCGGCCGGCCGCAGTTCGACAAGCATGCTGATCCTTATCTCTTCCTCTCCAACCGCGGGAGGCCGATGTCGCGCCAGGCCTTTTGGATGAAGATCACCAAATACGCGCGCCAGGCAGGAATCGCCGGACATATCTCGCCCCACGTGCTGCGCCACTCCTTCGCTACCCATCTCCTCGAAAACGGCGCCGACCTCCGCAGCGTCCAGATGATGCTTGGCCACTCGGATATCTCGACGACGCAGATCTATACCCATGTCTCCCGGGCACGCCTGCAGAAGATGTACGAGCAATTTCATCCGCGGGCATAGAGGGAAGTTCATCCTGCCGCGGAGACGGCAGGATCTCCGGTGGCGCCGCGAGTTGGAAACCATGCGCGACACGCGTGCGTCAAAAGAAATGTTGTTTCTGCCGGCATCACCGAAGAGCATGGAAGTTTGCGTTAACCTCCCCCGTTGACGACGATACGTCCAATGATCAAGCGGCTTCTTCCATTCATCGCTCTGGTCGCGCTCGCCTCCCCGGCCGGTGCGAGCATCGCCCTGTTCGTCGACGGGCGAGCCATGAAGATCAGCGCGTTCAAGGTCATCGGCGAGAACGACATGCAACTGGTCCTGAAAAGCGGCGGGGCCATCACGGTTCCACTCACGCGCATCGACCGGGTCATCGATGACGAGGTTGTCCCACCCGCGATCGTCGAAGAGGTGAAGAAGGCGGTCGAAAAAGACGGTGGCATCTTCCCGACACGCTCTTGGCGCTATGACGACAAGCGCGGCCCGATCTTCAAGTCGAAGTTCAATCATCTGATCGTCGAAGCGGCGAAGAAGTTCGACGTCGATGCGGCACTGGTCTCCGCGGTGATCAAGGCGGAGTCCGATTTCAATGACCGTGAGCTCTCGAACAAAGGGGCGCGCGGCCTCATGCAGTTGATGCCCTCCACCGCGGAGCGCTTCGGCGTCACCGATTCCTACGATCCGGTTGCCAATATCTACGGCGGCGTGCGTTACCTCCGCTGGCTGCTCCAGACCTTCAACGGCAACGCCGACCTTGCCGTCGCCGCGTACAACGCCGGCGAAGGGAACGTCTGGAAGTACAACGGAGTGCCTCCGTTCCGGGAGACGATCAACTACATCAACCGGATCGCGAAACACGTACGCGCCGCGATGACGCCGGTCACGCCGGCGAGCAAGGTCGCGGAATCGGGCACGCGGTAGCAGCGCTCATTCGCCACAAAATAAAAAATACCGTGTCTCCATCTCCAATAGGAGATTGGTCATGGCCCGAACTGTCCGCGCGATCACGGTCGCTGTCGCTTCCCTGTTGTTCGTTTCGAGCTCTCTTGTTGCTTCCGGACTGCAGTATCTCGGCACCGACAGCATGACCGTTCGCGATCTCGTTGCCTCCCTCCGAGTTGCGCGCGAGAACAAGCCGATCATGCCGTCTTCCCTGCACGTCAAGCCGGAAATCGTAAGCGTCGATTGGACGAAGGAATCGTTCATCATCCCCGTTGTCGGCAACCTGCAGGGCTCGAACGGCACCTTCTTCAAGTCCGACGTCACGATTGCCAACCGCCGCTCCGCTGCGCAGATCGTCTCCGTGGGCTTCCTGCAGCGAGGCGTGAACAACGGATCGGCGCAGGTACAGAACTTCTCGATCGGCGCGAACACCACCGACATCGAGACGGATTTTGTGGGGCGCATTCTCGGCAAGAGCGGCGTCCTGGGCACGCTGCTGGTCGTGGCGAGAACGTCGGCAGGCGCGGTCGATACGGCGGGTCAGATCGATGGCTTCTCTCGCATCTGGACTCCGCAGCCCGGATCGTCCGGAACCGTGTCGCAAGCGTTCGAATCGATCGATATTCAGGACAACCTGGCTACGTCCTACGGCTACGGGCTTCGCCAGGACGAATCATTCCGTACGAATGTCGGCTTGGTGAATCTGTACGACACGGCGAACACCTTCACCGTGTCGGTTGTGGGCCTCCGCGGCAGTAATTCGTTCACCCAGACCGTACAGCCATATTCGATGGAACAACCGTCGCTTCCTCCCGGTATCTACGGCGACTGCTACATTCGCATCACCTCGGGCACTTCGAACTTCAACTGGTGGAGTGCGTACGGGACGTCGGTGGACAACGTCACAGGCGACGGCTGGGTCTCACACGTGCACTGAGTGAGGGCGCCAACCGCGCTCACACCGTTACTTCTTCGAGCGCCGGCACCGCTTCGCGGGCGATGCCGTGGTGGAAGTTGTCGAACCTGAGGATCATCACCGTGCGGTCGTCATCGGCAGGACGGGTGCCGCAGTGGCGTGCCACAGCTTCGAGGATCTGATCGCGAATCGTGCTCGGGGAGCGGTCGACGGACCGTGACAGAAGAGCTTCGAGCTGGTCGAAGCCGAACGGTTCACCATGCTCGTCCTGCGCCTCGACGATTCCATCCGACAGATAAACGATGGCGTCACCTTCCTCCTCGGCGGTGTGCGTGCTGGTCGTGCTGCGAACGCCGAGGGGGAGGGAGGGAACCTCGATACCGCGCGGTTTCTGACCTTCGCGCAGCAGGTACGGGTAGAGATGTCCGGCGTTCGTGTGGCGGATCGTGCCCTTCTCCAGATCGAAAATCGTAAAGGCCAGGGTCATGAACGCACGGCGCTCCGTCGAACGGTAAACGAGGTCGTTAAGGCGGTGGAAGAGAGATGTCTCCTCGGCACCTTCCTCGACGAGCGTGGTGATGGCTGCCTTGACCATGGCCATGACCAGGCCGGTGGAAAGGCCGTGACCCGAGACATCGCCGATGGCCACGGCCAGGCGAGTCTTGTCGATGTTGAAGACGTCGTAGTAGTCACCGCCGATCGATGCCGTCGGCTCGAAGTGCGCCGAGAACGACACGCCGCGGAACTGCGGCCCTTCTTTCGGCAGAAGGTTCCGCTGGATCGAGGCCGCGATTTCGATCTCGCTCTGAAGACGCTCGTTTTCGGCGACGTTTACCAGCAGCGTGGCGATCGACTCGGTCATCCTGTCGAACGATTGCGCCATTTCGCCGAGCTGGTTCTGCGGTTTCATGGCGATGCGATAGGTGAAGTCACCGCGCTCGACCGCTTTCGTCCCTTTCTCGATGCGGTTCACGGCACGCGTGATGGAGAAGATCAGCACCGCAGCGAAGAGCACGGCCATCGCATAGAAGACAAGAAGCAGAATGACAAGGCCGGCCGTGAACTGAAGGAGGCCGCTGACATAGCTGTCCGCCTGTGCGCCGAAGTAGAAGTGAAAGAGGTTCTGGAAGGGATTGATGATGAGCGTGAAGAGCTCGTGGCGCCCATCGATGGTTGCGCCGCTGTCCCAGTCGGTCAGCGCGGTCACGTCGGCCCAGATGACTTTGCTGCCGATAGAGCGAAATATGAGGTCAGTCACTTCGCCGTCGTTGTTATCGTTGATGTTGAATGTGTGACCGCCTTTCCGTACAGGAATGCTGCCGTTGCGCGACTTGCTGGTGTTCTCGAGGCCCATCAGAACAGTCATCCCTGACTTGTCCTGTAGTTGTTCGACCCATTCGGTGTCGAGCGGCTCGATGAATACGATGGTTCGTGCAGGAGCACTCTGGCGGGAAGCGACGAGCAGCGGCTGATGGTTGCGCCACACCATGCCGCTGAACGTCGTCGATTTCAGCCACGCCGGCAGCTTCGCGCCTGACGGGTCGTTTGTGTCGTAGATCTCCAGGCTTTTCGTAACGCCGGCCGGCCGCTTGCCGGTGAGCGAATATTCGAACGCCGCGCTCTCGAGTTGTCCGAGAGCAGCCTGACGCTCGCCCCGCAATGCGGCGTGCGTCATCACCCCGCAGATCATGTAGCCGATCGTCAGCAACAGGATGGCGAAGAGAAAGAACGGCAGCATGCCGACCAGCACGTAACTGAGGAAAAGCCGTCGTCCCACCCGCCAGAACAACTTACGAAGCATCCAGCGGACGAAGACCGCGAAGCCGTAAAGCGTGAGGGCGATCAGGAGGAGGGATGCCAGGAACGTGGTGAAGGTGAAGAGGCCGAGGCCGGGAACATGAAGCGGCCCGAGAAGATACGTCAGAACCTCGTCGACGATGATGACCGCGAGTGCGGCCAACCACACCGCGAACAGGCGCGATCCTCGTCGCGTTCGCGGTGGCTCAGGTCTTTGTTGTACCGGCAGCATAGTAAGCGCTGCGGAGCGTATACGAAGAAACGGGGCAGCGGGTTCGGAGAGTCGGTTGTCGGTTATCGGTTATCGGGAGTAACCGTGTTTGCTCCGACAACCGACAACCCTTCCCCTCATATCTCCCGCAGAGCCTTCGTGATCGGCATCCGCGCCGCCGAGAGGGCCGGGAGCGCGCCGCCGATGATGCCGGCGATCAGTGCGATGACGATGCCGGTGATGGCCACGCGCGCGTCGACGCGGAAGTTGAAGGCCACCTCCGAGAACGTCTCGAAATTCGTCGTACCGGTCGAGATGGCATTGACCGGCAGAGCCAGCAGCAGACCGGCGATGCCACCGAGAAGCGAGATGAAAGCGCTCTCGATGATGACTGACAACAGGATCGTCCGTCGTTTGAAGCCGAGGGCGCGCATCGTGGCCAGCTCGCGGCCGCGTGAGGCGATGGCGGAGAACATCGTGTTCATCGTCCCGAGAATTGCGCCGATGGTCATGAAGAACGTCACGATCGCCACCAGGATCACGATACCTGCCAGACCGCTGGTCTGGTCGTCGTAGTACTTGTACTCGCTCTTCACGTCGAGCTTCAGCCGGTTGTCGTTCTTGATGCCGGCCTCGATCGACTCGAAGGCGCTTCGGTCGATCGGACGGACGATCACCGACGAATAGGCTTCACGTTTACGCGCCTGGCCAAGGAAATCGGCGTCACACCACATCTCCGAGTCGAAGGCGGTTCCCTTCGCGTCGAATACCCCGACCACGTTGTACTTCTGCGAGCCGAACTGAAAGGTGTCGCCGAGGCCCGTGTTGACGAACCGGTCGCGGATGCGCCGCGCCACGATCACCTCGTTCAGACCGGGCCGGAACATGCGGCCCTCGATCAACTGCACGTACGGCCGCATGGTGAATGCCATCGGCGTGACGCCGCGCACGAGGACGTTCGATCCCTTCGGGTCGTCTTTCTTCGGGATCTTGAAGATGATGACCAGCTCGCCCGAGATCATCGGAGACCCGTTGTTTTTAGCGATGCCGGGCATCGCGCGGATGATGCGGAAGGCGTCTTTGGTCACCCAGCTCGAGAGCTCGGCGGCGGCGCCCTCGCGCATCACCATCAGATTGTCTTTCGAGCCGGAGGAGACCACCGCGGAGTGGACGCCATTCTGCAGTGCCATCATCGAGATCATCACGGCGATGACGACGCCGATGCCGAGGATCGTCATCAGAGTCGAGATACGGCGCGCGGTCAGGTTGCCGATGTTGTATTTGAGCGGGATCATCAGACCACCCTCCGCAGACCGTCAACCACGCGCAGATTGGAAGCGCGCAGTGCGGGCAGACCACCGGCGAGAAGACCGACAGCGGCGGACGTCGCTACGCAGATCGCCAGCGTCTTCGCATGAATGCCGAAGTTCTGCAGGAAGCCTTGCGTCACTTTTCCCATATCGACGGCCGAGTAGATGAAGTGCGCGCCGAAGCTTCCCACGGCGCCGCCGATGATCGTTAGCAGGAGGAACTCCGTCAGCATGAGGGCCAGAATGAGCCGTTGCTCGAACCCGATGGCCTTCAGCACGGCGATCTCCGTAACGCGCTCGCGCGCCGACATCGACATCGTGATCGCCGCCAGCAGGATGACCATGAAGACCGCGCATGACGAAACAGCCGTAAACAGCAGCTTCACGTTCCCCATCATCGACATGAAGTTCTGCTGGAACTCTTTCTCGGTGAATGTCTCGGTCGGATAGTCGCTGTTCTTGAACATGGCGTCGATCTGCTGGCTGAGCGCGGCCATCTGCTTCGGGTCCTTCACCTTGACCCAGATCGTGCCGACTTCGCTGCGGTCGCCGTTGGCGTGCTCGAAGTACTCCATCGGGAAGAAGAGCGATCCGGTGTCGACCGGGTGGAGAAACGTGCCCCGGATGGTCAGTTCCGGATCGAAGGGAAAGATCTGACGCTTGAGGGTGATGCGGTCACCGATCTTCCAGCCGAATCGTTTCATCAGCGCCTCCGCGACGAGGGCGCCGCGGCGATCGGCCAGAAAGTCAGCCCGCTGCTTCGGATCGATTTTGTAGTCGTCCCAGACCACCGGCATCTTTTCGCCGTCGATTGCGAAGTTCGCAAAGAAGTTCGACTTCTCTTTGTAGTACGCGCCGATCCATTGCAGCTTGGCCGTTTCGACCACACCCGGAAGCTGACGGATTTTCTGCTCGTGTGAATACGGCAGCAGTGTGGCCAGCGAGATGGCCGACTGGACGACGATGCGGTTCGAGCCCACACCGGCGTTCGAGAATTCCTCGAAGTTGTCGAGGATGGCCAGCAGCGTGGCCACGAAGAAGAAGATGACGGCCAGCAGCAGCATCGTCAGGATGGCCCGCAACTTGTTGCGGAAGAGATTGCGGCGGATCAGCTTCGCGAATCTCATGCGTGCGCCGCCGTCTCGGCGCCGGCGACGCCTTCGACGAGTAGTCCTTTCTCGAGGTGCAGCGTGCGCTTGGCGTGTAGCGCTGCTTTCGGATCGTGCGTGACCATGACGATCGTTTTCTGGAAGTCGGCGTTGAGGCGCTGCAGGAGATCGAGGGTCTCTTCCGCATTCTTGGCATCGAGATCGCCGGTCGGCTCATCGGCCACCAGGAGCGTCGGGTCGGTGACGATGGCGCGGGCGATAGCGACACGCTGCTCCTGACCGCCGGAGAGCTGCCGCGGATAGTGAAAGGAGCGGTCGCCGAGGCCGACGATACCGAGGGCGGCCTGCACGTGCTCGCGGCGCTCCTTCTTTGAGAGCTTCGTCAGCAGCAGCGGCAGCTCGACGTTCTCGAAGGCGTTCAGCACCGGGATGAGGTTGTACATCTGAAAAATGAAGCCGACGTGGCGCGACCGCCAACTGGCCAGTTGCGTCTCCGAGAAGCGCGAGATCTCCTTGTCGTCGACGGAGATACGCCCGGCGGTCGGCCGGTCGATGCCGGCGATGAGGTTGAGCAGCGTCGTCTTGCCGGAGCCGGATGGTCCCATCAGCGCCAGGAAGTCGCCGCGCGGCACATCGACGGTCACGCCGTTGAGCACCGGCACTTCGAACGCATCGCGCTTGTAGACTTTCCTGACGTTATCGATCTCGACGAGTGTAGCCATCGCTCCTCCGTTAACTATTCAAACCGAATCAACTGTCCGCTTTCGAGCGTGTCGACACCCGAGGTGACGACGCGGTCGCCGGCATTGACGCCGCTCGTGATCTCAATCCGTTTCTCGCGCACGGCGCCGGTGGTGACGTGCCGCAACGTGACGTGCTTGTCCGCACCGACGACAGCCACGTTGCCGCCGGAGATGGCAGATGCCGGAATCCAGATCTTCGCCGGCTCGCGCATCTCGGCGTCGGTGCGCTCGTTCTGCAGGAACGACACGCTGGAGCTCATTTCGGGGAGGAGCCGATCGCCGGGATCGACGATCCTCACCTTCACCTGTACCGTTGCTTTGGCCCGGTCGGCCGTGGGGATGATCTGCCGCAGCACGCCTTTCCACTTCTGGTTCGGAAAGGCGTCCACGCCGACTTCCGCGGCCTGCCCTTCGTGCAACTGCCCGATGCTCGATTCGTTGACATCGGCGACGACTTCGAGCGTCTTCAGGTCGACGAGCGTGCAGATCGCGCCGGCTGGCAGCGTGCCGCCGACCTGTCCCATCATCACGGACGAGATCACTTCGCCCACCTCGGTGTTCTTCGTCGCAATGGTTCCATCGAACGGCGCGCGGACGACCATGTCCTGCATGTTGATGCGAATCTGATCGACTCGCGCCCTGGCCCCTTTGAGCTGCGCCTCGGCGCCGTCGAGCTGGGAGCGCGTGGTGACGCCGTCTTTCCAGAGCGCGGCCTGCCGTTTCCATTCACGGTCGGCCTGCTGGAGCGCGGCGTTGGCCTCGTCGAGCTGTGCCTGCAGGTTCGTGCTCTCGAGGATGGCCAGTACCTGACCGCTGCGCACTCGGTCGCCGACGTCGAAGTTCAGGCGAACGACTTTGCCGGAGATTTTCGGGGTGATTTTCGATTGACGGTCCGCTACCAGATAGCCGGTGGCGGTGAGCAACGGAGGATTGGTGACGTTGACCGACGGCTTGACCACGAGCGTGTCGACAACCGGCGCGCGGCGGGGCACAATCCACACCTTGTAGATCGCGATCGCGGCCCCGATGACGACGGCTAGCGCGAAAATCCAGACCGCAATCGTGCCCAAAGGCACGCCTCGCGCGTCGTGTTCTTCTCTGTCAATGCGCAGAGCTGAGAGGTCGGGCCGCGGGCGGTCTTCGGTAACTGACATTCGTAGGTCCGTGGTGAGCGGACCGACATGATACCGAAAGAGGTTCTAGAAGCTTGCGCAGCAGAACCGATAAAGCGGAGATGGTGGCCGAGCCTTGGGCAACCAACGCTGCCGGCCGTGCCGGCTAGAAGCTGCGGAACTGGAGACTCTTCGGTTCCTGCTCGGCGACGTACATGCGGCTGGTGGTGCCGTCACAATACGCCCAGTCGTGGCTGATGCCGGTGACGAACAGCGCGTCGTCAGGACAAAGCTCGCCAAGCGCCAGGCCGAGCGTGTGAACGTCGGTGCGATCGTCCGATTGAACGACGAAGGTCGATTCGAACGGCAGCTCGACGATGACGCCGAGGCGGGCGATAGCGTCGTGCAGTTCGCTGTAGTCGGAACCCGGCGTGAGGCTGTGCCGGACGAGGAGGAAATCGCGCGTGCTCGTGAACTGGGAGCAGCCGACCAGGACGCGGGCATCATCGCCGACTTCGATCCTCAGATACCTGACCAGGAGCTCGGCGTGGCCTCCCTCGGGCACCCAGACGTTCCAGCTCTGATCGAAGTTGGCCTCGGCGCCGAGACGCCGCATGGCGTCTGAGACCCTGACTGTCAGCTCGCCTTCATAGCAGACCTGAAAAAGCTTGATATCCCCCATCACGCCCTCCCGCAGAACTGTCAGTCGATGGCAAATGATAGCACGCAACTTTGTGCAGGCGATGGCAGGCTTCTTGAGTTATCCGAGCGGCAAAGGAGACTTACTCATGCGTATGAATCGCGACGAAGTGAAAGGAAGAGTCGATCAGGCGAGCGGTGCCGTGAAGGAAAAAGCGGGCCGGGTGATGAACGATCCGGTTCTGGAAGAGAAGGGTGCTGATCAGCGCGCCAGCGGCAAGATCGAGGCAGGCTTCGGCAAGGCTCGCCGCAAGGCGGGCGAGGCGATGAAGGACGCCGGCGACAAGCTCGGCAAGTAATTCAGCGCGGCTGAGAAGGCCTCGAAGCGGTGCGGTAAACCCGCCGGCGCGAAGAGGAAGTCGTTCGGCTCGAACGTCTTCCTCTCCTTGCCGCAAACAAATGTCCCGCGCCCGCCGATGACGATGTACGCCTCATCCCGCGTGTGCGGCGTCTGCATGTCGACGCCGCGCGGCGCATACAACTTGACCGTGAGCGTGCCGTGCTCGAAGACGAGCGTGGAGCGCTCACCGGCCGGGCCGGGGATGAGGTGAAGAAAATCGGCGGGATCGATGCGCGCGCCGGATGTCATTCGAGCGTCAGGGGAAAATCTCGAGATCCGGGTCGAGCGTTGGTGTATCAGGTGCGGTGATGTCGTATTTTATGTTGCGCATCGTGCTGCCCGTCGTGAACGGACCGGCCGAACAAACCCACCTGGACCCTTGGAATGAGCAAGTCACGGGCGGTTCACCAGCAGGTAGAACGATCGTGAATTGCTGGTCTTGCGTCGTTGACTTCCATTCGATCGTGTCCTGGTTTTTCTTCAGTTGGATTGGTGTCGTCGGATCGATCGCGATTCCGACGCCAGGCGTAACGGTCACGGACACATCTTTCGGCATGGTGCCACCTCCGGTTATCAATTGTTTGCTGAACCCTTCGCAATTGTAGCCGTTGTGGCCGCCTTGAAACTCTCTTTTTGACGCAGAATGGCGAACTCGGGGTCACTGGCAATTTGAGCCGGGTTGCAGCCATGGACGACCGCAGCGTGAAGCCATGTCGCGGCACGTTTCTCGTCGCCGGCCAGCAGGGAAACGATGGCGGCGCGGTAGATGCTGTTGACATCGTTCGCATCAATCCGCAGCGCCGCGCCGATCTCGGCCTGGGCCTCAGCTAATTTGCCCCGCTTTGCCAGACACTCCGCGAGACGGGAGTGTGCGTCAGCGTTACGGTCGTTGAGCTCGATCTGTTGACGAGCCAAAGAAATCGCGGAGTCATAGGCGACTGTCGATTTTGGTTCGTTGCCGGGAATCCAACGGTACGCATCGCCTAAGTTGGCCAGGTATCGATAACTGCTTGGACTCATCGCCGACGCCTTCGCATAGGCTGATGCCGCATCCGAATAGCGTCCAACGTAGTAGTAGCAGGTTCCGAGGTTCGAATATCCCTGATCGGTCGGGCTGCGCTTCAGCATCTGCTCGTACAAAGAGATGGCTTCCTGGTACCTGCCGAGGGCCTGATAGGAAGCACCGAGGTTGTTGCGGGCTCGCACATTGTCTGGAACGAGCGAAACGACCTTCTGAAACTGTTGGGACGCATCCTGATACCGGCCGTGGACAAAATAGAAACCACCCAGCTTGTTGTAGCCCGCCCAATAGTTGGGTTGGAGGTCGATCGCTTTCTTGTACGCCGCTTCCGCGTCGGCCAGATTGCCTGCCGCTTTGTAGGCCTCTGCCAGTTCGAGCGTCGCGTCGGCGCTGTTCGGCTGCTGCAAAAGCGCCTGCTTCAGCTCTCCTATTGCCGCGTTTGTCTGGCCTGTCAGGCGCCTCAACTGGCCGAGCGTGATGTGAAGCTCGAAGTTCTGGGGATCGCTGGAAACAGCCCGCTCGCATGCTGCTGCCGCCGGAGTCGCCCACTTGGCGTCATGCGTCAACTGGAACTTTGCCATGTATGCCCGCCCCAACGCTGCCTGCACGGACGCCGAGGAGCTCTGTGCGGCTATGCCCTCGAGGAGGTGGATGGCGCTGTCGACGGACGCCTCGCTATCGTAGCGGCGGAGGTGGCCAAGGGCTTCGAGGTAGCGGGTCTGCGAGACGCTGCTGTCGGGCGAGGCGGGGCGGAAGGAGGGGGCGCCGAGTTGAAGCGATGCGGCGATGCTGTCCGCCAGCTTGTCCTGGATCGTGAAAAGCTCCGAGACGGATCCCTCGATCAGGTCGCCGGAGCGGGACGTCCCATGGCTCAGATCGATCACTTCGTAAGCCACGCGGAGGCTCGTCACTGCGTCCGGCGTCGTGGGACGCATCACCTGCACCGAGGCGAAGTGTGCCAGCCGGGCGGAGAGAGTTTCCGCGAGACCGTCGACGACGAGCTGACCGTTCGGCTCACCGGTCAGGTCCTTGAATCGCATCACCGCCAGATACTTCTTCGAAGATACGGTCTGCGAAACGGAAGGTCCGGCCGAAATGCCGTACCGCGCCACGATGGCGATCCCGCCCGCAAGAAGCAGCGCCCCCGCGACGATTGCCGCGATCGTGAGCTTCTGCCGCGACACCTTCGGCGGCCGTGGGACTTCCTCCGACTGCGTCATCGTGGCGAAGCGGTCGCGGATGTTGCGGAGGTCTCGGGCGAGGTCGCGTGTCGACGAGAAGCGCTCCTCGACCTCCTTCGACAACAGCCGTTCCACGATCCAGCAGAAGGGCTGCGGCGCCTGCACGTTGAAACGTGTGATCGGAGGCGGCTCCTCGTGAAGGATCGCCGAAAGTGTATCGATGGCGTTGTCGGCCTCGAAGGCCGGCTTGCCGGTGGCCAGTTCGTAGAGGATCGCGCCGAGCGCGAACTGGTCGGAGCGGAAGTCGAGCGGCTTGCCGGTAGCCTGTTCCGGCGACATGTAGCCGACCGTGCCGAGGATCGTGCCGGGGTTCGTGCCGGGGAGGTCGAGCTGGGCCGTATCCTCGTCCTCGCCGGCGGGACGGATGATCTTGGCCAGGCCGAAGTCGAGGATCTTGACGTAGCCGTCCTTCGTGATCATCACGTTCTCCGGCTTGAGATCGCGATGGATGATCCCCTGCTCGTGCGCGGCTGCCAGGCCGTCGGCAATCTGCGCGGCGATGTCGAGCGTCTTCCGGTTCGTCAGCGGTCCGTTGCTGATGAGGCCGCGCAGGTCGCGCCCGTCGATGAACTCCATCACGATATAGGGCGAGCCGGAGCCCTGGTCCATGCCCACCTCGTGGATCGTGACGATGTTCGGATGATTGAGCGCCGAGGCCGAGCGCGCCTCGCGGGTGAAGCGGGCCAGCGTCTCCTTATCGCCGGAGAGGCGCACGGGCAACAGCTTGATCGCGACTTTGCGTCCGAGGGACGGATCGCGCGCGACATACACCTCGCCCATCCCGCCCGCCCCGAGCGGGGCCAGGATCTTGTATTGCCCGAGCTGTTCGCGCATGGCAGTCACTGAGAGGGGATCTGCCTGCGATTCTACCCTGCCGCTTCGCGGCGTTGTCGGTGATCTGCGCCTGCGTGAATCTGCGCTGCGCGCGTTGTCGGTTATCGGTTGTCCGTTGTCGGAGCTTCCGAGCTATGTAGCCGCTCTTTCGATTCCGACAACCGATAACCGACAACCGACAACGCGCGTCAGCGCAGATGGCAAAGCCGCCGTTACGCCGCTTCCGGCACCCGGCGCAGCGTTCTCACCACCCACTTCCACTGGCGACGTGACTGCTGCACGTGCTGGCGGGAACGGCGGCGGGTATCACGCCACGACTTCGAGAGGCCTTCGGCCTTCTCCTCGGCGTGCTGCCGCCAGAGCTTCAGCGCCGTCTCGAGATGCTCCATAGCCACGTGTGCGCGGCGGCGGATCTCGTCGCCCATCGATCCGGGCGTCGAATCAATCCGCGTCTTGACGGTTTTCAGCGCTGCCTGCATGCGCGCCTGTTCGATCTGCGGCATCGGCGCGGTGCGAAGGTCGGAGGCCAGACCGACAGACTTGAAGGCCGAGATCAGCCACTTCGACGGGTCCCACTGATACCAGCGGATGCCGTTGCGGAAGTCGGTGGGGAAACGGTGGTGGAAGCTGTGGTAGCCCTCGCCGAGCGTCAGCATGGCCACCAGCCAGTTGTCGCGCGCCGAAACTTCGGCGTTGAACAGTGGTTTGCCGAGCGTGTGTGCCAGCGAGTTGACGAAGAACGTCGTGTGATGGATGACCACGATGCGCAGGAACCCGCCCCACAGCAGGCCGGCGATCGGATTGCCGAACGCGGCGCCGATCAGCGTCGGGATGCCGAAGCCGGCCACGATCAGGATGGCCTTGTGCCACTTGTTCTGCCACATCACGATCGGGTTCTTCAACAGATCGGGCGAGTTGGCGAACGTATCGTCGAACTGTTCGTTCTTCACGAAAATCCAGAAGATGTGCGCCCACCAGAACCCGCGCTTGATGTTGTACGGATCCCAGTCTTTGTCGACGTGCTTGTGGTGCACGCGGTGGCTCGATGACCACCAGAGGATCGAGTTCTCCGCCGCCATGGCGCCGAAGAAGGCGAAAAGCCCCTGCACGATCGGCGACGCTTCGTAGGTTTTGTGGGAGAAGAAGCGGTGGTAGCCGGCGCAGATCGAGAATCCGACCAGGGCGTACATGACCACCAACAGGATCGGCATCCAGAGGTGGAAGCCGTGAGTCCACGTCCAAGCGGCGGTTCCGAAGATGCCGACCACAGGCGTGAGAGAGAGGAACGCGATGTTCACCCAGTCTTTTTTCTGATGCTTGACCGATTCGCTGATGACGACACCTCCGATGTAGCGGACACACGATAACCCTGTTCGGGTGGACCGTATTGCTCCAAATTGAACTCACTCATCCGTGGATGGAGATCCTTCGAGTCGCTTCGCGAGTCTCAGGACCGCGCCCTCGGCGCGGCATTCTACGAAGTTCTTCGTTGACAGCTACGAGTTGCTTCGTACATGATGTTCCAACGAAGGAGACCACCATGAAAACAGCGCTTCTGATCCTCGTCGCCGTCGCCATCTGCTTCACCATCTATGCCGCCAGCGATTCGCGCAACGGCGTCTGGACGGCCGAGCTGAACGCAGACGGCACCACCCTGCAGATGACCGTCTTCCGCGGCAACCGCGATTCGCGCGCCGGCGGTCATCACGGTTGGAACAACACCATGGGTTTCGAGCTGTCGGTGGCGTCGCTCTCCGGCCTGACCACCGCCGACATCAACTCGGCCGCCGCGAACGTGCTGTTCTCGATGTCGCGGCCGGCCGGCAACATCAGCTTCGAGGGCCGCTTCGCCAACGGCAACGGCGCGGGCAATTTCAAGTTCGCCCCGAGCGAAACCTTTGTTCGCGATATGGCCGCCCTAGGCTACACGGCGTTCAAGGACGACGATCTGCTGATGTTCGCGACGACCGAGTTTTCGCCGCAGACGGTGCGCGATCTCCGCACCCTCGGCTACCAGCCGTCGCAGAAGGAGATCGAGGAGGTGGCGATCTTTCATATCGACGCCAATGCCGTGAAGGAGTTCGCCCGCCTCGGCTATCCGAATCTGACCCTGCGCGAGTTGGTGAACTTCCGCGTCGGCAACGTGAACGCGGCATTCGTGAACGGGATGCGCGAGCTCGGCTACACCGACGTCTCCGCCAGCAAGTTAGCCAATCTGGCCATCCTCGGCGTGACGCCTGCCTACGTCCGCGAGCTGCGCGCGGCGGGGCTGACGAACCTGACGCCGCACGAAGCGGAAGAGCTTCGCATCGGCGGCATCACAACCGCAAAGATCGACGCCTACAAAAAGCTCGGCTATTCGCTTTCCCCGCGGGAGCTGAGCGAGTTCGGTATCCAGGGCGTGACGCCGAAGAACATCGAAGAGCTGCGCGCCATGGGCTTCACCAACCTGACCCCTCACCAGCTCACCGAGATGCGCATCTTCGGCGTGACCCCCGACTTCATCCGCAAGATGGAAGCGAGCGGATACAAGGCGGTCCCGGTCGACAAACTGATCAAGATCCGCATGAGCGGGGCGGATGAGCTGGTGACGGGACGGAGGTAGGGGACTGCGCGGTAGAAACGTTCTTGCGCTTCTGATGGCGGAGCCTTGGGCAACCAACGCTGCCGGCCGTGCCGGCTAGGTTCAACACCTCGCCGCTTCGTGCGTATCGGCACGAGGAGAAACCATATGAACAAGAACCGACTGTTGTGTCTGGCTGTAGCCGTCTGTTTCGTCTTCACCTTCGCGGCGATGGGCCAGGGAAGGCAGAACCAGACCTTCACCGAGCGCTACGGCCAGCAACTCAACCTGACCGATGTGCAGAAGAAGCAGATCGACGAGCTCGACGCGAAGTTCCAGAAGGAGCACGCTGAGTTCCTCGAATCGTTCCAGAAGACGATGACCGAGTACCGCGAAGCGCGCCAGGCCAACGACACCGCCAAGGTCCAGGCCCTTCAGCCGAAGGTCGACGAGTTGCGGCCGGAGATGACGAAGCTGCGCACCGCCCACGAAGAGAAGATCGCCGCCACCTTCACCGACGATCAGAAAGCGCAGTGGAAGAAGATCCAGGAAGAGCGCGAAGCGCGCATGAAGCAGCGGCAGTAAGAACCGTGATGTTTTGGAGTCCACTAGGTGGACTCGTGGAGGTCACCTAGTGATGTTTTGGAGTCCATGAGTGGATTCGTGGAGTCCACCTAGTGATGTTTTGGAGTCCACTAGTGGACTCGTGGAGTCCACGTAGTGATGTTTTAGAGTCCACTAGTGGACTCGTGGAGTCCACGTAGTGATGTTTTAGAGTCCACTAGTGGACTCGACGAGTATGGGAGTTCACCATTTCTGGTGAGTTAACCACCTCCGAACTGGCTTTTGGGTGCGGGACTACTTTGCGTGCAAAGCTGCACGGAGGTTATCTCGGTGCCCCTATCGTGATTTTTTACATCATCGGGATGTCCACTCCCCGCGTCTTCGCCGCGTCAATCGCGACCTCGTACCCCGCATCCGCGTGACGCATGACGCCGGTACCGGGATCGGTGGTCAGCACCCGCTGCAGCCGCTCGGCCGCGGCATCGGTGCCGTCCGCGACGACTACCATGCCCGCGTGCAGTGAGTAGCCGATGCCGACGCCGCCGCCGTGGTGGAACGACACCCAGGTCGCGCCGGCGGCGGTGTTGAGGAGGGCGTTGAGGATCGGCCAGTCGGCGATGGCGTCCGAGCCATCCTTCATCCCCTCGGTCTCGCGATTCGGTGAGGCGACGGAGCCGGCGTCGAGGTGATCGCGTCCGATGACGATCGGCGCGGAGACCTTGCCCGTCCGTACGAGCTCGTTGAAGAGCAGCCCCGCCTTGTCGCGCTCGCCGTAGCCGAGCCAGCAGATGCGCGCCGGCAATCCCTGAAACTCGACCCGCTTCTGGGCCATGCGGATCCAGCGATGCAGTGCCGCGTCGTGCGGGAAAAGCTCGAGGATCGCTTCATCGCTGATAAAAATATCGTTCGGATCGCCGGACAGAGCCGCCCAGCGGAACGGCCCGCGCCCTTCGCAGAAGAGCGGCCGGATGAAGAGCGGGACGAAGCCGCCGACGTCGAAGGCATCTTTGACGCCGGCCTTCAACGCCTGCCCGCGCAGGTTGTTGCCGTAGTCAAACGTGATCGCCCCTCGGCGCTGCAACTCTAGCATCGCTTTCATGTGCCGAGTCATCGTGTCGTACGACAGCTCGATGTACGCCTCCGGACTGCTGTCGCGCATCGCCAGGGCCGCGTCGTACGACAAACCGGCCGGCACGTAGCCATTCAGCTCGTCGTGCGCCGAGGTCTGATCGGTGAGGATGTCGGGGACGAGGTTGCGCTCGATCAGAGCTTCGAGCAGCTCCACCGCATTCGCCACGACACTGATTGACACCGCCTCGCCGCGGTCACGCGCTTCGATGGCGCGTTTGATGGCGGCGTCGAGCGATGGCGCCTGTTCGTCGAGGTACCTCTTATCCAGCCGCCGCTGAATGCGCGACCGATCGACCTCGGCGACGAGTGCCGTGGCCTCGTTCATCGTCGCCGCCAGCGGCTGCGCGCCCCCCATCCCCCCCAGCCCGGCGGTAACGACCAGCTTCCCTCGGAGCGAATTGTCGAAGCGGGTTTTGGCCACCGAGGCGAAACACTCGAAGGTGCCCTGCAGGATGCCCTGCGTGCCGATATAGATCCACGACCCGGCCGTCATCTGGCCGTACATCGTCAGTCCGAGTGCGTCCAGACGGCGAAACTCGTCCCAGGTGGCCCAGTGAGGGACGAGATTGGAGTTGGCAATCAGCACGCGCGGCGCGTTTTCGTGCGTGCGAAAGACGCCGACCGGCTTGCCGGATTGCACCAGCAGCGTCTCGTCATTCTTCAGACGCTTTAGGGTAGCGACGATGGCGTCGTAGCACTCCCAGTTGCGCGCCGCCTTGCCGATGCCGCCGTAGACGATGAGCTGCTCCGGCCTCTCCGCCACCTCGGGGTCGAGGTTGTTCATCAGCATCCGCATCGCCGCCTCCTGCTGCCATCCGAGGCAGGAGAGAGTGGTACCGCGCGGGGAGCGAATGACGCGTGGTTCTTCGACGGTCGTCGTCATGATCTGATTCTAGTCCGATGGCCACCAACCGTCCGAGTGTGTACGTGGAGACCAGCGTCATCAGTTACCTGGTCGCCCGCCCGAGTCTCAGCAGCGTGCGCGTTGCGGCAAATCAGGAGACGACACGTGAAGGGTGGCAAATGAGACGCGAAAGGTTTGATCTCTACGTGTCCGCCGTCGTCGTGGGCGAGGCCCAGCGAGGCGATCAAGCCATTGCTTCCGCGCGCATGGAAATCGTGCGAGGGTTGCGTCTTGCGCAGGTAACGCCCGAAGCGCTCGACCTCGCGGCGGCTCTGATCGAGGGAGCCGGCGTTCCGAGAAAAGCGAACGAGGACGCTCTTCACATCGCAACTGCTGCGGCGAATGGACTTGACTATCTCCTCACCTGGAACTGTACTCATATCGCGAATGCGGTCACCATCCCTCGCGTTAAACTCAATCTGCAGGGCTCGAGGCTTCGAGCCTCCGCTCATCTATACTCCCCAGGAACTGATGGAAGGTTGACGCCGTGGAAGATCCAATCGTCGAAGAAACCCGCGAAGCGCGGCGTCAGCTCGATGCCGAATTCGGCGGAGATATAGACCGGCTGTACGCGTACCTGCGCGAGATCGAGCATGCGAACGCGGAAAGAGTCGTGCGACTCGAGCCGAAACCTCCTGTGGCCAGCCAACGGAAGATCTCGTAAAACGGATGCATCCGGCCCGGGACGGTCATGCCGCGCCAGTTTCTTCGATGGTCCCCGTCATGATCTGATTCTCGTCCCATGGCCACCAAGAAACAGGAGCGCGCCAACGACATCGTCGTCCGCCTCAAGCAGATGTACCCCAAGGCGAAGTGCGCGCTCGACTTCACCAACGCCTTCGAGCTGCTGATCGCCACCATCCTCTCCGCCCAGTCAACCGACGTCCGCGTCAACATCGTCACCAAATCGCTCTTCCGCAAGTACCCGAGCCCGCAGGCGTTTGCCGAGGCCAGCCAGGTGGAGATGGAGCGCGACGTTAAGCAGACCGGCTTCTTTCGCAACAAAGCCAAGGCCGTGATCGCCGCCTCGAAGGCCATCGTCGAGAAACACAGCGGCGAGGTTCCAAGGACGATGGACGAGCTGACCGCGCTCCCCGGCGTCGGCCGCAAGACCGCGAACGTCGTCCTCTCCAACGCCTTCAAGATCGCCGTCGGCATCGTCGTCGACACCCACGTCACCCGCGTCTCCGCCCGCCTCGGCCTGACCGCCACTGACGACGCGGTGAAGATCGAGCAGGATCTGATGAAGCTGATCCCGCAAAAGGAGTGGACGAACTTCTCGCACCGGATCATCGCGCACGGACGGACGATCTGTATCGCCCGGAAGCCGAAGTGCGCGCAATGCGCGTTGAATGAGTTGTGTCCGAGCGCGGTGGAGGCGCCGGAGTAGGGTGGGGTCGTTTCTCGACTTTTGTTGCATATTTAATAGATAATATTCGAATACCTATCCAACCGAAATTGCAACCGTCGACCGCTAGGTCCTCATCTCGTCACAGCGAGGCTAGCCATGGGCCGCAAGACTAGATCCAGGAAACAGAAACGCAGGTCTGAGGAATCTGCCCCACGAGGCGCGCGCCGCGCCGCCCGACAATGGCGTTTGTACCGGCGGGGGTACGGACGGGCTGCTCTCTTTGCCCTCGGCAGTCTGGCGGTTGTGGTAATTGCTTCCATCTATCTCCGTTCTGCCATTCCAGTATCAGTTAGCGCCGTACTATCGAGTTCGGGCAACGCCCAGTTTACATACACGACGCGCCAACAGGACACGTACAGTCCGGCTTGCGGCTGTATGGCTGATAAGTCAGAACGCTGGCGTGGAATCACCTTCGCCGCGCGACGACTTCAGGTCGCCAACGTCACCGAGGCTCAGCGCACGGCATTTTGGGTGATGGCTGCCGAGCCCTCTAAGTTGGACTGGTCCCCAACTCTATTTCGACCGCGCTTCCGAGTGCTTCAGCTATCAGTTGCTGGCCAAAAGACCCTCGGCCCGCTGGACATATTGAACGCCGCCACGACGCTCGGCGTCGGAATAGTCGAGGACATAACTTTAGCCGATCAGGATGCAGCAGCTTTGGTGACCGATCGACCTGTCGTTGTGATGCTGCCCGGCAATTATCCGGTCGCCGCGTATATACCAGTCGAAAACTCGCGCGTGTCTATCACGCAGCGTGAATCTACATTTCCTAACGACCAAGAGCCACCGCTCATTCGTGAGGACTACCCTGCTTCGAGAGATCGAGTTGACCACGTCGGCAATGTCGTTTCCGGAGACGCGATGGCCTACCCCATGATGGATTTCGTGGGTACCGAGACAATTCTGGTCACGGAGGACCCGTCGGCAGCATTTGTTTCAGCTAATCGTCGCTACTCATTGAATGCTATCAGTGTCCAGGGGAGGAAGAGTGTTACGGCCATAGTCGTTGATAGCCCTTTCAGTACGCGTATCTCCGCGATGCCTTTTGGTGAGACCGTTGACAAGTTACCTGTTGCAGACCCCGCCCTGGAACCGATGCGTTCCAAATTCACGCAGCCGGACTTGCCGGCGCGACCGCTCGGACCCGGAGAAGAAATTGTTAACGTTGGCGCTGGTCCAGTCGATCTGCCAACTGACGTCGAGCCGAGAAGACGCGGTAACTTGGAGGTGACAATTCTGGAGTCCTTAGTCCCGTCGGAGTATTCGCGGCTAGAACAATCTCTCAAAAGGTCCGACATGGTGTGGGCCCATGATATTAGGAGTAGAGCGCAAGAACTAGATCACCACAGCGAGGACTTTCGATATCCCCCGATTCCGCCGGTCGGCGGCTTCAACGTTTTCGGATTGTTGGCCCAACTAGCCCTACACGTGAAAAGGGGTCGGATCATGGTTGGTGCTGGCACCGTGCCCATTGATGCGCCGAGCGTCGTCGAGTTTAAAGAAATTCTAGCATTCACACCTAGGCGTAACGTCATACCGATCCCACTAGTTGTGAATGGCCTAGAACAGTCACTGGACTATAGTGTGGAAGCAACTAGTAAACTTTCAGTCAATGGGGCGCCCATTAGAATGCAGGCAGACCGGAAGCGTGCAGTTATCGAGTATAGCGTCGCGTTAGCAGCCATCATCCAGGCCATTGCCGCTGTCGCCGCTGTCTGGCCGCGTGGCGGCCGCGATTTGACGAAGCTCCCTCCATTATCAGGGGTTAGGTGAAGGAGCCAAGGCGTAGTTTCTTGGCCGATGGCCAAATACTAATCTAAGCGACTCAATGCTAGGCATCAGCGGCAAGAAGCTCAGAGCTTCCTTGATTTCGGCGATCACGAGGCATATGATCATGGACGAATCCACCCGTTCCAATATCCGCCACATCTTCCTCTCTCCGCGTCCCAACTTTGCCCTTCTGACGGCGTCGGATCTGCTCGGGATGACGCTCAAGGAGCTGAAACGGGAGATCGAGGATGGAGGGATTGTAGCGGTTTCGACGGCGCTCGGGCAGCGGATGACGCGGGAGGAGCTGGTCGCGGTGGCGATGGAGAAGTGGGAGCAGGGAGTCATCGAGGCCGCGCTGGGGAAGGACGCCGCGGTCGTCCTCCCGGAGGCGATCCGGCTGGTGGAGCTTCGAGCGAGAGTTCCGCGGTATCAGCGTGACGTGCTGCGGGCTCTGGCGCGGCGGGAGGGGGACGTCGGTCGATGCGGTGCTGACGCGCGAGCTGGAAGATGTCGCCTGTTCGTATCGGGACGAGCTGGGCCGACTCGGTGCCGGAGTTGGCGGTGGCGCTGGCGTGGCCGGAGGGAGCGGCGTCCGCTGCGCGTTGAAGATCCGGTCTGAAATTGGCTCGATGGAATAAATCGGGGGGCTCGCTGATCTTTCCGCCTCATTCCCGCCCTTTTTCGATCCAAAACGGATTGGCATCAACAAAATTTTGTTGACGCCAACAAAAACCTTGTTGCCATCGACAGCGAGCTTGTTGCCGTCAACAGGGAACTTGTTGCCGTCGACACAAAGTTTGTTGACGGTAACACCTGACTTGTTGGACGCAACAATCAACTTGTTGATGCCAACACCGGGCTTGTTGACGGTAACACCTGACTTGTCGGGCCCAACAGGCAACTCGTTGATGCCAACACCGGACTTGTTGACGGCTACAAATCTCTGTTGACGTCAGCACCGAGCGTGTTGAGGTCAACAGGCAGCTTGTTGACGGCAACACGAACGTTGCCGGCGTCAACACCGAACTTGTCGGCGGCAACACGAATCGGATCTGTGTCAGGATCGCCGGGTGAGCGCGTGGCCATGCTTCCGGTGCGGCTGAGTGGTTCGATCGCGTTGGGACTCCGCCGCCGGGATGGCAAGGGTAGGTGATTCTTTCGGGCACCGGGATGAGAACTCTGGTACCTCAGCGATGAGGCGACCTGGGAAACATACGACTGATCAACAACGAGACCTTCGCGCGAGCCGGCACAGACAAGAGGGTCTGTGCCATGCCACATGGCAATGGATTTCAGTCGGGGTTATGAAGGAGGGAGTCTCTCATGTGTCTCTCTCACGCCGCGTTGAAGGACGGACCACGCGCGGACAAACGCGCGAAGCGCAGGTTACGGTGGATCGCTCGTCCCCAGCTTCGTCCAGGGTCCGCATCTCGCGAGGCGCCAGAAGGTCTTCGCGCCGCCGATGAGGAAGCCGTGTTTGCGGATCGATTCGTGTCCGTACCAGGAGCAGGTCGGGGTGAATCGGCACTCGATGACGCCGCGGAGGTGGGGGGAAACGTGGCTTCGGTATTCGTCGATGGCGGCGAGGGTCATCCGGGCGTCGAGCGCGTAGCGGGGTGGTACGAGGAAGTCGTGGGCGATCCAGATGGCGATTACCAGGACGGCGATTCGTTTGCCTCGGGTCATCGTCATTCCGGGCGAGAGTGGCTGGCGGGTGGGTTAGCAGCAAATGTTGGGCGCTCGTCAGACCGGAGGCGAGACGCCTCCGGGCCAGCCGGCGAGACGCCAGCGCTCCGGCGCTTCGCGCTTAACGCGCGCTTCGCGCTCATCGCTCCGCTGCCTTCGCTTCGTCCCATAGGGCGTCCAGCTCTTCCAGGGTCAGGTCATCCACGTTGCGGCCGCTTTCGCGGACGTGCGATTCCATCGAGCCGAAGCGGCGGGTGAATTTGCGGTTGGTCGACTGGAGCGCTTCCTCCGCGTTCACGTTGAGCTTGCGGGCGATGTTGGCGATGGTGAAGAGGAGGTCGCCGACTTCGTCGTGGACCTTTGTCTCGTCCCCCGAGGCGATAGCTTCGTGGAGCTCGGCAATCTCCTCATTTACCTTGTCGAACACATCCTCGGTGCGGCGCCAATCGAAACCGACGCGGGCCGCTTTTTCTGTCAGACGGGAGGCGCGCAATAGCGCCGGCAACGATTGAGGCACTCCGGACAGCACGCTCTTATTCTCCGCTTTCCGCTCCTCGTTCTTCAGCTTCTCCCAGTTGACGAGAACCTCTTCGGCGTCGTTGGCCTCGACGTCGGCGAAAACATGCGGATGGCGTCGGACCAGCTTGTCGTGGATGGCGGTGACGGCGTCGTAGATGTCGAATGATCCTTCTTCACGGGTCAGCTCGGCGATGAAGACGGCCTGCAGGAGAAAGTCGCCCAGTTCCTCGGCCAGCGCGGCGCGGTCATCGCGGTCGATGGCGTCGACGACCTCGTACGATTCCTCGATTACGAACGGCTTGAGGCTCGGCAGAGTCTGCTTTCGGTCCCACGGGCAGCCGTCGGGGCCGCGAAGTCGTTGCATGAGCTGCACAAGTTCGTCAAAGGAGCGCTTCGGCATTTGCATCATTCTAAGCGCCCGCTTCTTGGTGGTAGCATCAGCGGTCGATTCGGTACGCCTTCTTCCATGTTGAACCAGGTCCTGATTGTGGCCTCCGAGGCGGCGGCAAAAGCTCTCGCCGACGTTGCCGCTTCGCTCAGCTTCACGCCGGTTGTGGCCGGTTCGGAGCAGGAGGCCCTCGATCTTCTCGATCGGGAGACATTCGCGCTCATCGCCGTCAGCGGCAGCGAATCGTGGCAACGCCTTCGCGATGAACTGGAGCGGAAGCAGCCGGCGGCCCGCATCCTCGAGCTGCCGGAGCCGAATGGCGACACCGATAGCGATAACGGGGCGGTACGGCGGCTGATGATCCGTTATCTCGACCGCCGGGCGCGGCCGCAGCACTTCAGCTCCGAGGAGCGCTACCGGTTCCTCTCCAACATCCTCGAATCGTTTACCGGAACGCTCGAGCTGAAAGAAGTGCTGCGGCGGATCGTCTCGATCACGCGGCAGGAGTTCGGCGCCGATCGTGCCTGGTTGCTGCATCCGGTCAACGAACTGGCTGAGTTCGCAAAGGTGCGGTTCGCGGTCAGCGCGCCGGCCTATTCGGTCCAGCATGACGAATCGCCGTCATCGTTATCGCTGAAACGCTCGGCGAAGATGATCCGGCGCCTCCTCGATGCCGACGGACCGATGGTGATCATGGAGGATGATCCCGACCTCGATCGCGAACAGGCCGAGATCTTTCAAGTCCGCTCCGAGATGGTGCAGGTCCTGCGTCCGCGCGATGACGAGCCGTGGGCGTTCGGGCTCCATCAATGTTCGGCGCCGCGGGAATGGACGGATGAAGAAATCTCGCTCTTTGCCGAGATCGGCCGTTACGCCACTTTGGCGCTCAATAACACGCTGCTTCACGAGCAGGCTGTCCGTGAGATGGCGAAGGTAACTGCCATCCTCGACCAGATTCCGGAGTCGGCTGCAATCTACAACGCCGATGGCCAGCTCGAGCGGATGAACGCCGCGGCGCAACGAGAGCCGGTCTCGCTTTTCGCTCCCGATCCGGAAGGGCGGCTGCGCAAGAACCGGCACCGCTACATCGACGGCAGCCCGCTGGAAGCCGACGATCTTCCCTCGATGCGCGCCGTGCGCGGCGAGACCGTCAAGTCCGACTACCTCGTGCACGATGGGCGCAGCGGCGATGACCGGGTCGTCAATCTGAAGGCGGCGCCGATCCGCGACGACCGCAACCACGTCATCGGCTCGGTCGTGCTCTCGCGCGATGTCACCGACGAGCGGCAGACCGCGGAACGCGAAGCGTGGCGCCGCCGCCGCGCCGAATGTCTGGCCAACCTCGGCGTCGACGCCGTGACCGTGCAGCCGTCGTTCGAAGAGCTCGACGAGCCGGCCCGCCGCGTCGCTGATGCCGTCGGCGGTACAGCGATGATCTTTCTCTACCACTCGCCATCGAGCGAGCTGCACATGGTCGGCATGGCCTCGGTGGCACCGGTCGCGAATGATGTGCATCGCTTTCGCGACTACCTTTCGCACAATCCGTATCACGCCGGCGAAGGCATCCCGGGGACGGTGTTTCAGATCGGACGGCCTCTGCTCTACTCCGAGTTCGGCGCGAAAGCGGCTGCCGACTTCACGCGCGATCCGGCGGAAGGGGAGATCGTCGCGGCGATGAATGAGCAGACGCTGATCGCGACGCCGATCGAATCGTACGGCGACCGCATCGGTGCCCTGGTCATCGCCCGCTCCGACTCGCGGCGGAGTTTCGACGCCGAGGATCTCGAATTCGCGCAGGCGGTGGCCGAGCGCATCGGCGCGGCAAGCCACATCCATCGTCTGACGCGCATCTCGCAGGAAGGTCATCGTGCCGCCGAGGAGTTGGCGCGTCGCGAAGTCGATGCCCGCGTCCGTTTCGAGTTGGCCAACGCCCGTTTCGTCGATTTCGTGGAACGTCTCGGCAAGATCGCGCTCGATACCCGCCTCATCGGCCTGCGCGTCGATGAAGTCATCCCGTCGCTGGAAAAGCCCCTCAAGCAGGTGGCCGAGTCGGGCGAGATGCGGTTCGATGAAGCATTCAGGGCCGACACGAAGCCGACGCCGACGTACATCAACCGCATCGTCTCGGCCGTCCGCGGGCGATTCTCCGGGATCACGCAGAGCCTGACCGTCCTGATTCAGGACGTGACCGACCAAGTCAACGCCCGCCGCGAAATAGAGGATATGGCGCAGGCGATGGCCGAGCGCTCGGCGCGCCTCGACTCGATTCTCAGCTCGATGACGGACGGTCTCTGGGTCTACGACGCGAACGGCGAGGTCGTTTCCGTCAACGAAGCGGCCATCACCATGTTCGGTTTCGGGTCGCGCACCGAGGCGGTCGAGCATGGTTCGTTTGCGCCGCTCAGTCTCCGTTACCCCGATGGCCGGCCGATCCCGGCCGAAGATCTGCCGCATGCCCGCGCGCTCCGCGGTCTGACCGTACCCGACTATCTGGCCATCGCCCGGCACTTCATCACCGGCAAGGATCTCGACCTCTCCATCGCCGTGGCGCCGATCGAAAGCAACGGCATCGTCGGCGCCGTCCTCGTGATCCGCGACATCACCGCGCTGCAGGAGCTCGATCGCAAGAAGGATGAGTTCCTCTCCGTTGCCTCGCACGAGCTGCGCACACCGCTGACGACGATCAAGGGTTACACGCAGCTGCTGTCGCAGACGATCGGCGATCTCCCCCCCGAGGAGCGGTCGACGTACCTCAACGCCGTCCTCGGCGAAGTCGAGCGGATGATGGGCCTCATCTCCGAACTGCTCGACGTCTCGCGCATCGAGACCAACCGGCTGCAGATCGACCGGCAGCGCATCCACTGGCGCGAATTCCTCGACCGGCGCGCCAACGCCTTTCGTGTGCAGAACCCGGCGCGGACGATCAGGTTTTCCGCCGATGTCCCGGAGACGATGTTACTCGTCGATCCCGACCGGATGCGGCAGGTGGTCGACAATCTGATCTCGAACGCCATCAAGTACTCCGCCGAGGGGACCGACATCGAGCTGCTCACGCAGATCGACGGCAATCACATGCTGACGGCGGTCATCGACCGCGGCATCGGTATCCCCCGCGACGAGATTCCGAAACTGTTCGAGCGCTTCCACCGTGCGCGCAATGTCTCCAGCCGCTATTACGGCGGCCTCGGCCTTGGCCTCTACATCGCCAAAGCAATCGTTGAGGCGCATAACGGCTCGATCAGCGTGGTCAGCGAAGAGGGGCAAGGGGCCACGTTCACGATCAGGCTGCCTCTGCCTTAGACTGCGCGGTTCATGCGCTATGCCGCCGTCCTCATTGCACTCCTTGCACTTCCACTCGCCGCGCAAACCACGCCGCCGGCGGCCGACGCGCCGTCAATCAAAATCGGCGCGCTGCTCTTCGCCGACTACACCTACACCGCCTCGGTCACTCCGCCTGTTCACGACGCGGACGGAAATGAGATCCATCCGAGCTCGTTCAATGTCAGCCGCGCGTACCTCAATGTCTTCGGCGACCTGAATCGTTACGTCTCCTTCCGCATCACTCCCGAGGTCGCGCGGGAGACGAGTAGCGGCAGCTCGCTCTCCGGCAGCCAGACATTCCGTCTCAAGTTCGCATGGGCGCAGGTCAACCTGGACCGCTGGCTGACGAAGGGATCGTGGATTCGTGTCGGGCTCAATCAGACCCCGTGGGTCGATTACGAGGACACGGTCTACCGCTACCGGTTCCAGGGGCCGATCCTGGTCGACCGTGAAGGGTTCCTCTTCAGCTCCGACAACGGCGTCACCTTTCACTACAACTTTCCGGGAGACTTCGGCGACATGCAGGCCGGCGTCTACAACGGAGAGGGATGGGCGCACTCCGATCCGAACAACGAGAAGGCGCTGCAGATCCGGGCCACGCTGCGGCCCGTGCCGGCGACACCCGCATTGCACGGCCTGCGCATCTCCGGCTTCTACGATGCGGACCACTACGCCTCCGGGCTGCCGCGCAACCGGGCCATCGGTCAGGTGACGTACGAGCATCCGCTCGTCGTCGCCGGCATCGATATCCTGTCGACGACGGACCGGCCGTCGCTGACGGCGGTGGAAACGAAGACGCACGGCTCGTCACTGTGGGCCACGCCGAGATTCGGACACGGCTGGGAAGCGCTGCTGCGGCGCGACACACTGCACTCGGACACGGCGGGCACGAAGACGCACGACATCGAAGGGGTGGCGTACTGGTTCCCGCTGCAATCGGGCGTCTCGTCGGCGCTGATGCTCGACCGCGACGCGTCGCGTGGACCGGCCAGCGGCACGCACACGACGAACTACGGTTTGAAGCTGCTCGTCAGCTTCTGACCGTCAGCTCTGACCGGGCCGGCCCTTTCCGATACAATCCGCGCGCTTTCGACGGAGGTCCCTGATCGTGCGTTTCAGCCTGCTCCCCCGTGAAGAGACTTTCTACGCCGACTTCATCGCCATGGCCGACCAGCTCAAGGTCGGCGCCATGCTGCTCGAACAGATGTTCGCCACCGATCCGCCGATCGCCGACAAGGCGCACGAGATCAAGGAAGTTGAGCACAAGTGCGACTTCCTCACGCACGAGATCATCCAGCGGCTCAACAAGACCTTCGTGACGCCGATCGACCGCGAAGATATCCACTCGCTGGCCCGCACGCTCGACGATGTGATGGATGCGATCGACAATGCCGCCGCCCTGGTGCCGCTCTACCGCATCGACCGCGTCCGCTTCGGCGCGCGCGAGCTGGCCAAGATCATCTCGTCGTCCGCTGACGTCGTGCGCAACGCGGTCATGGCGCTTGAGAAACACAGCGGCGTTCTCGAATGCGCCGTCGAGATCAACCGGCTCGAGAACGAGGCCGACCGGGTTCATCAAAAAGCCGTCGGGCAGCTCTTCGACGAAGAGCGCGATCCGATCACCGTGATGAAGTGGAAGGAGATCCTCGATCTCCTCGAGGATGCCACGGACCGTTGTGAAGACGTGGCCAATCTCCTCGAAAACGTGGTCGTGAAACATAGCTGATGCCGAGCCACCTCTTTCTGATCGTCGCTGGTCTGATCGGCGTGGCGTTGGTGTTCGACTACATCAACGGATTTCACGACGCCGCGAACTCGATCGCCACGATCGTCTCCACGCGCGTGTTGTCGCCCGGCCAGGCCGTGATCTGGGCGGCCTTCTTCAACTTCGTGGCCGCCTTCGGCTTCGGCACGGCGGTGGCCAAGACCATCGGCAAAGGAATGATCGACATCCGCTCGGTGACCTTCGGCGTCATCTTCGCCGGGCTGATGGGGGCGATCATCTGGGATCTCATTACCTGGTACTTCGGTCTGCCGACGAGCTCTTCGCACGCGCTGATCGGAGGCTACGCGGGGGCGGCCGTGGCTCGGGCCATGTCGTTCAGCGTCATCGAGCCGAGCGGGTGGTCGAAGACGCTGATCTTCATCGTGGTCTCGCCGGTCATCGGTCTGATCGCCGGCCTCGGACTGATGACGGCAACGTTCTGGATTTTCCGGCGCGTGACACCGCAACGGGTCGACCGGTGGTTCCGCCGGCTGCAACTGGTCTCGGCAGCGGCGTTCAGCCTCAGCCACGGAGCCAACGACGCGCAGAAGACGATGGGTATCATCGCCGGGGTGCTGTTTACCGCCGGCTACATCAAGGTGTTCGAGATCCCGTTATGGGTCATCCTGGCCGCTCACGCCGCGATCGGACTGGGCACGCTGGCCGGAGGCTGGCGCATCATCCATACGATGGGCTCGAAGATCACGAAGCTGCAGCCGGTCAGCGGATTCGCCGCCGAGACCGGCGCCGCGATCGCCATCTTCACGGCCACCACCTTCGGCATCCCGGTCTCGACGACACACGCCATCACCGGCGCGATCGTCGGTGTAGGCGCCACCAAGAGGCTATCTGCCGTCCGCTGGGGCGTCGCCGGTCGCATCGTCTGGGCCTGGATCCTGACGATCCCTATGGCCGCGTTCATGGGCGGCCTGATGTACTGGGTGGCGGCGGCGTTTGGGGCGAAGTGAACCCGAGAGACCCGCGCGTTAGAACCCCGGTAACGGCAATGTGGATGGAGCCTTGGGCAACCAACGCCGCCGGCCGGTGCCGGCAGAATTTTTTGGATATACTCGCCGTTTCCAGAGCGACCCCGAAAGAGTCCTCAACGAGGTAAAGCCAATGAAACCAGAGATTCACCCGAAATATCAGCAGGTTCAGGCGCACTGCGCCTGCGGCGAAACGTGGATGACCGGCTCGACGAAAAAAGAGTTGCGCGTCGAGATTTGCTCGAAGTGCCATCCCTATTTCACGGGGAAGCAGAAGCTGCTTGATACCGCCGGACGCATCGACCGCTTCCAGCAACGCTACGCCAAGAAGGCCGGCCCGAAAGAAGCCGCGGCAAAATAATGTCCCTTCGGAAGGCGTGGCTCGGCGCGGCAAAGCTGATCAGCGGTACGTTCGGCGCTGTGACGAATGGCCTGACGTCATCTATGCCTTCTGCAGGGCCGGCCGCGACTGCTGACCGCAACGTCGACATGCTCATCGGCGGTCAGGCCGTGATCGAGGGCGTGATGATGCGCTCGCTCACCGGCTACTCGGTCGCCGTGCGGCAACCGAACGGCGACGTGGCCATCAAGAAAGACAAGCTCGTCTCGGTCACGACAAAGTACCCGTTCCTCAAGTTTCCGGTTCTTCGCGGCTCGGTCGTTTTGATCCAGTCGCTGATCCTCGGCATCCGCGCGCTGAACTATTCGGCCAGCGTGGCCACCGACACCGGGGAAGGCGAGCAGGAGATGTCGAGCTGGGCCGTCGCAAGCTCGATGCTGATCGCGCTGGTCCTCGGCGTCGGCGTGTTCATCCTGGCGCCGCTCGGAATCACCAATCTGATCCGTCACTACTTCGCACCGCGGATGGGCAATATCGCCTACAACGCCATCGACGGCGTCCTGCGCGCGGTCTTCTTCTTCGTCTACATCCTCTCGATCTCGTTTATGGATGAGATCAAGCGCGTTTTTCAGTACCATGGCGCCGAGCACAAGACGGTCTACACGTTCGAAGCGAATGAGGACCTCACCGTGGAGAACGCGCGCACCAAATCGACCCTCCATCCGCGCTGCGGTACCAGCTTCCTGATGTTCGTGATGGCGATCTCCATCCTGGTCTTTTCACTCGTGCCGTCGACGGTGCCGTTCGCGGTCAAGTTCCTCGCGCGCGTCGTGCTGATCCCGCTGATCGCCGGCCTTGCCTACGAGGTCATCCGCTTCTCGGCCCGCCACCTCGGCAATCCGGTCTGCCGGATGCTGACCCGGCCGGGTATGTGGCTGCAGAAGATCACCACGAAGGAGCCCGATGACATGCAGCTCTCCGTGGCCATCATCGCGCTGAAAGAAGCGCTCATGTACGATGTGGTGGACGAGACCCAGGCAGCCGTCGCTTAGCTACGCTTCTGATATCGATCGTGGGAAGGTGCATGCCGCGCCTTCCCATTTTTGTTTCTGGCGGGACCGCACCATGTACGAGAAACTGGACGAAATCGAAAAACGCTACGAAGAACTGCAGCAGAAGATGGCCGATCCGGCCGTGGCCACCGATGTCGCCGCCTTCCGCGACACGATGAAGGCGGTGTCGGAGATCGACGACGTCGTGGCGAAGTACCGCGAGCTGAAGGACATCCGCAAGCGTCTGGCCGATGCCCGCGAGATGCTGCGGTCCGACGACGACATGCGCGAGCTTGCCGAGATGGAGATCGCCGAGCTGGAGCCGAAGGCGCCGGGGCTGGAGAAAGAGATACAGCTCCTCCTGCAGCCGAAGGATCCGAACGACGACAAGAACGTGTTCGTCGAGATCCGCGCCGGCACGGGCGGCGACGAGGCCTCTCTGTTCGCGGCGGAGATCATGCGCATGTACATCCGCTACGCCGAGATGAAGCGTTGGAAGGTCGACATGACGGATGCGAACTACTCCTCCGTCAACGGCATCAAAGACGCCACGCTGCTCATCGAGGGGAACAAGGTCTACTCGCGGCTCAAGTTCGAGTCGGGTGTGCACCGCGTGCAGCGCGTTCCCCAGACGGAGACGCAGGGCCGCATCCACACCTCGGCCATCACGGTGGCCGTGCTCCCGGAGGTTGAGGACATCGATATTCAGGTGAACGAGAAAGACCTTCGCATCGACACCTTCTGCTCGTCCGGCCCGGGCGGACAGTCGGTCAATACGACCTACTCCGCGGTGAGGATGACCCATCTTCCCACCGGGGTGGTCGTATCGTGCCAGGACGAAAAATCACAGATCAAGAACCGCCAGAAGGCGCTCAAAGTGCTGAAGGCGCGCCTCTACGACATCGAGCGCCAGAAGCGGGAGGACGAGCTCTCCGCGACGCGCAAGGGTCTGATCGGGACAGGCGACCGGTCCGAGAAAATCAGGACCTACAATTTCCCCCAGGATCGCGTCACCGACCACCGTATCGGCCTTACCGTCCATAACCTTCCCGACGTCATGAACGGGAACCTCGACGTTCTCCTCGAACCGCTGATCGGCCACTTCCAGGCGGAGAGACTGCGGGAGGCGGTGGAGGCGCGGTAAACTCTCACTATGTCGCGAACATTCGAAGAAGTGCGTGATGAGGCGATGGCGCTGAAACCGGAACAGCGGGGCTGTTTGGCCGAGGAATTGTGGGACAGTAATCGAACGGCGGAAGAGCTGGAAATCGATCGTGCCTGGGCTATCGAAGTCGATCGGCGGGTAGCTGAAATCGACGCCGGCCTAGGCACGCTCATTCCCGGAGAAGATGTGATTCGCGAGCTCCGCGCAAAGTATGGCAAGCGTTCTCGTCGTCCGTGATGAAGCTCGTCGCGAGCTGCTCGAAGCGCGCGACTATTATGACGAGCAGCGCCGCGGGTACGGTGTACGGTTCGTAGAAGCTGTCGAGCGTGAGTTCGCGCTTCTTCTCGAATTCCAGAATATCGGCAAGTCAGTCGGTAGCGGCGTCCGTCGTCACACGCTGAGTGATTGGCCGTACGGTATTTTCTATCGCCTTCGCGGCGACGAGTTGATCATCGTTGCCATCGCCCATCACCGCCGCCGTCCTGGTTATTGGCGCTCCCGCTTGCGCTAAGCTCCACTCAGGAGATGTCGAGCTGGGCCGTGGCACATAAACGGCAATCTCGACGTCATCCTCGAGCCGCTCTTCGGTCATTTCCAGGCGGAGAGACTGCGTGAAGCAGTCGAGGCGCGATGACGCTACAATCGTTCCGTACCTCAAACAACTTTCGTTCCGAACGAGGTGGGCTGTGTCTCATCATCACGGTATCTTCGACGATAAATCGCATCGACGTTCCGCGACGTGGGCGTTCATCGTCGCTCTGGTCGTCGTCGCGCTGATTCTTGGGACGGTGCTCTATCGCTTCGGCGTAGTCGTCTACGGAAAGCCGGTTAGCACCGACGCGATCGACGCCGCGGTGAAGTGGTTCGACCCCTCATTCTTTGTCTACAACCTGCTGCTCTCCGCGTTCGCTGTCCTCATCGTCCCGTTTCTGACCTTCCACTACATCGGCTCGATGGGACGAGAGAAGGTGCGGCGGCTCAAGCGGGAGCTATGCGATTGCCGGGAGGCCGCCAAGCACGCAACGCCGATCTGGGGCGGGGATGAGACCGAGTGCGAGCGAAACATTCGCCAACTGATCCAGCCTCAGTTTCGTCTGCTCAACTACCTTCCGAGCGTCCTGGGGATGTCAGTGACTGTGGCGTTTGGAATCGCGATTATCCTCCTGGCCAAGCCGGTCTTTATCCCGAACCCCGTCGATCATCTGCACGGCGTCAACTACGCCATCGGTGCGAACATGCTGCTCCTCGGACCGAATGTGGCTTTCTACACGACCACGGATCCGGCGATGTTTCGACAGATTCTGATGTCGCTCTGCGCGTTTCAATTCGGCTTTCTCGGCGCTTTCGTCTACGCGATCAGCAGTCTGGTGTGGAGCTATTTCAATGTCGATCTCACGCCGCATACGCTCGTGGCCGGAACGGTGCGCATGGTGACAGCGAGCGTGCTGGCGATCGTGCTCGGTTTCTTCATCCCCGCCCTGCCGTTTTTCAACGGAAGCGAGAGCAAGTTGGTTCAGTTCATGCCCGTTGTCGCCTTTTTTCTCGGGTACTTCCCCGACCGCGGCCTGGTGCTGCTGCAGCGCGTGGGCCGCGTGATCCTGGAGGACAAGACCGACTACGCCTCGATGCCGATGCATAACCTCCCGGGCATCGGCATCAGCGACGAGGGACGTCTCACCTACGAGGGCTTTTCGAATCTCGAACAAATCGAGCACAGCGATCCGCTCGACCTTGCCATTCGTACCGGTTACTCGTACACGCAGCTCCGACACTGGAAGGAGCAGGCCTGGCTGGCCAGCCGGCTTCGCGAGCAGTACCCAAAGTGGATCGAGCGCACCGGTATTCTCGGCCGCGAGGAGCTAACGACCTACTTCCGTTGCGAGGCACGCGTCGACGAAGCCATTAGCGAGTTGAGCAAAGAATCCGGCGTGCCAAAAGTGAAGTTGCGCGCGCTCTACCTATTGCTGTGCGGCAAGGACCTGTCGGCGCCGCTGGCGTAAGCGACTGCGCGAATCCCAGTTTGCCGGCGATCTTGCTAGTCAATGACAGTTCACAATTGCCCGGCAGTCCGATCGTTCCACCCGATCCCGAGAACGTCTAGGAGCCTCCGCGGTAGAAACGTTCTTGCGCCACTGCTGGCGGAGCCTTGGGCAACCAACGCTGCCGGCCGTGCCGGCTAGCGCAGCATTGGCGCGAGCCACGCGAACCGCGCGCAGAGTGGAGCGAACCACTCAGGGTAAGCGGCGCCGACGCCGATGTGGCCACCGTGTGGCGTCTCTTCGACGTGTGCGAGCGGCTGCGACTCCGCGGCGCGCGCGAGCGACTGGAGCGCGGCGGGCGGGAAGACCGTATCGTCGCTGGCGCCGATGATCAGCAGCGGCGCGGCGATGCGGTCGAGCTGCGTCGACGGCTCCACGGTCTCGACAAGCGAGCGCCCATCGGGTCGAAGCTGCCTTGTCTCATCATCAAGCCACGTGACGAATTGGCTGAAGAGCCGATGCTTCTCTGGCTGCAGTCCGGCCGACTTCATACGGATCGTCAGAGCCTCGTGAAAGAACTGGCGGATGAAGGCCAGGAACGGGTGGTGGAGGAAGTCGGGGGCTTGATCGAGATGTGGGATTACCTCCGCCAATGCTGCCGGTGGCGACGCGGCGATGCCACCGGCGAAGAGGCGGTGGCGATCGCGCGACATCGTGTTGATGACGTACAGCGCGCCGAGGCTGAAGCCGAACAGGACGATCGGACTGGCAGGAAAACGGCCGTGGAGCGCGTGCGCCCACGCCATCGCGTCGCCGGCCTCGAGGATTCCGAAGGTGGGCTTGAAAGCCTCGGTGAAAAGCTCACCGTGCCAGCGGAGATCGGCCATCACCACGCCGAGGCCGCTGCCCGCGAGCGACGACGCCGTCACGTGCATATAGCGGCTTTGTTTGCTGTCGTACATCCCGTGAAGCATCAGTACGACTGGCGCGCCAGCGCGCAACGGCGGCCGGGCGTAACTGCGCAACGGCGCGGCATCGTCGCGATCAATGTCGAGCGTCTTGAAACCGTCTGGCACGGCGCCGCGGCCAGCGGTATCGCCGTACTGGTCGAGGAGCTTGCGCCTGTTATCGTGGCGGACGACCGCCATCGTCGCCTTGAAGCCTGACATTTCACTTGGCGGTGGATCGGTGGCAGCGAGCAGGCGCCAAAGGTCGTCAGGGGTCGCGATGACTTGTGCGAGAGGTGGCGCGGAAGTCGATACCGATGGCAGCGCGCCGATGCCAAGAAGTGCCAGAGCTGCTTCCGAGGCGACCGCCCGCAGCGCGATGATCAGTTGTGGGGCGTTCACTCGTCTATGATCTCACGCCATGAAATCCCGCATTGATCAGGTCATCAAACGCATTCAGGCCGAATATCTCGACACACTTCTCCCGTCACGCGATCCGCTGCTGGCGGGGATGGAGGCGTTCGCGGCGGAGCATGGACATCCGATTGCTGACCCCGAGGTGGGGCAGCTCATGCGGATTCTGGTGCGGGCGAAGCAACCGAGGCATTTGATCGAGGTCGGCACCAACATCGGTTACTCCGTGATCGTCCTCGGGCGGGAGTGTCCGGCGGATGCGGTGATCGAGACGATCGAGCTCGATCGCGACATCCTCGCCACGGCCAAACGATTCGTCGGCGAAGCGCATCTCACGTGCGAGGTGAAGTTCCATCAGGGAGCGGCGCTCGAGGTGCTTCCGACACTGGCCGGACCGTTCGACTTCGTCTTCATCGACTGCGTGAAGACCGAGTACGAGCAATACCTCGATCAGCTTCTGCCGAAGCTGGCACCTGGCGCGATGATCGTCTGCGACAACCTCCTGTGGGGCGGCAAGGTCGCGGAAGACGTCCACGATCCATCGACCGATGCATTGCGTGCGTTCAACAAGCGCATCGCCTCAGACCCGCGGCTGACGACGATCGTGCTCGCCGCGGGCGACGGGGTCGGGATCTCGATCGTCAACTAAAAAGGCCGCCCAGGCGGGCGGCCTTTCGGTTAATTCGACTTGAGTCGGCTTATTTTGCTGCGGACTTGGCGGGAGCGCCGGCCTTGATTGTTGCCTTCATCGGCACTGTCACGACGGGATTCATTTTGTCGTTCGTGTAGATCTTTACCGTGCCGTCGACGTCGCCCGGCTTGGCATCTTTGGCGATCTGCAGCGTCACTTCGTACTCGCCCTTGTTGGCAGTCGGCTTCACGCTCGATACGACGGTCGGGATGCTCGACTCCACCTTGGAGACGACGAACGACTCGGGAGCCCGAAGGTTATTCGAATGCAGGATCACCGTGCGCGTCGCCGCAACATCGACAGGCGAGACCTCGCCGAAGTTCAGCGCCGTCGGCTCGACGCGGAAGGGCGGACGGACCACGCCGGATATGCTGACGAAGTAATCCGGCTGGTGCTTCGAAGTGGTGATGATGTGGACCTTGTCGGAGAGCGGGCCGAGCTTGGTGTCAGGACCACCGACGGTGATCTTCAGCCTGTACTGATCCTGGCCCGGGCGCCCGACGTTCGGAGCCTTGTCAGCTTCCGTGGCGATCTTCTCGTAGATGGCATTCACCCATTTGACCGGCTCGTTCGTGGTCGGATCGATGGGCAACTCCACTTTCGTGACCGCGAACGGCTCTTCCTCTTCGGAGTAAAGGATGACGTTCTGTGATTCGGCCTCGCCCTGGAGGAGGTTGAAGCGAACGAAGCCGGCCGGGAACGCTTCCACGTATGGTTTCACGATCGCGTGGATCGTGAGCTGCGAGGTGGGCGTGGTCAGATCATTGGTCTCCAGCGTGACCGTCTTCGCGATCGGGCCGGCGAAGGCGGTCGTGTCGACGTGTGCCGTGACCTTTCCGGTCTCGCCAGGCTTGATGACCTTGTCGAAGTCGGCGACCGTGCAGCCGCAGCCAGGTTTGGCTGAGATGATCTGCAGGTCGGCGTCGCCGGTGTTCTTGACGATGAAGGACCAATCGAGCTTTTCACCCTTGGAGATCGTGCCGTAATCCTTGATCGGCTCGACGATGGTGAGGCGGGGAGCGGCGTCTTTGGCCGCGGGCTCGGCCTTCTTCTCGGCGGGAGCCTCGCTCTTTTTCGCTTTGGCCGGCTGATCGGCGGCAAAGGAAATGGCGGCGGTCAGCGCGACGAGGACCGCGATCATGACGACTAGAATTCGCTTCGACGACATGGACAAAATCCTCCTGTGTTGGACGACGTGAAAGTTTCTTGTGAGCCGCCGGATTCGAACATCCCCCCGGGGATGACGATTCCCTACGCCGCGGGTTGTCCATTCTACAATCTGGCGCCGCGGAGCACGTTTCTTGCTCAGTCCGCGCCCCTATGGCTCACGTCAAAGAACTGCCACCAGTCAAAAAGGTCTACCTCATCGGCATCGGCGGGACCGCGATGGCCTCGCTTGCGGGCATGCTGCAGGAGCGCGGTTACGAGGTAGCCGGCTCGGATGAGCACGTCTACCCTCCGATGTCCACCTACCTCGAACGCCTCGGCATAGCAGTGCTCGAAGGGTATACGAAAGACCACCTGGTGACGTTCCATCCCGACCTGGTCGTCGTCGGCAACGCCGCCGCGTCCACCAATGCTGAGGCGGCCGGTACGCTCGAGCTCGACCTGCCGTACACATCCATGCCCGAGGCGATCCATCAGCTCTTTATCAAAGAGAAACACTCCATCGTCGTAACCGGCACGCATGGCAAGACGACAACGACCTCGCTGATGGCCTGGCTGCTCGAATCCGCGGGCCGCGATCCGAGCATGGTCGTCGGCGGGATCCCCCTGAATTTCAATCAGAACTTCAAGCTCGGAAGCGGTCCGGAGTTCGTCATCGAAGGGGACGAATACAACACCGCGTTTTTCGATAAGGGTCCGAAGTTCCAGCACTACGGAGCGAACACGCTACTCGTCAACAACATCGAGTTCGACCACGCCGACATCTACGCCAATCTCGAAGCCATTATCGATGCCTTCCGCAAGGGTGTTCGGCAAGTTGCGCCGGGTGACGTGATCGTGGCGAACGGCGATGATGCCAACGTGATGTCTCTTCGTGCGGATGCGCGGGCACGATGGCTCACGTTCGGGATATCGCGCGGCTGTGACATCACTGCTACGGACATCGAATTCACCCCCGAAGGAGGCGCGTTCACGGCGTGGTGGGAGGGGAGCGAATGGTTCCGCTTCCGTACGACGCTTTCCGGGCAGCACAACGTCGTCAACGCGCTCGCCGATATTGCCATCTCCCGCGTGCGCGGCCTCTCCGCCGAGGAGATTCAGCGCGGGCTGGAGACTTTCCGGGGGATCAAGCGGCGTATGGAGGTGCGAGGGGTCGAGCGCGGCGTCACTGTCATCGACGATTTCGCCCATCACCCCACCGCCATCGAAACGACCCTGGCCGGCGCAAAGCGGCGCTACCCGGGACGGCGGATCTGGGCGCTCTTCGAGCCGCGCTCGATCACGTCGAGCCGCAAGGAGTTCGAAGCGGGATACATCGAAGCCTTCCACCAGGCAGACCGCGTCATCATCGGACCGATCTTTCACAAAGGCCGCTACGAAACGCGTTACGGTCTCGACAAGATGATGTCCGCGGCCGCGATCGTCGACCGGCTCAACGCCGACGGTATCCGCGCGGAACAGATCGACGATTTCGACGCTATCGCGGAAGTCATCGCACGCGATGCGCGGCCGAACGACGTCATCATGGTCATGTCATCCGGCGCGTTTGGGGGAGTGCACGAGAAGATACTGGAGCGGCTCTCATCGCGTTAACCACCACAAACCCGCCCACACCTTTACATCGATGAGGACTCCTTCATCGCCCTTTCGTTTTAACCATTCGGCGATGCCGCTGCGCGGAACGCGGTGGACGGTGATGTCTTCGCCTTCAACTCCGCCTCCAGCTCCGCGCTGCGAGAGTCCACTTGCTCGGTAGAAAGCCACCGTCTCCGAGGTGATGCCGGGCGACGTCGGGCCGGCCGCGAGGCGTTCGACCTTCGCGCAGGCGTACCCGGTCTCTTCTTCCAGCTCGCGCTTCGCCGTTTCCTCGGGATCATCGTGGCCGTCTTCGTCGCCGACAAGGCCGGCGGGGAAGTCGATAACGCGCGCGTTGACAGGGCGGCGAAGCTGTTCGACAAGGATGATGTGGTCGTCGTCCGTTACAGCCAGGATCACGACCGCCGATTTTCCCTTCTTCCGTTCGACGAACTCCCAGCCGTCATGCTCGAGGACCAGTACGTGCTTCCCTTCGAAGATCTGCCGCATCGTCAGAAGAGACTACCTTGCGGCGTCGGGCGGCGGAAAGCCTCCGTCGACATCTCGTACCGTTTCTCGTTCAGGTGCAGCCTGCGGCAGGTGACCTCGAACATCGACTTGATCTGATCGGCGAAGACCCCCTTGCCGCGCTGACGGACACCCCATTGCGGGTCGTAGAGCTTCCCCTCGCGCAGCTCGCGGACGCGGTTCATCACCTTCTCCTTGCGGTCGGGGTAATGCTCGTCGAGCCAGCGCTCGAACAGCGGCGCCACCGCCCACGGAAGGCGCAGGACGACGAAGCCGGCCGATGTCCCGCCGGCATTGGCCACCGCGGAGAGGATCGCCGGCATCTCGTGATCGGTGATGGCCGGGATGACAGGTGCCACGATCGCCCCGACCGGGATCCCGGCCTTCGCCAGCATCTCGATCGCGGCGAGGCGCAGTTCCGGCCGCGAGGCGCGCGGCTCCATCAGATTCGCCAGGTGCGGATCAAGCGTGGTCACCGAGATGTGCACCGATACGGCGTCGTGCGCCGCCAGCTCCTGCAGGATGTCGATGTCGCGGGTGACGAGATGGTTCTTGGTGATGATACCGACCGGATTGCGAAACTCCGCCAGCACGGCCAGGCAACGGCGCGTGATCTCCAGCTTGCGCTCGATCGGTTGATAAGGATCGGTCACGCCGCTGATGGCGATCGTGCGCGGCGTGTACTTCTTCGACATCAGTTCCTCGCGCAGAAGCTCCGGCGCGTCTTCCTTGACCAGGATCTTCGTTTCGAACTCGAGCCCTGCTGAAAAACCGAGGAACTCGTGCGTCGGCCTGGCGAAACAGTAGATGCAACCGTGCTCGCAGCCGCGATAAGGATTGATGCTCGTGTCAAAGCCGACGTCCGGGCTGTCGTTGTGGGCCAGGATTGTACGCGTCGGATCGCGGAGAAACAGAGTGCGCGGCAGCGGTGCCGGCTCGTCGTCATTCTGCGCGGCATCATCGTCGTGGACGTATTCGAGGCGCTCGAAGCGGTTCTGCGGGTTCCAACTCGCGCCGCGGCCCTTAATCGGTTCCGGGTTTGACATCGAATCGAGCCTACCGCGCGCGTCAAGAAATTCTACGAAGGGTAGAAAAACGCCCGATTCAGCGATTAATCCCGTCGATTTCGCGCATCTTCCTTAACTGTGGCGACCACGCCATCGTCAGCGCGACGACGACGAGGGTCATGATGCCGCCGAAGATCACGGACGGCACGGTACCGAGGATGCGCGCGGCCACGCCTGACTCGAATGCGCCGATCTCATTCGAAGAGCCGATGAAGATCTGATTCACCGACGACACGCGCCCGAGCATATGTTGCGGTGTCAACGTCTGCATCAATGTTCCCCGTATGACGACGCTTACGTTGTCAGCCATACCGCTGATCGTCAGCAAAGCCAGCGAGAGCCAGAAATTGCGCGAGATGGCGAAGGCGATGGCTGCCAGACCGAAGATGGCTACCGAGGCAAAGAGCGCCGCGCCAGTGCGGCGCATCGGCGGGCGGTGGGCCACGATGATGCCAGTGATGAGCGAGCCCGCTGCCGGCGCGGCCCGGAGAACACCAAGTCCCTGCGGTCCCGCGCCGAGGAGGTGGGCAAAGATCGGCAGAAGCGCCACAGCACCGCCGAAGAGAACGGAAAAGAGATCGAGTGTCATCGCCGCGAGAAGGATGCGTTGACCGAGGAGAAACCGGATACCGATGCGCAGGCTTTCGCCGATCGGCATCTCACGGTCTTCCTGAGGCCTGGCGTCGTGCCGGACCAGCCAGAGCGAGGCCAGTGACAGCGCCATCATGATCGTCACGACCACATACGCTGCCGCTGCACCGGAAAAGCCGTAGATCATGCCGCCGATGGCCGGGCCAAGAACCGCGGCAAATTGCCACGTCGAACTGCGCCATGCCACCGCGTTGGCAAAGAGGTCGCGCGTCACGACCTCGGCCGAAAGCGCCGAGAACGCGGGCCGGATGAAGCTGCGGGCGATGCCGCTGAGAAAGATGACCAGATAGATCGGCCAGACATGCCCGCTTCCGATCATTCCGCTCGTCGTGAAGAGCAGAAGTGCGATCGCCGACAGCAGCATTGCAAACGTGCCCGCTATGACGATCGGCCGTCGTGGCAAGCGGTCAGCGACATGGCCGGCGTACAGTGCCACGGCAATGAGCGGCAGTGCCTCAGCCAGGCCGATCATCCCGAGCGCCAGCGGGTCATGCGTAGCCTGAAAGACCTGCCACCCGACCACGACGATCTGCGCCTCGCGCGCGACCGTCGAGGTCGCATAGCCGAGGATCAGCCAGAGAAAGTTTCTGACGCGCAGCGCAGCATAGGGATCGTGCGTGGCCAAGCGGGCGCGGAGCGTACCATCGTCAAATGAGGTTGACGAATACACAAGCCGCGTACGCGCTGCTCATCGTTTGCGCGGCCGCCCGCCTGCTGCTGCAGATGGCGGCCCTCCCGCCGTACGCCGGGCTCGACGAGGTCTACCACGTTGCGCGGCTGGCGTTCGTGCGCGCGGAGCATCGCAATCCGACGACGACGGAGGTCTCGATTTCGCCGTATCTGATGAACAGCATTGCCGCGGCGCAGGATGCGATGCCATCGATGGGGGAGGCAGGCGAGCGATGGCCGGACATTGTCGCCGCGCGAAACGGCCACATCATCATCGACCGCCCCCTCACGCCCGCCAACCTGAAACCGTACATCGTCAAGAACTACGAGGCGCAACAGGCGAGCCTCTACTACTCGCTCGCCGCGCCACTCGTGCCGGTTCGCAGCGCGCTTTTCGAGCTGCGTGCGTGGCGTGCGCTGTCGCTCTTGTTCGCTTTGATTACGGTGATCGCAACCGCCGAGATCGGCCGGCGCTGGCTCGGACCGATCGGCATCCTCGGCGGAGCCATTCTCGTTTCGTTACCGACCTGGGAAACGCTCGTCCTCCGCGCTGGCAACGACGCCTTCGCTTGCATGCTGGCCGCGGTTGCAGTGGCCATCAGCGTGTCCGCCCCGCGGCGTTCGCTTGCGATCGCTGCCGAGGCGCTGATGTGGGGGCTGGCGATCAACGCGAAGATGTACACGTGGCCGCTGCTGATCATCCTTCCGGTTCTGTGGTGGCGTCAGAAGGCGCCGAAGAAACGGGTCATCGCCGTGGTGGTTGTTTCGCTGATCGCGGTACTGATTACCTTCGCAGAGCTCTCCTCGCGTACACGCAACCCGCTGGGAGTCGTGGCCTTCGACCGGCCGGGCGGCGTGGTCTACGAGGCGAAGATCAGCATCAGCGAGATCGTTCGCGTCACGATCGCGAGCGCGGCGTGGACGTCGGGGCAGTTCAACGATGCGCTACGGCCGATGGCGATCGCGGCCTACCTCGGGCCGATCGTTCTCATCCTGCTGTTGGCGGTTCGGCGGCGAGAGGTTCGGCGGCGAGACCCTTCGGCTTCGCTCAGGGCAGGCTACGGGCCAGCCGGCCAGACGCCAGCGCTCCTGGCGTTTGCCGCACTTGGCGCATTCGCGCTGGCTCAAACTTACAACGTCATCGCCTGTGTTCTGGCAAACCGCGGGGGGAATCCGATCCCGATCGGAGGGAAAGAGGGGTGGTATTGGTACGTCCTTGTGCCGGTGGTCATCCCGGCGCTGCTGATGCCGGCGGTGGCGCGCTGGCGTGTCGCGGCATGGTGGCTTATCGCCTGGGATGTCGTCATCACCGAGGTCGCGCTCTTTCACGACTTCGCGGGGACGTCGTCTCCGATGCACGGATCGTTGCTCTTTCGCTGGGGTCCGCTGCACGCTCCGTTCACGGCGCATCTTGCCAATATCGGTGTCGGGCCGCTGGCGGCGTGGACGACGGCCATTCGGATCGTCCATCTGGCCGCCTTCTTCAGCTTAGAATCGCTTTTGCAACGAATGAGGCTGAATGACCGAAACATTGACATTGCCAATGCACGCTGACGCACGCCGAGGCGCGCGCATTCCGGTGGCGGTTCTCGGCGCGACAGGCTCCGTCGGGCAGCGCTTCGTCCAACTTCTCGAAACGCACCCCTGGTTCCGTCTCGCGGAGGTCGTCGCCTCCGAGCGCAGCGCGGGACGATCGTACGGCGATGCCGCGGACTGGCGTCTCGATACGCTGCTTCCCGCAAGCGCTGCATCCCTCGAGGTCAAGCCGCTCGGCGCCGAGCTCGAATCGCGGCTCGTCTTCTCCGGTCTCGACGCTTCCGTGGCCGGCGAGGCGGAGGATGACTACGCGAACCGCGGCGTCGTGGTCGTCTCCAACTCCCGCAACCACCGGATGGACGCGGACGTCCCGCTGCTCATCCCGGAGATCAATGCCGAGCACCTCGGCGCGATCGATCGCCAGAAGAAGCGCCGCGGCAGCAACGGCTACATCGTCACGAACCCGAACTGCTCCACGATCGGGCTGGCCATGGCCATCGCTCCGATCGAGCGCCGCTTCGGCATCGATCAGCTTCACGTCACCACCATGCAGGCCATCTCCGGCGCCGGTTACGCGGGCGTTTCGTCGTACGCCATCCTCGACAACGTGATCCCTTTCATCGGAGGCGGCGAAGAGGAGAAGATCGAGACCGAGCCGCGCAAGATCCTCGGCCGCTGGGAGAGCGAGCGTTTTATCGACGCTTCGTTCCGCATCTCCGCCCAGGTCAACCGGGTTCCGACGATCGACGGCCATCTGATGACGATCTCGCTCAAGCTGCGCGACGGCGGCGCGGACCTCGACGGTATCCGTGATGCCATCCGCTCGCCCCCTCCTCGACATCCGCATGGTCGCCCTCGTGCACAACACCATTCGCGGCGCGGCGGGAGCCGCGCTGCTGAACGCGGAGTTGCTCGATGCGAGGGGGATGCTGTGAGTAGTGGATTCGTAGATCAGTGGATTAGTAGATTAGGAAGGCTGAGTGTTGCCAAACCCACTAATCCACTAATCCACCGGAGGGGTGAGCCGTGATCGTCGTCAAATTCGGCGGCACCTCGGTCGGCGACGCCGAACGCGTGGCCAACGCCATCGACATCGTCGCCGAACGTCGCCACCTCAATCCGATCATCGTCGTCTCCGCGCTCTCGGGAGTGACCAACGATCTCGTCGCCGCCGCCGACGCGGCTTGCGCCGGTGATGGACAACGGGTCAAAGACATCGTCGATCGCGTCCGCCAGCGGCATGAAGACGTGGCCATGCGCCTCGTGCAGCAGAAATTCGATTTCTTCGACACATTCGTCAAACGGCTCAGCAAACAGATCGAGGAGATCCATACCATCCTGCAGGGCGTCACGCTGCTGCGCGAGGTCACGAAGCGGGGCCACGACAAGATCGTCTCCATTGGCGAGAAGCTTTCCTCCGTCCTCTTCGCCTACTCGATGATGATGCGGGAGCTGCCCAGCGAACACGTCGAATCCGAAGAGGTGATCTGGACGAATGATCACTTCGGAGAGGCCACACCGCGGATGGATCTCACCTCCGAGGCCGCGCGGAAGACGCTGTTGCCGATCGTGGAGCGGAATCACATCCCGGTCATGGGCGGATTCATCGGACGGACCGTCGGCGGCGCCACGACCACACTCGGCCGCAATGGCTCCGACTATAGCGCCGCCATCGTCGCCGCCGCCGTCGGCGCGGACGAGGTGCAGATCTGGACGGATGTCGACGGTTTGCTCACATGCGACCCGCGTTTCGTGCCATCCGCGCGCGTGATCGATCACCTCTCGCACGAGGAAGCGGCCGAGCTGGCCTCGTTCGGCGCGAAGCTGCACCCACGCACGCTGGAGCCGGCTATCGAAGCCGGCATCCCGGTGCGCATCCTCAACACACAGAATCCCGCCTCGCCCGGCACGCTGATCACGCGTGAAGGGACGTCCCACGCCACCGGCCCGCGCTCCGTGGCGCGCAAGCGCAACGTCACGGTCGTGCACATGACGTCGAACAAGATGCTCGGAGCGCACGGGTTCCTGGCACGGCTTTTTCACGAATTCGAAGAGCTGAAGATCTCGGTCGACCTCATCGCCACATCCGAGGTGTCGGTTTCTGTGACGGTCGACGAGCGGCACAATATGGAGCAGCTCCAGGAACGGCTTCGCGGCGTCGCCGACGTCGAAGTCATCGACGGCCAGTGCATCATCGCCATCGTCGGACGGAACCTGCTGGCGGATGCGCTTGTCGGCGCGCGCGTTTTCGAGGCCCTGCGCGGCGTGCCGATGCAGATGCTGTCGCTCGGCCGGTCGGGGCTGAATCTCAGCATCGTCGTCAACGACGCCGACTCCGATCGCGCCATCCAGCGAATCCATCACGCGCTCTTCGAGCAGGCGGTCGCGGTATGAAGATTGCCATTCACGGCTACGGCAAGATGGGACGGACGATCGAGAAGGTTGCCGTCGAATCAGGCCATCAGGTGGTCTGCATTCTTGACGTAGACCGCGAAGAGCCGATCGGCGGCGCCGAGGTGATGATCGACTTCTCGCACGCGGGCGCGCTCGATGACACCCTGGCCCGTGCCTGCGACAACAAGCTCGGGCTGGTCATCGGTACCACCGGCTGGAACGATCGGCTGGCCGAGGTGAGAGAGCGTGTGGAGAGCGCGGGAATTGCCTGCGTCTACGCGTCGAACTTTTCGCCGGGAGCCAACGTCGTTTTCGGCCTTGCGCAGCGGGCGGGGGAGCTGGTCTCGCGATTCCCGCAGTATGAGACGGGGATGGAAGAGCGCCATCACTCGCAGAAAAAAGATGCGCCGAGCGGTACGGCATTGCGCATCGCCGCCGCGGTGAAGTCCGGGAGTGACGGCAAGCTCGATCCCACCATCGTCTCCTCCCGCGCCGGCGCCGAGTTCGGCCTGCACACGCTTTTCTTCGACTCGCCCGACGACCTGATCGAGATCTCGCATCGCGCCCGCGGCCGCGAAGGCTTCGCGCGCGGAGCGGTCATGGCAGCGGCGTTGCTGCGTGGCCGGAAGGGATTCTTCCGTTTCGACGAACTGGTGATGTCATGACTCTCTTCCGCGGCCTCGGCACAGCCCTCATCACGCCATTTACCGAAAGCGGCGCGCTCGACGAATCCGCCCTCGAGCACTTCGTCGATTTTCAGATCGACGGCGGCGTCGATTTCCTCGTCCCATGCGGCACCACCGGCGAGAATCCGGCGCTGAGCGCGTCGGAACATCGCCGCGTCGTCGAACTGGTCGTGCGCCGCGCGAACGGACGCGTGCCGGTGCTCGCCGGCGCCGGAAGCAACAACACGCCGCGGGCGATCGAGCTGGCGGAACAGGCCATCGACATCGGCGCCGATGGCGTCCTCACAATCACGCCGTATTACAACAAGCCGACGCCGGACGGGCTCCGCCGCCACTTCGGAATGCAGGCCGAGGCCATCAACCGGAAGAAGCCCGGCTTCCCGATGATCATGTACAACGTCCCGGGCCGCACCGGCCTGAACATGACCGCGGAAACGACGCTACGCATGGCCGCCGAGGTCCCGAACGTCATCGGAGTCAAGGAAGCGTCGGCGAATCTCGAGCAGATCATGTCGGTCATCCGCGGACGCCGCGACGGATTCCTCGTTCTGAGCGGCGACGACACCTGGACCCTTCCTTTGATCGCCGCCGGCGCCGACGGGCTGGTTTCCGTCTCATCGAACGAAATCCCGCGGCTGATGAGCGATCTCGTCTCTGCCGCGCTGCGCGGCGACTTTGCTGCCGCACGGGCCGTCCACTATCGGGTTCTCCCGCTTCTCACCGGCAACTTCATGGAGTCGAATCCCGGGCCGGTCAAGTTCGCCTGCAAGCTCCTCGGCATCATCGACAACGACACCGTCCGTCCGCCGCTCGCGCCGATCACCGATGGGACTCAGATGAAGCTGCGGGCAATCCTGCGCGACTGCGGACTGCTCGAAGCGGTGACCGCCTGATGGCCACAACGGTGCAGGAGCGCCTTGCGGCGATCGGTCCTGCTACCGATCGGATGGAAGTCGTCAAAACGATCGGACTCTTTCTTGCCGAACTGGAGAAAGGGACGATCCGATCCGCGCTGCGCGACGAGGACGGTGTGTGGCGTGCGCAGACCTGGGTGAAGGAGGGAATCCTCCTGGCCTTCCGCGCCGGCGTGTCCGCCGAATTCGCGTCGGGCGCGCTCTCGTTCATCGACAAAGACACGATGCCGACGCGGCGGTTCCGAGCTCAAGACGGCATCCGCATCGTGCCGGGGGGCTCGTCGATCCGGCGCGGCACCTACATCGCCAAAGGGGTCGTGATGATGCCGCCGGCGTACGTCAACGTCGGCGCGTACGTCGACGAAGACACGATGATCGATTCCCACGCGCTCGTCGGCTCCTGCGCGCAGATCGGCAAACGCGTCCATCTCTCCGCTGCCGCACAGATCGGCGGCGTGCTGGAGCCGGTCGGAAGCCTGCCGGTGATCGTCGAAGATGACGTCGTCGTCGGTGGCAACTGCGGCATCTACGAGGGGACGATCGTCCGCTCGCGCGCGGTCATCGGCGCCGGTGTCGTGCTGACCGGATCGACCCCCGTTTACGACATCGCCCGCGGCCAGATCTATCGCAAGACGAAGGAACGGCCGCTGGAGATCCCCTACGGTGCTGTGGTCATCCCCGGCTCACGTCCGATGAAAGGCGACTTCGCCGAGCAGTACGCCCTGCAGATCTACACGCCGGTCATCGTGAAGTATCGCGACGAGAAAACAGATTCGGCGACCGCGCTGGAGGATGCGCTTCGGTAAGTTCCAGGGTTGCTTGGTTGCAGAGTTGCTTGGTAAGACTTTGTAGCTTCAACAACCCAGCAACCATGCAACCACCCCCCGCCCACCGCCTCGCTGGCATCGAGCTCTCGCTGATCCGCCAGATCAACGCGCTGGCCACTCCTCTCTGCGTGAACCTCGGCATCGGCGAGCCGAATGTCGAACCGGACGAGACCCTTCGCGAATTCGCCGTCCGTGCCGCGTCGACCGGCTCGTGGCACTACACGCCGAATGCAGGGACGCTTAGGCTGCGCAAACTCATCGTCGAGGAGGGAGATCTCGATCCGAAGTCCGAGGTGTGCGTCACCGCCGGTACCGAGGAGGCGCTCTTCTCGATCTTTCAGGCCTACGTCGATCCAGGCGACGAGGTGCTCATTCCGAATCCCGGCTTCCTTTCCTACGCGACGCTGGCGCGCATCGCCGGCGCCACGCCTGTTCCGTACGATTTCGATCCCTCGGATTGGCAGCTCGACGTCGATGGGCTGCTGCGGCGCATCACGCCGAAGACCAAGGTGATCGTCGTCAACTCGCCGTCGAACCCTCTCGGCAGTGTCATCGATCGCGAGACCTTGCAGCGGATCGCGAACGCCGGCCCGCTCGTCGTGAGCGACGAGGTCTACCGCGAAATCTGGTACGACGATCCGCCGGTATCGATGCTGGGAATGTCGGACAATGTCATCGTCGTCGGCGGGATGTCGAAGAGCCACGCCATGACCGGCCTTCGCCTCGGCTGGGTGCTCGCTCGCGAAGCGGTGATGAAGCCGATCGTCACGGCGCACCAGTACGTCGCCACCTGCGCCTCGGCTTTCTCGCAATCGCTGGCTGAATCGGTCCTGGCCGACGCCGCCTGGAACCGGACCTGGCTCGAGCGCGTCCGCGCTCAGTTCCGCGAGCAACGTGAGACCGCACTTTTCTCGATCGCACGCGAGCTCGAGGTAACCATCCCGCCGCCCGCCGGTGCGTTTTACGCCTTCGTCCCGGTGCCGGCCTGCGACACCGTCATCTTCGCGAAGACGCTCGCCACCGACGCGGCGGTACTGGTCATTCCGGGCATTGCCTTCGGCTCGCTTGGCGAGGGGTTCGTGCGCATTTCGTACGCGGCGCAGCTCGACGCCATCGGCACAGGAATCGAGCGCATCGGGCGGTGGTTGCGCGCGGGAGGCCGATGAAAACAGCGATTGCATCCGCCTCGGTCGCCGCATCCGAGATCTCGCTCTACCGAAGCGTCCTCCAGATCAGGAAGGATCACGATCTCGAGGATCTCGGTATCTCCTTCTGGGACGCGCAGACGACGATTCAATGGTCGTACAACGCTGACCATTACTTCCACGCCGCCTCGACGATGAAGCTCGCCGTCCTTCTCGGCGTCTTCCGCCAGATCGACCGCGGGGAGCTGGCGCTCGACTCGCCGGTGCACGTCCGCAACCGCTTCACGAGCATCGTCAATCAGGAGCCGTTCATGCTGGACCTCGGCCGCGACGCCGATCCCGATGTCTACGGCCACCTCGGCAAGACGCTCACCATTCGCGAGCTGGCCTACTGGATGATCACGAAGTCGAGCAACCTGGCCACGAACCTGCTCGTCGACGTCGTCGGCATCGAGACGATCCAGCACGCGCTCGACGAGCTGGCGATCGACGGCGTGCGGATTCTCCGCGGCGTCGAAGATCAGGCCGCGTTTGACGCGGGCCTCAACAACGAAGTGACCGCCAATGGATTGCTGAAAATCCTCCGCGTCATCGCCGACGGCAAGGCCTACTCGGAAGAGGCCAGCCACGAGATGCTGACCATCATGCTCGACCAGCAATATCGGAGCGGCATCCCGGCCGGTCTCCCAAAGGCCGCGCGCGTCGCGCACAAGACCGGTAACATCTCCACCGTGCATCACGACGCCGGAATCGTGTTTCTGGAAGGCCGCAAGCCCTACGTGCTGGTCATCCTTACCCAGTTCAGTGCCGACAAAGCTCGCGGAACGGCGGTGGCCGACGTCTCGCGCGACATTTACAACACCCTCTCGGAACTGACTCATGAGTGAACAGCAGTCGATCAAGGTCGTCGACGCCTTCGATCTCGATGACGAGCTGCGATCGCTGCTCAAGCCCGGCGAGATGGTGCGCGACGCGGACGGCCGGCGGCATCGTCTCCCGCGCTACTTCTACGAGATCCCCAATCACGAGGCGGCGGTGAGTATCCGGCTGACGCACCACTTCGGCCTGAACGAATTCACCCTCGTCGATCTGAAGGAAGCGGCACGCCTGCAGCAGTTTCCGCGCTACGTTCCGTGCGCCGTCCACGTGCTGGCCTTCTATCTCGAGCAGTTCCGCCGCGAGGCCGGCGCCTCGGTGCACATCCCCGTGAATGGCGGTTACCGCTCGCCCTCGCACAAGCTCTCCCTCACCGCAACGCCCCATATGTGGGCCACTGCCGCCGACATCTACCGCATCGGTACGGCCATCCTGAAAGGGAAGGAGACGATCGAGAAGTACAACAGCATCGCCGAGGACCTGAGCGACGACGTACATGTCCTCCCGTACGGGCATGTCACCGGCGCCAACGCCGACGATCACATCCACTTCGACCTCGGATACATCACCGTCATCCCGACGGAGATCAGCGAAGACCGGATGGAACAGCCCCAGGAGAGCCGCCCCCGGTTTGCCTTCGAGGACCGCCGGCGGCGCGACCGGCGGACGCCGGCTGAGACGGAAACGTAGGCTGCGCCGTTGTCGGTTGCCGGTTGAGGAGCGTTGTCCCGCGCGACCACACCTACCCAACTGACAACCGACAACTGACAACGCGCGAAGCGCCGAAGTCAGGCCTGCCGTTTGCTACTGCACCTCAGCAGTAGCAAACCAATCCACGCATGCCCAGAACGCCCAATTCCAAGGATCAGAGCGGACTCG
>WNFG01000744.1_pt1 | contig 72630 bp, 67 predicted proteins | sample 5400431 | NCBI WGS metagenome assembly WNFG01 (sample SAMN13153346, study PRJNA577476) | soil metagenome | isolation source: 120 cm saprolite under Douglas fir tree site 2 hole 3 replicate 2 | place: USA:California | collected 2015-04-18
TCGAACAGCCATCGCCGACCGGTGTAGAACCAGTAGTCGGTCAGTTGCTGGCCGCCGATTTCGTAGTGGACGAGCCATGCCCCGCCCGGGCCCGGGGTGGCGTTCTCGACCAGCGCGGTTACCTCCGGAGCCGGGCACTCGACGTGCCGCCGGATGTATTCGGCCCGCGAGATGACGGCCTGGCTGCGGGAGTCCCAGCGGTCGTAGGCCGGGCCGTCGTTGTTGTGGTCGTAGTTGTCGTTGAAAACCTGGGCGATGCGGACGAGAGCCGCCGCGGTCTTAGGGTCCGGGCCCGGCCGGCTGCTGGCTGGCGTGAGGTGTGGGCTTGGCCGGCTGCTGCCCGGGGCGGTTGGCGTGGCCGTCGGCGTGGCTGTGGCCGCCGGAGCTTGGTGCGACGGTGAGGAGCACGCGCCCAGGGCCATGACCAGGAACAACAACACGGCGCCGCGGCGACGCATCCGGTGCCTCCCTGGTGGATCCATCAGGCACCGCCATGATTCGGCGCTCGGGTGATGCCCATGGGGCTACTTGCCCGGATGAGCATGCCAGAGGAGCAATCCCACGTCAGGACTCGGGGCCGCCGAACGTGCCGCTAGTGCCGAGATGATCTAGCCAAGGGGTGACCGGCACACCTTCATGATTGCGGTGGATCACTGGTCGCGGGCGACCACCTATCAACCGCGATCATGAAACACGGAGTCCCTGTCCGATTGTGGCCTCTCTGCGGAAAGCGTCCGGGGACTTTAGTGGTCCAGGTCGAAGGGGCGGAGGTAGGGCGTGGGGTGGTAGCGGACGAAGGCCGGCGCCGTTGGGACGACCTGCTTGTCGGCCAAGAAGATGTTGTATCCGGGGCCGAGCGCCGCTGCCTGGCTGTTCAGGTCTTCCGGGTCAAGCGCCGAGCCGTCCCAGCGCCCCGTGTCGAGGCGGTTCAGCAGCACCCGGGCGGCCGTGATCGTCTCGGCCGGGGTGAACGTGCAGTGGCCGGCCCGGTGGACGAAGATCTGCCGCAGCAGCCGCTCGTCGCCCGCCCTGTCCACGACGCTTCGATAGGCCTGCTCGTTCTGCGGGACCACCAGGCCGTCGCCCGTGGTGTGCATGGTCAGCACCGGCACCGGCAGCCTGCCGTCGAACGCGATGTTGTGCTCCATGTAGCGCACGGCGGAGGGATCGGCGCTGATCCGGCTGGCATGGTTGAGCGTTTCGAGGTCCCCGCGCAGGCTCAGTCCTGCCGCCTTGTACAGCGCCACGACTTCGCGGAGGTCAGCGGACTTCGCCAGGTCGCTGAAGTAGTTGACGCCGGTGTTCCAGGAAGGGTTCCCGCCGGCCCGGGCCTCAAGCTCGGCACGGAGCGCGAAGACGAACGGGAAGTCCACCTGCGACTGCCACTGGTACTGGTTTGCCTCCTGGCCGGCGAAGTCATTGCTCGCGGGTTCCGGGGACAGCGGGGTGAACCAGCCCGGCGTGTCGCCGAGCGCCGCGGCGAGGGCGAGCCGCGCCCGGCCCTGCGGGGTCTGCTGCGCGCCAGCCGCGGCGGTCTCGGCGGCGGTCAGGTTGCCGCCCGGGTTGGTGATGTTGACGAGCCTGAGCGACGGATCGTTCGGGTCGATCAGCTGCTTGAACGCGAACGCGGCGTCCAGGGCGGTGTTCCAGGTGGCCACCCCGCCGGAGAGCACGCCGCACATCGGCAGCGCGGCGCTGAACCGGTCCGGGTACTGCTGGATCAGGCCGGCCGTGATGATGCCGCCGAGCGAGTGGCCCCACGCGATCGTCTGCGTCGGCGTCCCGAAGGTTGCGTCGAAGACGTCCAGCGTGGCGATCTGGTCGGGCAGCGCCTGCTGGATTGCCCAGCCGGTCGTCGCGTACGACGACCCCGCCAGCGCGAACCCATGGCTGAGCAGCCAGGCGCCGGTGACCGGGTCGCCGACGTCCTGGGCCGGGTTCGGGGAGCCCGGCGTCACGTAGCCGTGGCTGTAGAGGAACAGGGTGCCGTTCCAGGCGCCCGCCGGGCACTGGATCTCGTAGGTCGCCTTGTCCGGCAACGAGGCAGTCACCGCGGCCGAGCCGCTGCACGTCTGAGTCGAGGCGAACGCCGGCGCCGCCGACGTCAGTCCCGTGGTCAGCAGGGCCGCGGAAAGCGCGGTTCCGGCAATTCTCTTCGTCCTCTTCACGACCACGCTCCATTGCGCTATGTCGTCATGACCTAGAACTCTTCAGAGGACTGTAGTCCACGGCGTATTGGTTGCGATAGCACCTCGTTCGCCCGCTATGCGCCCCGGGAAGGGCCGGCCCGCCCGCCCCCCTGGCGCCATTTGCCCAGGGGCAGCGGGTCGGTGGAGCCGTCAGGGCGCGCTGGTCACCAGTGGGTTGGCCCGGTGCTGGGCGTGGGCGTGCTGGTGCTGGGCGTGGGCGCGCTGGTCGGGCCGGGCGTGGGCGCGCTGGTGGTGCCCGGTGTCGGCGTCGGTGCCGTGGTCATGGCGGGCGTCGGCGTCATCGTTACGCCGGGCGCCGGCGTGACGTTGGCCCCGGTCACCTGGCCCGCCGGCGGGATCTGGATCTGCACCGGCTGGTTGATCGAGACGATGACCAGGACGATCTCGATCCGGGTGTTCCTCCCGAACTCGACCAGGGTCATCTTGCGCACCTGGTGCCGCGCGTCCACCCAGACCGTGAATGCGGTCGAGGTGATGCCGCTCGACATCATGCCGGACTGGACGCCCGCGCGCAGGCCCGGGGCTAGCTGGCTGAGGCCGGCCGCGAGGCTGTAACTCCCGCTGTACTGGGTGGTCGGAACCCCGTTGATCGTCGAGCTGCCAGCCTCCCGCACATTGGTCGCGGCGGGGAACATCTGGGTCTGCGCCAACGGGTTGCTGCCCCGCATCTGCTGGATCATCGAGGCCAGGCCGGCGTTCGAACTGTTCGTCAGGCCGGAGTAAGGGACCGCGACCCATGGCCGGCCTGCGGTCCCGGTCAGGGCGCCGATCTTCAGGTAGGCCGTGTTGCCGGCCAGGATCGCTTCCAGGCCAGCAGGGTGCGAGGCACGGACACCCACGAGCAGGCTGGGCTGCGTCTGCTCGATCAGGGTGCCTGACAGGTGCGCGGCCGAGTTCCCGGTGGCGTGGATCTCCAGGGTCGCCACGAACGACGTGCTCCCCTGGGCGTTGCGGGCCAGGGTCGCGATGGCGCTCGCCGCCGATGCACGCTGGGTGTTGCCGGAGGATGCGGTAGCGGTCCCGGCGGACGGCGTGCCGCTCGGCGAGCCGCTGCTCAGGATGCCAGGCTTACACCCGGCGATAGTGACCGCCGCCGCGCAGGCCAGGACCGCGACGAGAGGCCTGGCGGCCCGGGCCTGGAGGCCGGCGCGAGCGGCCTGAGCTGGCCCGGCCGGCGTAGCCCGCCTATGGGGAGTGCCCGGCCGGCTGCCCATCAGATGTGAGAGCACTATTCGGTCCTCCTTGGGTTGGCGATTGCCGTCTATGACACGCAGTAACGCGCAGTCCTCCGCCATTCGTTGGTGACGCTACGTGCCGGGACCGGACCGCGCAGGCCGCGTAAGCCCCATGTAAGGTGCCGCGAGCCATCCGTAAGCCCGGCGTAATGTCCGGCCGGGCGGGCGGAGATGGCTCAGAGCGGTCAGCTGGAGCTGATCCTGGTGATGACCCACAGCTGAGCCGTTCCGGCGGTCGCCGGTCGCGTGCCGGAGATCGTCACCACCTTTTTGGTGCCAGGTTCGGTCACCGCGAAGGTGTCCGGCGCGGTCTGGCGGATGGCCGGCTCCGTTGCCCAGCGCCCGCTGGCCCAGGCCTGGACCACTATCAGGGGACTCGACAGCCACGGCTGGTGGCCCTCGTTGAAGGCCATCTGCGCAGACCAGAACTGCTGCCAGCTGGTGATGTCCCAGATTCCCGGGAACCGCGGCAGCGCCCCGTGGGCCACGTCGACGACCACGCGGTCAGGCTGGGTGAGGGTGCGGACATGGAAACCTGTCCGGCTGCTCAGCCCGGCACCGAAGCTCAGATAGCCCTCGAAGTCACCGGCCGTCCTGAGTTGCAGCAGCGTTGGGTAATCGGGGCTGATGACGTCCGGGCCGCGATAGCTCTGATACCCACTCGCCGGGAAGAAGACGATCCGCAGGAACGTCCGGCCTGGAAGCGGCACCTGGTCCCCCTTGGGGTCCGTCCCGACCTGGTTGGTGTACTGGATTCGATAACCGGGAATTTCCCCGCTGAACCGGAACACGATGCGGTCGAAGGCCGGATGCCGGCCAACCGAGATCCCCGTCAGGTTGCCCGCCCCGGCAGGCGCTGTCGCGCTGAGCGGCCTGGTGCTCACATCGCCGCCGGATGCGGTGGGCGCCGTGGCGGTAGCCGGGGTTCTGGCCACAGTGCTTGCCGCGGCCGGGTCGCTGGCGCGTGGTCGCGGGCTGGCGGCGGCCGCGCCCGGTGCGGAGGCTGTGGCGGAACAGGCGGAGACCAGGGCCGCCGCGCATATCGCGGCGGCGACCGCGGTCAAGCCACGCAGCGCGGGCCGCGGCGGGTGCGGAAGTCGGAGTGTGCAGCGGGTGGCCGGCCGGAGCTGGCGGCGGGCTCGCGTCACTGCGGGCGGCCTGGTCGCTGCGGCCTGCCTGGTCGCTGCGGCGGCCTGGTCGTTCCGGGCTGCCTGGTCGAGGTGATCATCGTGTCCCCCAGGGGTCGTGCGCGGCTTCTGCCGCAACCTGGGTGCAGAGTGCGCCGGGGGAGCGGGCCGCAGCAAGGGGAGACCTCCCCATGCCCGGCGCCGCTCGGCGTGGTCAGCTGGGCGGGGCTTCGGCAGGCAGGCGCCGCAGATCCCCGACGGTCAGCTCGCCGGTGGATATGAGCAGGAGCGCAAGCTCTTCGAGGGCCCGCGGCCCGCGGAGCCCGGGAACGCCGAGGCGCGCGTAACGGTCCCTGATGTTCTCGCATCGCTTGGCCACCGTGTGGGCCTGCCAGCCGATCCGCTGCGCGGTGTCCCTGGCGCTGCGCGGCGTCGGCTCCCCAGCCTGCCGCCAGGTCAGGTAGGCCTCGAATCGCGCCGCCAGGACCAGCCGGTCACTGGCAGTCAGCGGGGCCCGGTGGCGGGTGCTGGTCACGGCGCGTTCCCCGGTCACTGACAGGGCCCGGGCTTCCTCGGCCGGATCGGGCACATTATCAAGGTCGGGCAAGCGCAGCCGCAGGACGTAGCGATCGAGTGTCCCGTTCAGGGTCACCTTGGCGTGCCACTGCTGCAGTGGTACTTGCAGTCCCGGCGGTAGGTCCACCCGGAACCCGCGGTCGCCGACCACGCACAGCACCGAGGATGTGCTGTCGTTGTGCAGCCACCAGGACCCCTCGTGATGGCGGAAGCTCCCGGCCGTCCGGGACACGCCACGGTCGGCGGCGGGCAGCACCGCGCAGCACGCCGGCCCCCGGCCGAAAGTGAACAACTCACCCGGATGGACGCGCCATGTCTGCGACTCGTACATGACAACCAGCAGCATGGCGGCCCCGTCTTCCGTTTGCCACGCTAGGTTCGCGGGGGACCGCGCGTCAATCAGAGCCTCGGCGCTGCGGGAGACGGCCGCGGATTTCGTGCGCCGGGCTAGAACGGTTCGAGGAACGGCGCCCGAGCTCGCTGCCTGAATGAGCGGGTGGCTCAGGTCAGGACGGCGCCCCGGCGACGTCCAGGATGACGCCCGTGATCCAGGCCGCGTCATCGGAGACGAGATACAGCGCCGCGCGGGCCACATCCTCGGGCGTGCCGAGACGCCGCAGCGGGTGCATGCCGACGAGTTCCTCCTGCTGCGCGGCCGGAATCAGCCGCTTGTTGCGCTCGGTGAGGATCGTCTCGGGAGCGATGCAGTTGACCCGTATGCCATAAGGGCCGGCCTGCGCGGCCAGGTCCTGGGTGAGCATCTGGATGCCCGCCTTCGCGGCGGCGTACGGGACCGGTGAGGCTGGGTGGGGCCGTCGGGCCGCGGCCGACGAGATGGTGACGATGCTCCCGGCCTTCCGCTCCTTCATCCCGGGCAGGAAGCTCTTAATGGTCAGGAACGTGGCCGTGAGATTGCTGTCAATCGCCGCGCGCCAGTCATCCTCGCTTATCTGCTCGACCGGCCCGGGCCGGGTGGGGTTACCGCCGGCGTTCGCGACGAGCACGTCGACCGGCCCGAGTTCCTGCTCGATCTGGCGGCGCATGGCCTCGATGTCGGCGAACTTGGTGACATCGGCGGCGAATTGCATCGCGCGGCCGCCGGCCCGCTCGATGTCGGCGGTGACGGCGGACATCGCCGCGGTATCCCGGCCGTGGACGACCACCTTCGCGCCCTCGCGCGCGAAGAGCGTGGCGATTGCCGCACCGATGCCGTGCGAACTGCCGGTAACCAGCGCCACGGTGTCCTTGAGCCTGCTCATGCTCGTCCTCCCACTCGCCTCCGGGGCCCCGCCCGCCTCCCCATTCCCTTCACTACCCCTCCGGCTCGTTCATGCTTCCTCCTTGGGCATCATGGGTTCGGGCGGCATGCGGGGTGTCCTTGACCGACTGTATCTTATCGTTCGGTATCTAAGGTTTCGATATCGAATTATTCGAAGACTATGGTTTGCTTCGCGCGGAACCGCGTTCGGACAATACTGGTCGCCATGAGCCTTCAGGCAGCACCCGGCGAGCCGGCGGGGGTTGTCTTTCCCGCCTCAGCGGACGGGCGCAGGAGCACGTCAGCGCTGGGCCGGGCGGTGGTCGCTGATGCGCTGCGTCAGGTCGACCCGGTGGGCGCGTTCGGTGCGGAGCAAGAATCGAACTGGCGCACGGGCTACCTGGTGCATTTTCGCCGGCTCGTCGAAGCCGGGCTGACGTCGAAGAAGGCCGTGCTGGCCGTCGCCGCCGAGGGGCTGGAGTCGTTGCACCGGCGGATGCGGGTCGTGCCTGCGGGCGGCACGGAGACCGGGCTCGATACCTTGCTGTCGGCACCGGCGCGGCGGTCCTTTGGCACGATCACGGTGCCGGGCACCGGTGCGGCCGAGAGTGAGCTTTCGCTGCCCTACCACGGCGAGCGGCTGCGTGGCAGCGCGCTGCTGAGCAGGCTGGACGCGTGGGTGGCCGGCGGCGTCGTCGAGCCGTCATGCGCGGATGCCGTCCGGACGGTCGCGGCGCATCCGGAGTGGCTCCGGCTGGCTGACCGAACGGTCGTCGTGCTCGGGGCGGGCTCCGAGGTGGGTCCGCTGCCCACGCTGCTGAGCTGGGGCGCCCGGGTAATCGGCGTTGACCTGCCCAGTCCCGCGATCTGGGAGCGTGTACTGGACACGGCGCGGCGCAGCGGGGGGACGCTGCTCGTCCCGGTCGCCCGGGACGCCGATGAGCAGACCGCCCAGCCCGGGGCAGGCGACGAGGGCACCGCGCGATGCGCCGGACTCGACCTGACCACCGATGTCCCCGCGGTCGCCGACTGGCTCGCGACCGTTGATGGCCCGCTGGTGCTGGGCAACTACGTCTACGCCGATGGTGCGGCCAATGTGCGCCTCGCCGCCGCCGTCGACGCGCTCACCGTGCGCCTGCAGGCTGCGCGCGACGACGTCGCGCTCGCGTTCCTCGCCACGCCGACCGACGTGTTCGCGGTACCGGCCGATGCAGTCGCGCAGTCCGTTCACGCCTACGCGACCCGGTCGCGAGCGGCGAAGCTGGCCGGCGGGCCGCTGCGGACGCTGTCCGGCGGACGGCTGCTCCGCCGCGCCTACCCGCCCGGCGCTGATCCCGGCATCAACGACAGCCTGGTGGCGCAGCAGGGCCCGAACTATGCGCTCGCGAAGCGGCTGCACCGCTGGCGCGCCATGGTCGCCCGTGAAGGCGGCGCGACCGTGTCGATGAACGTCGCCCCGCCCACGCGGACCCGGTCGGTCGTCAAGAACCGGGCGCTGGCGGCGGCGTACTCCGGCGCGCACCGGTTCGGCGTCGAGGTCTTCGAACCTGCCACCTGCAAGGTGCTCATGGCCGCATTGCTCGTCCATGACCTGCACACCGGCGGTGGCCCGGCGCACGCGCATCCCTGGCAGTCCGAGGCCCACGCGGCCGCGCATGGCGGGCTGTGGCGCATCGCGTACGCCCCGCGCAGCGCGCTCGGCCTCGCGGCGCTGCTCGGCTTCGCCGCGGCGAAGTCATGATGCACCGCCCGTCCCGGGTCTCAGCTCAGCTTCCAGCGAGCTCTTCGGCCGAAGTCCGGCCGGCTTCTGCCGTGCGGCGCAGGAAGCCGGCCAGGAGCTCCAGTTCGCCGTCCTCATACTCGGCGCAGATCCGGTCCATCGCCTCGTTCATCCCCGCATAGAGGCGGAGCACCACCGCGTTCCGGCCGGGCGCCAGCCGGACGACCACACCGCGGCGGTCGGCGGGATCGCGCTCGCGGGCGATCCAGCCGCCGCGTTCGAGCCGGTCGAGGATGCCGGTCATGGTGGCCGGGTGAAGCCCGGCGCGCCGCGCCAGTGCGCTCGGGCTGAGCGGGCCGTAGCGGCTAATGAGATCGAGGCAATCCAGATCGCCGCCCTTGAGGTCGATGTGCCCGCTGACGTGGTGATTGAGCAGGGAGAGCTGGATGCTCAGGTCCCGCAGTGACTCCCTGACCGCGCGGTTCAGCCGTCTGCGCTGCCGTGCCGCACCGGGGTCAGCAGATGATACCGATTCCATATGATATGCTCTCCGTATTATATGAAATTCAGAATCTAATCTACCTCAGCCGGCACGGAAAGGTGAACACCATGAAACTCACAGTCTTCGGCGCAACGGGCGCTACCGGGACAAGCCTCGTCACCCAAGCGCTGGCGGCCGGGCATGAGGTCACAGCGGTCGTCCGCGACCCGGCCCGGCTGGCGGTCCCGGAATCCCCGCGGCTGCGGATCGTCACCGCCGACGTCATGGACCCGGCCGCGATCGGCCCGGCCGTGGCAGGCGCGGACGCCGTACTGTCCGCGCTGGGCCCGCGCGGTAACGGCCCCACGACGGTGAGCCAGGACAGCGTCCGCAGCATCATCCAGGCGATTCAGAAAACCGGTGCCCGCAGGCTTCTCACCATCAGTGGCACCGTCGTGACCGACGTAGGCGAGGGACCCCTCATGCGCTTTGTGCTCAAGCCCCTGGTGCGGCGCACCGCTCTCCGCCATGTCTGCGCCGACATGCGCAGCGCCGAGGACGAGGTCCACAAGAGCAACCTGGCCTGGACGATCATGCGCCCGCCCAGGCTGACCGACAAGCCAGCCACGGGAACCTACCGCACCGCGATCGATCGCAACCTGCCACGGGCATACACGATCTCCCGTGCCGACGTCGCCGCCTGCATGCTCACGGTGCTCGACGACCCGACGACCGTGCACAAGCATGTATTCGCCGCCAATTGACCCCTGCGATCGGAATCGCTGCCGGGACGGCCTTTCGGTGAAAGGCCGTCCCGGCGTCTAGCATCACGATCTCTTCACCGTCACGCCATGTGCCCTTTGGCGGCAGTGAGCTAGCAAGCAGTTTCCCCGGGGGCGACACTGGGTAGTGGTGCCGCCTGTATGTTTTGCCGGGAGCCGGCCGCGGCCCGCCAGGTAGGGGTAGCCATGTCCGACTGGTTCGAGACGCAGATTGTGGGTACCGGCCGTCTGCCGCTGTTCTGCTTCTTCGTGGCGTTCGTGGCCGGATTCGGTTCCATCCGCCTGTCGGCGCGCCTCATCCGCGCCAAGGTCCGCTGGTGGCCGGGCAACGTCGTCGCGGGCGCGGTGCATGTTCACCACATGGTCTTCGGCGTGGTGTTCATGGGAGTCGGCGGCGTCGCCGAGCTGGCCGCGCCGCTGCACTCGCTGGCCTGGCGATCTGGGCCGGCCGCCTTGTTCGGGCTCGGCACCGCGCTGGTGCTCGACGAGTTCGCGCTGATACTCCACCTGCGCGACGTGTACTGGTGCAACGAGGGACGGCTGTCGATCGACGCCGTGTTCGTCGCCGCCGGAGTGACCGCCCTGCTGCTGATCGGGGTCAGCCCGGTCGGGGGGGTGAAGAGCGTGGCCAACTACCAGCGGCTGCCTGAAGACCCTGGCGCGGTCGTCACGCTCACCCTGATCGTGGTGCTGCTGTTCGTGCTCGCCGCGATCACGCTGCTGAAGGGCAAGGTCTGGACCGGGTTGTTCGGCGTGTTCCTGCCGCCGCTTTTCATCGCCGGCGCCATCCGCCTGGCCCGGCCCGGATCGCCGTGGGCCCGCTGGCGCTACCGGGAACGGCCCGGGAAGCTCGCCAAGGCCGACCGGCGGGAACAACGCCTCCGCCTGCCGGTGATCCGGACGAAAATCCGTATCCAGGACCTGCTCACTGGCCCGCACGACCAGCCTGTGATGGTGCGTGAGCGCCCGGTCCGGCCCGGACGCGAGCCGGCCATCACGGTCCGGAAAGCCGGCGCGTCCGATGAGCCGTTCGATGACATCCCCTGACCGCACCATTGGTTAACCGGGAAGGCGGACACCGATCGTGACAGCGCCCAGCCAGGCACCCGTTCAGCGGCCGGTTCATCGCAGGATCGCCGAGGAACTCGGCGTTCGTGAAGGCCAGGTGACGGCGGCCGTCGAGTTGCTCGACGGCGGGGCGACCGTGCCATTCATCGCCCGTTACCGCAAGGAGGCGACCGGCACCCTCGACGACGCGCAGCTCCGCACGCTCGAAGAGCGGCTCCGCTACTTGCGCGAGCTGGACGAACGGCGCGGCGCGATCCTGGAGTCGATCCGCTCCCAGGGCAAGCTTGACGAGGCGCTCGCGGCCCGCGTCATGGCCGCCGACTCGAAGGCGCGCCTGGAGGACATCTACCTGCCCTACAAGCCGAAGCGCCGGACGAAGGCGCAGATCGCACGCGAGGCGGGGCTTGAGCCGCTAGCCGATCAGATACTTGCCGAACCCGGGCATGATCCGCAGGTGCTGGCCGGTGCCTACGTGAACGCGGAGAAGGGCGTGCCGGACGAGGCCGCCGCCCTTGACGGGGCGCGGTCCATCCTCGTTGAGCGCTTCGGTGAGGATGCCGACCTGATCGGCGCGCTGCGGGAGCGGATGTGGTCGCGGGGCCGCCTGGTCTCCCGGGTGCGCGAGGGCAAGCAGGAGGCCGGAGCCAAGTTCGCGGATTACTTCGAGTTCGCCGAGCCCTTCACCAGGCTGCCCTCGCACCGCATCCTGGCGATGTTCCGCGGCGAACGGGAGGAGATCCTCGATCTCGACCTGGACCCGGAGGACGTGCCGGTCGGCGAGCGCGGCGACTACGAGTCGCTGATCGCGGGGCATTTCGGCGTCACCGACCGGGGGCGGCCGGCCGACCACTGGCTCGCCGAGACGGTCCGCCGGGCCTGGCGGACCCGCATCCTTGTCCATCTCAGCGTCGACCTGCGGATGCGGCTGTGGCAACGGGCCGAGGACGAGGCGGTCGCCGTGTTCGCCGCGAACCTGCGCGACCTGCTGCTCGCCGCGCCCGCGGGGGCCAGGCCGACGATGGGCCTGGACCCCGGTTTCCGCACCGGCGCTGGCGGACCCGGGCCATCAGGATCCGCGGGTCCCGGCCGGGGCTGGGAGGAATCGATGGCGATCCTCGCCCGGCTCGCCGCGGCCCATCACGTCGAGCTGATCGCCATCGGCAACGGCACTGCTTCGCGGGAGACGGACAGGCTCGCCGGGGATCTGATCAAGGCACATCCGGAGCTGAAGCTCACCAAGGTCGTGGTCTCCGAGGCGGGCGCGTCCGTGTACTCGGCTTCCGCCTACGGCTCACGCGAACTGCCCGACATGGACGTGTCGCTGCGTGGCGCGGTGTCGATCGCGCGCCGGCTCCAGGATCCGCTGGCCGAGCTGGTCAAGATCGACCCCAAGTCCATCGGAGTCGGCCAGTACCAGCACGATCTGTCCGAGGGCAAGCTGCCGCGCTCGCTGAACGCCGTGGTCGAGGACTGCGTGAATGCCGTTGGCGTGGACGTCAACACGGCTTCCCCGCCGCTGCTGGCCCGGGTATCCGGGATCAGCGAGGGGCTCGCCAGCACCATCGTGGCGCACCGGGACGCGGCTGGGCCGTTCCGCAGCCGCAAGGCTCTCAAGGACGTCCCCCGGCTAGGGGCCAAGGCGTTCGAGCAGTGCGCCGGATTCCTGCGCATCCAGGGTGGCGACGATCCGCTCGACGCCTCCAGCGTGCATCCCGAGGCCTACCCGGTGGTGGTGCGCATCCTGAAGAAGGCAGCGCTCACCGTGCCCGAACTGATCGGCAACACAACGATGCTGCGCTCGCTGCGGCCACAGGACCTCACCGACGACCGTTTCGGACTGCCAACGGTCACGGACATCCTCAAGGAGCTCGAGAAGCCGGGCCGTGACCCGCGTCCCGCCTTCACGACCGCGGCCTTCGCCGAGGGGGTGGAGTCGCTGGAGGACCTCGCACCCGGCATGGTGCTTGAGGGGGTGGTCAGCAACGTCGCGGCGTTCGGCGCGTTCGTCGACGTTGGCGTGCACCAGGACGGCCTCGTGCACGTGTCCGCGATGTCGCGGGACTTCGTCGCCGATCCCCGCGCCGTCGTGAAGACCGGCGAGGTCGTCCGCGTGAAGGTGCTCAGCGTGGACATCCCGCGCAAGCGCATCTCGCTCACGATGCGCCTGGACGACGAGGGCGCCGGCGGCGGCGGGCCGCGGGCGGCACCTGGGCCCGCGCGCGAGGACGGCCCCATGCGACCCGACGGCCGCTCCGGCCGGGGGAGTGACGGCCGGGGCAGCGGCCGCGCCAGTGACCGGGACGGCACAGGCACAGGCGCGATGGCTGACGCGCTGCGCCGGGCCGGTCTTACGGGACCGGGACCGGCCTAAGCCCGAGCTGCCGCGGCGGGATCTGGGCCAGCTCGCTGGCGTGGCGCAGGGCGGCGTCGGTCGCGGCTGGGCTGGCTGCGAGCAGCGGTAGCCGGACCGCCGGGCTGGGAATCCGTCCCTGCGCGTGCAGCGCCGCCTTGATGACCGTGGGATTCGGCTCGGCGAAGAGCGCCGCGGACAGCCCGGCCAACCGGTGGCCGAGCGCGCGGGCGCGACCGGATTCCCCGGTGTGCCAGCAGCGGACCATCTCGGCGAAGTGTCCTGTGCACAGGTGAGCCGAGGCGAGGATGGCGCCCGCCGCGCCGAGCGCGAGGATCGGGGAGGCGAAGACGTCGTCGCCACCCAGCACCGCAAACCCGTCAGGCAGGTCGGCCATTAGCCTGACGGTGTCCTCGTCGATGCCGCCAACCGCGTGCTTGACTCCGATGATCCCCGCCAGGCCGGCCAGCTTCCGCAACGCCCGCCACCCCACGACCTGGCCGGTCCGGCCGGGAACGTTATAGACGATCAGCGGCAGAGGGCTCTCGGCGGCGAGCCGGGTGAAGTGAGCGATCACCCCATCCTCAGAGGGCCGGGTGAAATACGGAACGACGGTGAGCGCGGCCGACACCTCGGGCCACGCGGCCAGGTCCCGCAGGGCCCGGGCCGAGGCGTGGGTGTCGTTCGAGCCAGCCCCGGCGACCAGCGTCGCGGAGCGCTCCCGGCACACTCGCGCGCAGGTATCCAGGACGGCGCGTCGTTCCCCGGCGCTGAGCGTGGCCGCCTCGGCGGTCGTGCCCAGAGCCACCAGCCCCGCCGCGCCGGCGTCGATCACGCTGTGCGCAAGAGCTTCCAGTGCGTCAACCGCCAGCTCGCCGCTGGAACGCAGCGGGGTGATGAGCGGGACGTAGAGACCTGCCAGCGAGTGATCCATGGGACGAGACTCCCCCGGGCACGTTATGCAGGTCCAGTTCACATTTCAGCCGTAACTCGTAAGCTCAGCTTATGCTCGATGTGCGCAAGCTCCGCCTACTGCGCGAATTGGCCCACCGCGCGACGATCGCGGCGGTCGCCGACGCGCTGGCCTACACGCCGTCCGCGGTCTCGCAGCAGCTGGCCGCCCTGGAGCGGGAGGCCGGAGTGCCGCTGCTGAGACGCACAGGCCGCCGGGTCGCCCTCACCCCGGCCGGCGCCGCTCTGGCCGAACACACCGAGGCCGTGCTTGCCCTCCTCGAAGCGGCTGCGGCGGAACTCGCCGCCGCCAGCGCCCGCCTGACCGGGCCGCTGAGGATCGGCGCGTTCCCCACGGCGGTGCGCACCATCCTCCCCACGGCGCTGGTCGCACTCGGCCGCGACCACCCCGGACTGGAGCTGATGGTTACCGAGCTCGACCCGGCCGCGGTCCCCGACGCCCTGCGCACCGGGGCGCTCGACGTCGCGCTCGTCCACGAATACGACTATGTCCCCACCGAACCCGATCCCGCCCTCGACACGGAACCGCTGATCGAGGAGACGATCTACCTCGCATCGGCCGGAGCAGCGGCGGAGCCCGGCGAAGACCTCGTCAGGCGCCACCGCGATTCCCCATGGATCATGGCCAGTCCCGGCACGTTGTGTCACACGATGGCCGTGCGTGCCTGCGAGGCCGCCGGTTTCACGCCGCGGGTGCGCCACCACGCGGATGACTTCGCGACCGTGCTGGCGCTGGTCGCCGCCGGGCAGGGCGTCGCCCTGGTCCCGCAGCTTGGGGTGATCGGCCGCCCTGCAGACGTCAGGCTGGCCCCGCTGCCGACGCGCCGCCGCACCCGGATCGCCTACCGGAGAGGCACCCGCCGCCATCCGGCCGTGTCCGCCTGCATCGCGGCGATTCGCGGATCAGCGGCCTCGCACCTCGAACCGCCGGACCTGCCCCGCGCGTGAGGCGTTTCCGCGGAAACGCCTCACGCCAGCCGGGTGCAGTTCCGCAACGACACCAAAGCCGCACCGGGCTCGTCCTGACGACACCAAAGCCGCTCCGACGGCCGGGCGGACGCCGGAATCCGGGCTAGCGACCCGGCCCGCGCCATCTCACGTTTCCGCCGGCCCCGCCGTCTACTAGGCGACAGACCTTGAACCAGGGAGGCCGCTATGACCGCCACCGACACGACCGTCAACACCACCGTCGATTCTCCGATCGGCGAGCTCACCCTCGTGGCCGACGACGGCAGGCTGACCGGGGTGTACTTCCCGCATCACTGGTACCGGCCGGACCCCGCGGCCTTCGGCGGCCGCAGCGCGACTGGGTTCGACGAGGCTGAACGCCAGCTCGCCGAGTACTTCGCCGGCCGGCGGCAGCGCTTCGACCTCCCCCTCGACGCGCGCGGCGATGAATTCTCCCGCCGCGTCTGGGACCTGATTGACCGCATCCCGTACGGGCACACCGTCACCTACGGCGACCTTGCCCGCGAGCTGGGCGGTCAGGTACTGGCCAAGGACGTCGGCGCGGCCGTGGGACGCAACCCCCTGAGCGTGGTCGTGCCCTGCCACCGCGTCGTCGGCAAGGGCGGCAAGCTCACCGGTTACGCGGGCGGCCTGGCGCGCAAGCGGTTCCTCCTCGGCCTGGAGGGCGCTGGTCTCTTCTAGAGCCTGCTGAACGCCCACAGCCGGCCGACCCGCCGGACGCGCGCGTGAGGCGTTTCCGCGGAAACGCCTCACGCCAGCCGGGTGCAGTTCCGCAACGACACCAAAGCCGCACCGGGCTCGTCCTGATGCGACACCGAAGCCCCTCCGGGCTCGTCCTGACGACGTCCTGACGACGTCGGCAAAGGGACAGAGGTTGAGGTTCGTCTCAGTCTCATCCTCGTCACGGGTGCCCCTTCGGGCAGACATCAACTGCGATACCGGGATGCGCTAGGCAGAAGCACCAGATTCGGCTCTAATAGGGGGGCCAATATCCGGTGGGGCCCAGTATTCGCTGTTGCGTACGGGACCGCGATTACTGTGTCGAAGTCAAGTGGGGAGGCCGACATGGGTCGGCGATTCATCGCGGCGGGTGTCACCATATCCGCCGTGCTTCTTACATCCCTTACGTCAGTGGCCACAGCCGCGGCAAGGGCCACAGCACCCGCAAGACCATCAGACAACCCAACCCAGACGCTAGGCTCCGCGACGTTCTACGGCACCACGGCGCCGCTGGGCCTGACCGCGGCACCCGGCCTCTCGCCCGCTGCCCGCGCGAACACGGGCGACTCGCGCATCGCCCGCGTGTTCGCACATAACGCAGCGCCCGGATCGCATGTCACGCTCCAGCCGCCGTCACCGGCGGGCACGCCCGTGGTCAGCTCTCCCGGCGCGGCCACCGGCTTTAACGGGCTCTCCCACGCCGACCAGCGCACCGCCGGAACGGGCATTTACGTGAACACGCAGTTCAGCTTGGAGCCCCCGGACCAGGGCCTGTGTGTTGGCAGCGGCTTCGTCGTCGAGCCGATCAACGACGCGTTCGCCGTCTACGGCGAGAATGGCACCACGCTGACCGGGGTCACGGCGCTCAACCAATTCTACAAGCGTTCCCCTGCGTTCAACCGGGTCACGCGGGTCTTTGGCGACTTCCTGTCCGACCCGAAGTGCTACTTCGACCCGATCGGCAGGCGCTTCATCCAGACCATCCTGGAGGTCGACGCGCCCGGCAACTTCAACGGCGCCGCGCCCTTCAACCGCACCCACATCCTCATCGCGGTCAGCCAGACCAGCGACCCCACCGGAACGTGGAAACTGTTCTCCCTCGACACCAGTGACGACGGCCTGAACGGCACCCCGGCCCACACCGGCTGCCCGTGCCTGCCCGACCAGCCGCTGCTCGGCGCCAACAAGGACGGGGTGTTCATCGCCGTCAACGAGTTCCAGGACAACCCCAGCTTCTTCTTCAACGGCGGCCAGATCTTCGCCCTCGGCCGGTCCAGCCTGGAGACCAGCACCACCAGCGTGGGCCTCGTGCACCTCAATGTCGGCACCGTGCCGACCGGAGATACGAACCTGCCGTTCTGGGGTTCCCTGCAGCCCTCGACCTCTCTTGACCCCGGCCGAGGCACCGAGTTGCTGATGACGGGCGGCCCGGAGGACATCTTCCAGAACAACGCTCCGCTCGACAACCGCATCGCCGTCTGGTCCCTGACCGGTACCGGGTCGCTGAACCGAAGCAGCCCGAGCCTGGCGCTGCGGCACGTGGTGCTCACCAGCGAGACTTACGGCCTGCCCATCAACACCGGCGCGACCCAGAAGTCCGGGCCCACGCCGCTGCGTGATGCCATCAATGCCCTCGGCGGCACGCAGGAGGTGCTGGAGACCCTCAACGCCAACGACTCGCGGATGAACCAGGTAGTCGATGTCGGCGGTGTCCTGTACGGAGGAGTGAACACCACAGTCACCTCCGCCACCGGGCCCGCCAGGGTCGGCATCGCCTACTTCGTGGTCGGCGCGTTCGGCACGCCCGGGCACTTGTTCGCCCACATCCTCCACCAGGGCTTCGTCGCGGTGAACGGCGAGAACGTGCTGTTCCCCTCGATCGCGGTGAACAGGTTCGGCATCGGCGCGATGAGCTTCACGCTCAGCGGGCCGGACTTCTTCCCCAGCGCCGCCTACGTCCGGTTCGCCTTCGGCCGGACGATCGGCCCGATCCACATCGCGGGTGCGGGCGCCGGGCCCGAGGACGGCTTCAGCGGGTACGCGTTCTTCGGCTCCCCGACGCCTGGCGTGGCCAGGTGGGGTGACTACTCGGCTGCCGTGGCCGCCGACGGCGCCATCTGGATGGGCAACGAGTTCATCCCCGGCACGCCCCGCACCGTGAACGCGAACTGGGGGACCTTCATCACCCAGCTCCCGAGCTAGGTCATCACCCAGCTCCGGGGACTAGGTCATTACCCAGCTCCCGGACTAGGTCCTGAGGTAGCCCTGTCCCGGCCGCGCGCGGCCGGGACAGGGCTGCTTGACATCCGGGGCCCCCTTGTTCTATGAGCCGAGACTGCCGCCGTCGCGGGCAGGAAGTGCGACGCGGACATCGAGCCCGCCCTCGGGCTGGCTCCGCGCCTCCACGGTGGCGCCGTGCGCGACCACGATGGACTTGACAATGGACAGCCCGAGGCCGACGCCCTCGCGGACGGCGGTCCGGCCTTCGATGCGCCGGAACGGTTCGAAGAGCGTGGGCACGGCATCATCGGGCACATGCGGGCCGCTGTTCGCGATCTGGAGGAACACGGAGCCGTCTCGCGCGCCGGTGCGCAGCCGGATCCATCCGCCGGGCACGTTGTGCCGCACCGCGTTGTCGACCAGGTTCCCGATCATCCGCTCAAGCAGATATGGATCTCCCGTCGTCTCCGCGGGATCCAGCCTGCTGTCGACGCGCAGGCTCAGCCGGGCGATGCCGGCCGCGGCCACGTCGAGGGCGTCCTCGGCCGCCGTCGCCAGGTCGAAAAGCTCGTTGCTGGCCGGTCCCTGATCGCTGATGGCCAGCGTGAGCAGCGCGTCGATCATGCTCTCGGCCCGGTCGGTGGAGCGCCGGACTCGCACGGCCATCGCCTCGAGCTGGTCGGGCGTGCGTGACGGCTTGGCCAGCGTGACGTCGATGGCGGTGCGCATGATGGTAAGCGGCGTGCGGAGCTCGTGCGAGGCGTTGGCCACGAACCGCCGTTGCGCGACGAAGGCCTGGTCGAGGCGCTCAAGCATGTCGTCGAAGGTGTCCGCGAGTTCCTTCAGCTCGTCTCTGGCGCCGGTCAGCGCGAGGCGCTCGCCCAGGTGCTGCTCCGATGCCCGGCGCGCGGCCTCGGTGATCGCGCGGACGGGGCGCAGCACGCGCCCGGACACCACCCAGCCTGCGCCACCCGATGCCAGCGTCATGACCCCCAGGCCGATGAGTGAGAACAGCAGCAGGCTGTGCAGGGCCCGGTCACGCTGGCTTGCGGAACCAGCGCTCGCGCCGGCCGAGAACGCCTCCTTGCATTGCTCCTGGAGTGGGTTCGGGACCTTCCCCTGTGGGGACGCGCTCGGCGAAGGGGTCGGCGACGCGCTCGGCTGCGGCTGCTTGCAGAGCGCGATCAACTTCGCCCGCGGTATGGCGGTGCGTGGGGGAGCGCTTGACTGCGTCGGCAGGTTGCTCGCCACGAGACCGTAGGTCAGGCCGAGCAGCGCGGATCCTCCAGCTAGGAACAACCCGGCATACAGCAGGGTGAGCCGGGTCCGGACCTTCTGCGGCCAGCACCGCCGGAGCCAGCGCGGCGACATGAGCGAGCCGGAGGGGCGCGGTGCCGCCTGGACTGAGGAGCGAGGAACGAGCGACGAGGGAAGGCGGCGCCTCAAAGCGCCCCGCAGGCGAGCGGGAGACACAGTGAGCCTGGTCACGGCAGCCGGTACCCGCTGCCGACCACCGTCTCGATCAGGTCAGGCTCGCCGAGCTTGCGCCGCAGCCGGGCCAGGGTGACGGTCACCGTGCGGGTGAAGGGGTCGGCGTTCTCGTCCCAGACCCGCTCGAGCAGGTCCTCGGCGCTGACCACCGCCCCGTCCGCGGCGAGCAGTTCCTCCAGGATGCCCAGCTCCTTGCGGGTCAGCGAGACCGGCCTGCCGCCCCGGCTTACGCGGCGGCGCGCCCGGTCGAAGACCAGGTCGCCGTGCACGGTCACCGGGGGTGCCGCGGGGCTGCGCCGGGCCAGCGAACGGACCCGGGCCACCAGTTCCTCGAACGCGAACGGCTTGGTCAGGTAGTCGTCGGCGCCCAGGTTGAGGCCGTCCACCCGGTCTCCCACGGTTCCGGCTGCGGTCAGCATGAGGATCCGCGCGGCGCAGGAGCCGGTCAGGGTGGCGCAGACCGCGTCGCCGTGCACCCTGGGCAGGTCCCGGTCCAGTACGACCACGTCATAGGTGTTTATCAGCGCCTTCTCGATCCCGGCGGTCCCGTCATAAGCCACGTCGGCGCCGATGCCCTGGTCGCGCAGGCCGTCGGCAATATCGTCCGCCAGCTCGGCCTGATCTTCCACAACGAGGACTCGCACGCACACCATCGTGCACCCCCCGGGGTTACATCAACATCACAGGCCGCGTCCGCTCCCGCCCCGTCGCCGGCCCGCCGGCCTGGGCTTTGACCCGTTTTCGGGCCGGAAAGACGCCCGGAGTGTGACCCCTGTGTGATGCCCGGCCCGGTATCACTACCAGTGGCCGGCATCAGGGTCGGCCGCATGGAGGTAGGTCACGTGAGCATTCACCAGCATGGGCCAAGACCGCGCCGGCGGCTGCCAGCCGCGGTGCTGGCGCTCTCCGCTGCCGCTGTTCTCGCGGCGGCGTGCTCGTCCGGGCCGGGCAGCCAGCCAGGCGCGGCGCCGGTCGCCAGCCTGTCAGGGCGCACGGCTGGCTCGACGGCGAGCGGCCCGCCGTCGTCGGCCCAGAGCGACCAAGACATGATCAGCTTCACCCGGTGCATGCGCGGCCACGGGGTCCAGATGTCCGACCCGTTCCACCGGCCGGGGCACTCTGGGCTCTCCATCGATATGCCCACGCAAGACTCCGCCACGAGGGTCGCCTACAGCGCCTGCATCCACTTCATCCAGCCGGTCATCCAGGCCAAGCAGGCCGGAGCGGCCGCGCAGGCGGCCCCGCACCTGCCGGCGCTCACGCACTATGCGCAGTGCATGCGCAGTCACGACATCAACATGCTCGACCCCACCCCGGACGGCGAGCTGAACCTGGGCAGGGTGCCGGGCGTGAACAGTGACTTCGGCCGGTACTCGCCGCAGTTCCGGTCGGCCGATACCGCGTGCCGGCACCTACTCCCGGCCGGGGTCACGGACAACGGGACAGGACCGTGAGGCGCGGCGTCGCCGTTCCTGTGTCGCTGGCCGCGGCGGCGATCGCCGGGGCGGTCGTGACCGTCGCGGTCGGCGGCGGCACGGCGGCCCCGGCCGCCCCGGCGCCCCCGCGGGTCAGCACCGCCATCGTGCTGCAGACCGACCTGGCCACGACGGTGCTGACCGGCGGCACGCTCGGCTATGCCCCGTCCCGGCCCGTGATCAATCAGCTGGCCGGCACCTACACCAGGCTCCCGGCCGTGGGGACGACGATCAGGGCAGGTCAGGCCCTGTACCGGGTGGACGACCAGCCCGCCATCCTGATGACCGGCAGTACGCCCGCCTGGCGCGCGTTCGCGCTGGGCATGACCGGCGGCCCGGACATCACCGAACTCCAGGCCAACCTGATCGCCCTGGGCGACGCCACCGGGCTGCTGTCCGCGCCGACCGGCCAGTTCGACGTGCTCACCGACGACGCCGTGCAGCGCTGGCAGGCCGCGGTCGGCTACCCGGTCACCGGGCAGATCGCCGTGGGCCAGATCGTCTTCCTGCCGGCCGTGGTCCGGGTAGGTGCGCTGAACGTGGCGCCCGGCCAGAACGCCGCGCCGGGCGAGGCGCCTTACCAGGTGACCACCGCGCGCCGGACAGTGACGGTGCCGGTCAACCCGGACCTGCCGCCGGTGGCGGTCGGCCAGGAGGTGTCGATCATCCTGCCGTCGAACGCCACCACGCCGGGCACGATCACCGCTGTCGGTCCCGCGCCACCCGGCGCCGGCGCCCCCGGGTCCGGTGCCTCGACGGTGCTCGCGGTGGCACCCGGCCGGCCACCAGAGACCGGGACCGGCACCGCGGTTCCCGTTCAGGTATCTCTGACCATCCAGTCGGTCCGCGGCGTCCTGGCCGTGCCGGTATCGGCGCTGCTCGCCGTCGCGGGCGGCGGATACGGGCTTGAGATAGTGACGCCGTCCGGGGCGCATCGTCTCGTCGCGGTGACCACCGGGATCTTCGCCGGCGGCCGCGTCCAGGTCAGCGGAACGGGCATCGTGCCCGGCACCAGAGTGGTGGAGGCCCAGTGACCGCGCTAGAGCTCGCGGACGTGACCAAGGAGCACCCGGGCGCACCGCCGGTCGTCGCGCTGAGGTCGGTCAGCCTCACGGTCGGCGAGGGAGAGCTCGTCGCCATCGTCGGGCCGTCCGGATCGGGGAAGTCAACGTTGCTGGCGATCGCCGGGACGCTGGAGCGCCCGACGTCGGGGACGGTCCGCGTCGCGGGCGCGGCCGTCGAGGACCTTCCCGACCGCAGCCTGTCCGGGATCCGGGGCGGCCGGATCGGCTTCGTGTTCCAGCAGTTCTTCCTCATCCCCAGCCTCTCCGCCCTCGACAACGTCGCCTGCGCACTGCTCTACCGTGGGATCTCCGCCGCCGCGCGCCGCCGCGCGGCAGCGGAGGCGCTTGAGCGCGTCGGCCTGGCCGGCCGGGCCCGGCACCGGCCCGGCGAGCTGTCGGGCGGTGAGTGCCAGCGGGTCGCGATCGCGAGGGCGCTCGCCGGGAAGCCGGCGATCATCCTCGCCGACGAGCCGACCGGCAGCCTCGACACCGCCACCGGCCGCGACATCCTGGCCATCCTCGCGGCGCTGAACGCCGACGGCGCCACCATCGTCGTCGTCACCCACAACCCCGAGATAGCGGAGGCGACCCCCAGGACGATCAGGCTCCGTGACGGGGAGATCGTCAGTGACGGCAGGTCGGCATGAGACGCCGTCGCGCATCAGGCACCGCTGCCCTCGCACCAAGCAGCGCCCTCGAACCCAGCAGCGCCCCAGAAGCCAGCAGCGCCCCAGAACCCAGCAGCGCCCCGGAACCCAGCAGCGCTCCGGGACCCCGCAGCGTCCCGGGACCCCGCAGCCGGCTGCTGGCGAGGGATATCGGGCCGCTCGCCGCCCTGGGCCTGCGGAGCAGGCCGCTGCGGGCGGTGCTGTCCGCGGCCGGCGTGGCGCTCGGCATTGCCACCATGGTGGCGGTCCTCGGAATCTCCAGTTCCAGCCGGGCTCAGCTGGTGGCCCAGATCGACGCGCTCGGGACGAACCTGCTCACGGTGACCCCGGGCCAGTCGTTCAGCGGCCAGACCGTGACGCTGCCCGCGGCCGCGCCCGCGATGGTGAAACGCATCGGGCCGGTCCTCGCCACCTCGGCCATCGGCGACGTGAACGCCAACGTGTACCGCAGCGACCGCATCTCCGCGGCCAACACCGAGGCGATCACGGTGTACTCAGCGGATACCAGCCTGCTGTCCACCCTCCAGGGGCATCTGGCCCGCGGGCGCTTCCTCAACGCCGCCACCGCGCACTATCCGGCAGTGGTCCTTGGCGCAGACGCCGCCAGCGCCCTCGGCGTCGACCGGGCCGACGGCTCCGTCCTGGTCTGGCTCGGCCACCGCTGGTTCAGCGTCGTCGGCGTCCTCGACCGCCTGCCGCTGGCTCCCGAGCTCGACCGGACCGCGCTGATCGGGCTCCCGGCCGCCGAGCATCTCCTGCACGCCAGCGGGTCCCCGGTCCAGATCTATGTGCGGACCAACCCGGCCAGCGTCGCCGCCGTCCAGTCCGTGCTCGCGGCCACCGCTGACCCCGCCGCTCCGCAGGATGTCGCCATAGCCAACCCCGCCGACGCGCTCACCGCCCGCGCCGATGCCTCGGCCGCGTTCCAGGGATTGTTCCTGGGCTTGGGCGCCGTAGCACTGTTCGTCGGGGGCATCGGTATAGCCAACGTTATGGTAATTGCGGTTTTGGAACGGCGTGGAGAGATCGGGCTCCGGCGTGCGCTCGGCGCGAGCCGCGTGCACATCGGCACCCAGTTCGTGGCCGAGGCCGCGCTGCTCGCGGTGGCCGGGGGTGCCGCCGGAGCTGTCCTCGGCGGCTTCACCACCACGGTCTATTCCGCCGCGCGGCACTGGAGCGCGGTCGTGCCGGCGCCCGTGCTCCTCGCCGCGGTGGCGATCGCGCTGGCCCTCGGGGCGGTGGCGGGACTGTACCCGGCCCTGCGGGCGGCGAGGCTCCCTCCGGCCGAGGCATTGCGGATCATCTAGCCCGACGGTGCGCCGTACCCGGCCGGAAGTGGAGGAACCGACAAACACGCCTTAACGCGGGCCGACCGTCGATGCCTCAGAACGGGTGGCGTGGCCGCCGCCGGTGGCCCAGGTCGCGAGGACCCGGTCGATAGCGGGCCGCACCTGGTCGCGGGCGATTGCCCGCGGGACGCCCGACATCAGCAGCGAGTCGTAGTCCGTGTCCTCGTGCCGCACTGACGCAACGACAGCCAAAGTGATCGCGTTCTCATCCAGCGCGCGGCCGGCGGCGGAGCGGCCAACCCGGCCACTGCCCCGCAGGCCCGCGTGCCTGGCGACCGCGGCGGCCCGGCGGCGTGGGCAGCCAGGGAACAACCGCATGATCTCTTCCGCCATGCGGGACTGGAACGTCACATCTTCGTCGGCCCGCCGCTCCCGGTCCCGTTCGCGCCGGCGCATCCGGGCGTCCTCATCGGCGAGGCACTGCTCCTCGGCCTGCCCGAGGGCCGGTTCCTCGACGAGGACGCCCTGCCGCTCGTAGCGTTTGCGCGTCCGGCTCCAGCGCACGACCACCGCCGACAGACTGCTCGCCAGCCTGGCGCGGCGGGTCAGTGCCGCGTCACCTGCCGGGACGAAGATCAGGTGGTCCATGTCGGCGCAGGTCAGGCACAACGGGCCCGCGTCGTCCATCATGAGGAAGTTGCCAGTGCCGCCGCAGCCGGCGCAGGTCCATTCCTTGAGCGGCAAGATGACGAGCAGGTCGGGCGGCCTACCCGGACGCTGCGTGACTTCTCCCTGGGTATCCGCCGCTGCCCGGCGCCCGGACCTCGATTGGGGATTCCGCCTCACAAAGGGCAGCGTAGTGACCCTGGCTAGTTGCAGTGCGAGCGGGACAAGACCCGCCTGGAGCACCTGCTGTGCCTTCGATTAGCTGGGCTGCTGGTCGGTGGGCCACTCGTATTCCAGGCGCCACTGGTGGGCTGGCATGACGTGCAGGCAGACTTCGACGGCCCGGCCGTCGGCGGTCCATCCGGTGTGGGTGACGTCATAAACGCGCTGGTCGGGACTCATCTTCAAGAACTCGGCCTCATTGGGCGCAGGCGGCCGGACTTCGACTTCCTCGGTGATGCGGGCCTGCGCAAAGCCGAGCTCGGCGAAGCGGCTGATGATCCCGCCCGGGCCGGAGTCCTGTTCTTCGAGAGCGGTGCCCGCGGCGATCTCCAGGGGAATGTAGGAGTCGGCGATCTGGACCGGCGTGTCGTCGGCGTACATGAGGCGTGCCCGCCGCACGCAAGTCTGTTCCTGCCGTCGTCCCTACAGACCACACGCCTGGCCGCCAAGGTCGCCCGGCTGGCCGCCTGACTAGCTCGGGAGCATCCGAAGCGGCCAAGGGCGAAGAGGTGGCAGCTGGTTCTGGCCGCGGGCCGTGACTGACTTCCGGCGCTGCTCTTGACAGCGCAGCAACGCGAGGAGACTGTCGAGGACAGCGCAAGCCGGCGCAACTTTCTTACCTGGAGGCAACCATGGCGTTAGTCTTCCTTGCGATCGACCCAGTCCGGGGTGTTGAGTTCCGGCGCGCTCGTGTCGTATCCGAGCCGCTCGCTGACTTCATCCGGTTTGAGTACGACATCACTGAGGGCCTTAACATCGCTGCCGGTGAGCAGGTGCGCTGGCTGCCTCGGCGGCGAGCGTCGGATCTATGCCTGCCCGGGAATGACTTCTGGGTCTTCGACGACCGGCTAGTCCGGTTCGGTTACTTCGCTGGTGACGGTGAGTTCCTAGAACATGAGCTGTCGGATGACCCGGCCATAGTCAAAATGTGCGCCAGCGCGTTCGAGACGGTCTGGGAACGCGCCATTTCGCACGCCGAGTACCGGCCCGCCTGACCGTCCGCCGTTTCCGACCGTCACCAGACAGTGGCTGTCTCGCCTTCGTCCAGCGTCCAGCGGGCTCGGCAGGAGCTAGCCGAGCGACTGCGGGACATCCGGCTCGACGCCGGCCTGACCGGGCGGGCGCTGTCCGCGGCGGCAGGCTGGCACGAGGCGAAGACCAGCCGGATCGAGTCAGCCAAGCAGGCACCCAGTGACGCGGATATCCAGGCCTGGTGCCAGGTCTGCGGAGCACCCAGCCAGGCACCCGACCTGATCGCGGCATCCCGCGCCGCCGACTCGATGTACGTAGAGTGGCGGCGGCTGCACAGGACGGGGCTGCGCCGGACGCAGCAGACGCGCCTGCCACTGTATGAGCGCACGCGCGTGTTCAAGGTCTACTGCTCGACGGTGATACCAGGATTTCTCCAGATTCCCGGATACGCAGACGCGCTGATGTCCGCGATCACGGCCTTCCAGGGCACTCCCGATGACGTCGAAGAGGCGGTCAGGGCACGGATGAACCGCAATCGCCTCCTGCATGCCGCCGGGCACCGGTTCACCATGATCATCGAGGAGTCGGTGCTGCGGTACCGGCTGGGCGACTCAGAGACCATGGCTGCCCAGCTGGGGCACCTGCTGAGCGCCATAGCGCTTCCCTCGGTGTCCCTCGGCGTGATCCCGTTCTCCGCCAGCGAACGGCAAATGTGGACGCTGGAAGCGTTCACCGTCTTCGACGACGCACGGGTGCACGTCGAGCTGCTGTCCGCGCAGGTGACAGTCACCGCCCCGAGCGAGATCACGCTCTATGCGCGAGCCTTTGACAAACTCGCGGAGATGGCCGTCTACGAGATGCAGGCTCGCTCGCTGATCACGGCCGCGATCGACGCGCTCAGCTAATTGCCTCGCAAGTTCTCGCAAGTCTGTTTACCCGTCCGCAGCGCCCAGGGTTAGCTACTAGTAACCGTGTGGATACGCGACGGGAGACCACAGCCAGATGGACCGGACAGCGGGGAGTTCCGCGGACAGACGGCGCCGGCAGCAGGCGGCATGACTCTCAGCGCACAGCACGCCTACGACCTCTGCGGTCTGGGGTCGCTTGAATCACCTGGCACTGAGGCCGGGCCGAATCCCGTGCAATGCAAACCGAGCAAGAAAGGGACTCCCCAATGAGCGGCGGTCCTGGCAGGAGCAGTTGCTGCCTCCCTTCTAGCACGGATGCGGCCATTTCTGGCTGGCCACTGATAAGCGGACTGGAGTTTGGCCCGCTGCCCGGCGCGTTGGCCCTGCGCCCGGCTGCACACCCGCCTTGTACTGTGCGAATGGCAGCAAATCAGCCTGGTCGACGCCGCTGAAATGGTGGTTAGCGAATTAGTGACCAACGCCATAACCGCTACGCGAGCCATGGGTTCCGTTTGCTCGGTGTGGCTGAGGCTGGCGTCGGATGGCTCACGAACCCTGATCCTGGTCGGCGACGCAAGCCCCGATCCGCCACGGCGCATCGACCCAGTCGGTGACACCGATGGTGGCCGGGGCCTGCTGCTAGTGGAAGCGCTCAGCAGCGGCTGGGGCTGGTACGCCACCTGCGAGCGCGGAACCACCAAAACGGTCTGGGCCGAACTTCGCGCAAGCGGGACAGCATGAGCAGCACCCGGATACGCGGCGTGCAGGCCACACCCGAGACCACAGTAAGCGGTTGTCGGCGACGGGGCGGACGCGCGAGTCAGGATTGGCGAATGCGCGGTCATGCTTGTTTTCGGATGCCCCGGCAGGTCGACGTTGACCAAATCGAGGGAATGGGCGATGGCATAAGAACGGGGCTGCAGCCTGCGCGGCGCAGGTGGCACCTAATGACCGGTGGCGATCACGTGGGCGGATATCGCGCCGGCCCGGGCGCGGCCGAGTGGTGACCATGGAATTATCTGCCTATCAGCGGGCCGCTGGTGAGACAAGCCGGCTTCGGCTTAGCGGGCCGCACGGTGTTATCGCCCCGATGCTGGGCTTGGCTAGCGAGACCGGCTCGATTCTCAACGTGTACAAGAAGTACCTGCGTGACGGCATCGACCCGGCGGCGAACCGGGAGTTCTTGCGCCAAGAGCTGGGTGACCTGCTGTGGTATGCGGCGGCCGTGGCGACCGCCTCCGGTCTGGATCTGGACGACATCGCTGAGGCGAACTTGCGCCGCACCCGCGACCGCTACCCGCGCCAGTGGCCCGAATCACGAGGGGGAAACCTGCCGGTCCTGGATGCCGGCTACCCGGCGCATGAACGGTTCCCGCGCCGCCTTGTAGTGGCCTTCGCAGAGCGGGCGCTGACGTCGGGTTTTCATGCTATGTGCATGCTGGGTGAGAATGGCGGCGGTTATCTGGTGGCTGATCTCGATGGGCGGGAGCTGGGTTATAAGAAGGTGCTGTCGTTATGACGTCGGCCAACGCCAGTTTCCGAGAGGCGCTCAGGCGGCTGCACCAGGCGAAGGACGCCGCCTACCGTGATGCGTGGAAACGGCGGGGTGAGGTCATCTCGATCCTGGCCAACATCGCGCGCAAGGCTGGCCGGCTCGGATACGGCCTGGGCGGTGCACCGGCGGCCAGGGATGAATCCCGGCCGCCCGCCGGTCGGATGCCCCGCGTGCAGGCGCTTACCGATGCCCCTGTAACTCGTCGGCGCGCTCAGGCGTGACCGCCCGGACTTGCACATGGGCTACATCGCGACCTGCGTGGAAAGGCACGGCTGATGCGTGACGACGACTACGCCAAGCTGCTTGAGGACCTGGAGCATGAGTTGCTGTCCGGCGCCGGCCCGGCCGGGGTGCTCGGGCTCACCAGGGTGACTCTGCGGCTGCTGGCCTCACTGGCCCCAAGCGGCCTGAGCGCGGCCGTGGAGGCCATTTATGCGCCGCAGACGCTGGATGCCCGTCAGCCGCTGAGAGTGCCAGTGCGGCCATTCCCGGCGCTCAGCGAGGCGCAGCACGGCGTGCTGGTGGTCGCCGCCGATGAGGAGAAAGAAGACCTGCTTCGCGCGGCGCTGCCGTTCATCCAGGGCGCTCCGAAGGTCATCGTGGCCGGCTACGGGCACCTGGCCTTCCGCGACCCGCTCTTCGATGAGGAGCTGACTCAACTCCTGGTACCGTCGCTGGCCAACGGCTACCCGCTCTCGCTGGTCCACCTGTACCAGTGCCTGGCCAACGCGGCCCGGCTGGGCCTGCGCGGCGTGGTGGCCGAGTTCGGCATGTTCAAGGGCGGCACCACCATGTTCCTGTCACGGGTGATCAAGCGGCTCGGCGCTGGCTGGCCTGTGATCGGCTTCGACACCTTCGGCGGGTTCCCGCCGCGCCGCTCGCCGCTGGACATGTACGACCACCCCGATTGCGTCTTCACCGACCTGGCGGCGGTACGGCGCTATCTTGACGGCCAGGACATCGAGATCGTGGCCGGTGACATCACGCAGACGTGCAAGCGGCTGGAGGGCGAAGACCTGGTGCTGAGCTTCATCGACACCGACAACTACACCTCCGCCAGCGCCGCCCTGGACGTGGCGCGGGAGCGTACCGTGCCGGGCGGGGCGATCGTCTTCGACCACTTCACCGGCACCGGCCGGTTCCGCTACACCCTGGGCGAGCGCATAGCAGGCCGCGTGCTGCTGGACGATCCCCGGTACTTCCACCTGCACGGCACGGGAGTGTTCTACCGGCAGCCATCAGCACATGCGGACCGGGCAGTTAGCGGATGAGACGCCCGCCGGTGCCCCGGCCGCGGATCTATGACCTGTACTGGTATTTCGCCGCCGAGCGCCAGCGGATGTTCGAGCGCCGCGTCGCGGGCGAGCCGTGGCCGTGGACCGATGACCCGATCTTGCGGGAGTTCAAGTTCTGCAACGTCTACCGCGCCGCCGACCGGGTGTCGCAGTACATGATCCGTGATGTCTGCTATCACGACGAGCCGTGCTCCCCGGAGGACCGGCTGTTCCAGATCGTCGCCTTCCGCACCTTCAGCAAGACCGGGACCTGGCGGGCCGTGCATGACGTCCTCGGCCGCTACCCGGCCCTGGACGACCTGGCGGACGGCTCCTTTACCCATGCACTTGACGACGCGCGGACGCGCAACGGCGGCCTGTATACCGGGGCGTTCATCCTGTGCGCCGCCGACGCCTACGGCCAGTCAGCCAAGCACCGCAACCATGTCGAGCTGTTCCGGCACATGTTCCTGCAAGACGGTCTCGGCGGGAAACTCCTGGAGGCCGGGTCGCTGCGCGAGGTGTACGACCTGCTGCACGGCTACCCGCTGATGGGCGATTTCATGTCCTACCAGACCACGATCGACCTGAACTACTCCGGGCTCATGGACTTCAGCGAGAACGAGTTCACCCAGGCCGGGCCGGGCGCGCTTCGCGGTATCAAGAAGGTGTTCGACAGTCCCGGCGACTATGCGCCTGCCGAGATCGCCCTGTGGATGACCGAGCGGCAGGAACAGGAGTTCATCCGGCTCGGCCTGCCCTTCGGCGGCTTGTGGGGACGGCCCCTGCACGCCATCGACTGCCAAGGGCTGTTCTGCGAGACCGACAAATACTGCCGCGAAGCCGCACCCGAGCTGGCCAGCGCTCGCAAGCGGATCAAGGCCCGGTTCACAGCCACCCCCGAGCCGATCCGGTTGTTCTTCCCCCCGAAATGGGGGATCAACTACAAGCTGCCTGCTGGGCCGGTGTACAGCGGGGCGCCAGCGCAGGAGCAGGCAACTCTGTTCTGAAATGGCGAGCGGCTAACCCCATCCGCCGCGCCAAGCAGCGGGAACGCGCCTCGTGGGCCGGCGGGGAATGTTCATGGAGGGTTTACCTGGTTGTGGGATGGCCTTGGCGGGTGGGGGACGTGGGCTTCGCCAGGTCGGCATGGAGGCCGGCCCGCTAGGAGGTCCCGACCGATGACGCCGCAGCCTTCGCACCCGATGATTCACCGGCGTTCGCGCTGGCGCGCCCCGCTGCTGCTGGCGCTGACCGTGGTCACCGGCGGCTCGCTGATCGCCGCGACCAACGGCAGTGCATCGGAGCACGCCCCCGGCGCGTACTTCCGGCCCGGGAACCTGCTGGTGAGCGGGTCGGTGTACGAGCCGGCCGACATCAAGGCCGGTGTAACGGTCCTGCCGCCGGGCTGCGTGAGCGGCTGTGGCGTGGCCAACAGCGACGGCGCGTATCCGCAAGTGTGGAACAACGACCTGGCCGACGCCAGTTTCGGCATAACGTCGCCGGCCTTCCTCGACCAGATCACCCCGTCCGGGCGCTTGGTGAGCACGGTGCAGATTCCCGACGGATCGCGGCGCGGTTCCCGGCCGGGCGGAGACCATCTGGTGACGAGCTTCTCCTCGAAGTCCGAACTGGCCCTGAACCTGTCGGCCAACGGCCGGGACGTGACCTTCATGGGTTACCTCGCGCAGCCTGACGCGCTCGATGTCTCCAACTCGAACACCCCAGGTGTTGTCGACCCGACGAACCCGGTGACCGGCGCCTACTACCGGCTGGCCGCGCAGGTGGATCAGCAGGGCCGGTTCCGGTTCACCGAGACCAACGCCTACAGCGGCAACAACGGACGGGCCGCGATCCTCAACAACAGTGACGGCGCGAACGCGCTCTACACGGCCGGCAACGCCGGCAATGGCGGCAACCCCCAGCCCTCCGGCGTCATCATCGGCACCGGCGCGCAGATCATGACCCCGCGGGATGAACCCGAGCGCGCACAGCAGCCCGGCACCCCCACGCCGGTCGGCAGCTTCAACGTGACCGGGAACAACCTCGCCACCGGGCTGCCCTGGGCGCCTGCCACCGACGGCCTGCGCAACATCACCGGCCGGGTCAACCGGGACGGCACGGTCACGATCTGGGCCGTCACCTCCACGGTCAGCGGCAACGGCGACCAGGGTGCCGACCCCAACAAGCTCGTCGCGGTGACCGACAACCCGGCCACCGTCACGCCTCCGGCTGAGAGCTTCACCACCGTCCGCGCCGCCGGATTCGGCGAGGTCTTGCGCGGAGTGTCATTCACCCCGGGAACGGAGATAAACAGCCGCTGAGCGCCACGCGCGGCGACCCGACACCGCCATCCGGCCGCCAGGTGGGGCGGGGAATAATTGCGGCTCGCCGCCGATGTCATCCCAGACCTCGCCGCCGGTGTCATCCCCGGCCTCGCCGTCGGCCGGGGAGTGGCCAAGCAAGCTGCGGGTCAGCGCCTGCCGCTGCTCGGAAAGCTCCTCGGCCGCGGCGGCGAGGTCGGCATCGGTGAGGGAGCGCACGTCGTCCGAGGCGCGGAACGCGGCCAGCACCGCCCGGCGCAGCAGTTCCTTGATAAATGACGCGGTGACGCCCTCGGTGGCCGCGATCACCGGCGCAAGGTCCGCCTCCAGTTCCAGCGTGCCCGCATACAGCCGCAGCAGGCGTTCCCGCGCCTGCTCATCCGGCTTGGGGATCTCCACGGCCAGATCCACCCGGCCGGGCCGGTCGACCAGCGCCCGCTCCAGCATCCCGGCCCGGTTGGTGGTCAGCACGAACGTGACATCGGCATCAGCGCCGATCCCGTCCATCGCCTCCAGCAGCGAGAACAGCAGCGGGCTACTGTCCGGGCCGAAGCTCCTGTCCTGGGCGACGAGGTCGACGTCCTCCAGGACCAGCATGGATGGCTGTAGCCGGCGGGCCAGCGCGGCGGCTGGCTCGATAAACCGCATCGCCTGCCCGGTCATCAAGATGACCGTGCAACCGCTCATCCGGCCCATCAGGTAGCGGACGGTGTGCGTCTTGCCCGTGCCGGGGAATCCGTGCAGCAGCAGCCCGCGCTTCAGGTGCTGCCCGACTGCCCGCAGCCGCTCCGCGTGGCTGGTGATGCTGATGACGTGGCGCTCGATCGAATCGAGCACCCCGGCCGGCAAGACGACCTGCTCGGCGCCGAGGTCCGGGCGCGGCAGGAAGCTGAGCAGCTCGTTGCCCCGGTGCTCGGACACGCCGAAGCTAAGCACCTTCCCGCGGAACACGTCGTGCACGCGCATCAGCCGCTCGATCTCACCACGGACCGCGACCGCCGCGATCCGCTGTGCGGCCAGGATTTCCATCCGGCACTCGGACGGGCCGAAACGGTCGGTGGCCCGCAGCCCGATGACAACCGGGCTGTCGTCGGGTGCGGTCGACAGCACCAGGCCGAACTGCACCACCTCCATCGCCTCGTCCGGCCCGATCGCGGCCGTGCCGTGGGTGACGGCCGAGATCTCATATCCAGGGCCGGACCTGGTGATCATGGTGGCCAGATCTTCGTGGTCCCTGTTCATCCCGCTGAGGCCGAACCACTCGGCAGCGGGGGAGTGCTCGGCCAGGTAGGCGTCGATGCCGCGCTGAAGGTTGGCGTGTTCCCACAACGGGAAGCTCTCCTCGACGAACGCCATGTCCTTCAGCTCACAGCCGAGGTGCGCGCCGATCTTCGCCGCCACCGGGGTATCCAGCCCGGCCTGCGTGGCCAGGTGATAGCTGGCTTCGAGCAGGTCCCGCAAGGCCATCGCCAGGCCGGTGGCGGTAGACACGTCGAATGGCGCTGTTCCGCCGCCCCGGCCCGAAGCAGCGTCACCGGAACGGTCGGCGGTATGGTCTGCGGGAGTCATGCCGACCAGGATGGCAGTGCCGCCAGCACGCGGGCAATTCAATTCACGCGCGCCGCGGCGAGAAGTACCCGACCACAACACGCTGGAAAATGAAACCGCCCTTCGGACCGAAAGGACTAGACAATGGCTGTGGCCATCGTCCTGGCGGCCGGCGCGGCGCTGCTTTCTGCCCTGGCGGTGGTGCTTCAGCGGGTGGCCATCGAGTCGGCCCCGGGCTCCAGCCTCAGTCCCCGGCTGATGACCCATGCGCTGAAGAAACGTGGCTGGCTGATCGGCTTCGGCCTCATGCTCGGCATGTTCGTCCTGCAGGCGTCGGCGCTCCGCGCCGGCCAGCTCAGCGTGGTCCAGCCGGTGCTCACCACGGAGCTGATCTTCCTGGTGGCCATCCTGGTGACGGGCTTTCACCGCACGGTCGGCTGGCGCGAGCCGCTGGGGATACTGGCCATCGTGGCCGGGCTGGCCGGCTTCTTCGCCTCCGCCTCACCCGCCATCGGCACGGGACAGCCAGACCGCAGGGCCTGGGTGGTGGTGTCGGTGGTGACCGTGGTGTGCGCGCTGGGCCTGGTGGCGTCGGGCCGCGCCGGTCCCCGCTGGTGGCGGGCCTCCGCGCTGGGGGCCGCCTCCGCCGTCCTGTTCGCCTACAACGCCGCCCTGACCAAGACCCTGACCGCGCTGCTGCGCGACGGCGGCTGGGCCCACGTGTTCGCGAGCTGGGAGCCGTACCTGCTCGCCCTCAGCGGCGCGTCGGGGTTGTTCCTGTTGCAGAGCGCGCTGCACGCGGGGCCGATCACCGCGTCGCGCACCGCCAACGTCATCATCAACCCGCTGGTCAGCATCGTGATCGGAATCACCGCCTTCAGTGAGCGGCTGCGCGCGGGGGCGGGATTCGTCACCCTCGCGTCCTGGCCATCGCGGTCCTGTGCGCCGGAGCCGTGGTGCTCATCCGCTCGCCCCTGGTGGCCGGCATGGGCGGGACGGCGAGCGACGAATACCTAGGCGCCGGCCCTCTCCCGCCTCCCGTGGTGTAAGCGGCACGGTCGAAGGCCGGTCTGAGCCCCGGCCATCGTCATCGGCATGCTCGTTCAGCGCGACGTCCCCGCAGTGCGGACATAGCGGAGCTTGTCACTATCTAGCGGGATAGCACGCTTACAAAGCCAACCCAAGAACACGATCCTTAACGCTTTCCTGGTAGCCGGTGCCGGACACTCAGAGGCGGTCGGCTAGCCAGGCGTGTACTTCCCCGACGCGGTGCTCCAGGAGGGTCAGGTGCCCGTCTTCATCGGTCAGCCTGGCCTCGACGCCGGGGATGTGCGCGGCGAGCCACTGGCCATGGCCGAACGGCACGAACTTGTCCTGCCTGCCGTGCAGCAGCAGCACCGGAACCGCTATCTGGGCCGGATCGAACCCCCACGGACCGGCCTGCGCGCAGCCGTCATCCCACCATCCCTGGCCACCGGGCGCGAGACCCTCGTGCATGGAGTACGCCAGGTACTCGGCCAACTCGCCGGCCAGGACCGCCGCATCGACCGGTGAAAGCAGCGACTCCAGTCCCTCGGCCAGGTCACCCGCCGACGCGGCCAGGAACTCCTCCCAGTCCTTCTCCAGCTTGACCCGGGCCGCGTCCTCGTCGGCGAGCAGCAGCCGGAAGTCATCGGCGTTCTCCTGGCCCATGCCGGCGAACCAGTCGAGCCCTTCCGCGCCGTAGGGGGCCGATGACGCCAGCGACGCGGCCGCCACGACAAGGTCAGGGAGCAGCGCCGCGCACGCCAGCACGTGCGGGCCGCCGCCCGAGATGCCCCACATCGCCAGCCTGTCGATCCCGAGCGCTGAGCAAATGGTCCGCACATCGCCGGCGCAGTCGGCGACGCTGCGCCCCGGGTGCGGTGCTGACCCGCCATAACCGGGCCGGTCATAGCTGATGAGCCGCAGGCCGCGATCGGCCGCATCGGCTACGTTGCGGCCATACAGGCGCCGGGAGTTCGGGGTGCCCATGTGAACCAGCACCGGGCGGCCATCAAGATCACCGGCCTCCTCGACCGCCAGCGTTCTGCCATCCGCGGTCCGGACCACCCGTTCCATGTCTGCCCCTCCACGAGCTCGCGGTCGGCCCGCGCGCGGGCCCTCCCCGAACGCTACGCGCCCCGGGACCAGCCCGTGAGCAAGGCCACCGGGCCCAAGGCCACCCGGCCGAAGGCCACCCGGCCGAAGGCCACCCGGTCCCGGCTCGTGGGGGACCGGTTCCGGGGGCGTCAGGGCGTTGTGGCCGGATGGCCTGTGGTCCGGCGGAACATGCGGTACCGCCGCCATGGCCGGTAGCCGGCGCGGGCGTAGAAGGATTCACGGACCGTCCAGCCGATATGGCAGGTGCGGGTGCCAGCATCACGCAAGATCTCCGAGGCGCGTGCCACCATGGCGGTGCCGATTCCCTGGCCTTGCCGGTGCGGTGCCACGCCCACGCACCCGATCGTCCCGGCGGCCGGACCGAGCAGGGGCAGGAACACGGTATCCGCGCCGGGACCTTCAAACAGCAGGGTTCCGGCGATGCCCCCCTCGCGATCCCGCGCGACCAGGATGTTCTGGTCACTGGGCTCGAACCAGCGCGCCCAGCTGGGGAAGGTGGACGACTCGAAGGCCAGGACCGCGCCGGATTCCGACCGGGTTGCCTGGGTGATGGTCACGCCCGCCTGAGTGGCGCGTTCGGATGCGCCGGCTGGTGGACGATAGTCATCCAGGTCCGCCACCAGGTCGAGGGTGTCATGGCGGGAATCCCAGCCGAGGGCAGCGAAGAAGCTGACCGCCGCGGGCAAGTCAAGCGGGACACCGGGCCAGATGTAACTGGTGCCGCCGCTCCCGGCGGCCACCTCACCGGTACCGGCCGCACTCAGCAGCCCCACCGCGGCGGTGACCAGCGCGGTGCCGATCCCGCGCCGCTGACACGCCGGAGCGACCAGCACGAGCGGGATGCTTCCCGCCATGTCCACGGCGGCAAAACCGACCAGCCCCATGCTCTGCACGGCGGCCAGCCCCGTGCCCTGCACGGCCACCAGTCCTTCGCGCAGCGCCATGACGCCACCCGGCAGCAGCGGCCAGGCCGGCGGCAGGGCGGCTCGCCAGAGTGCCTCAACCTGTTCCCGGTCAGTCGCCGGCTCGAACTGACGCAGCCACCACTGACTCGTCACGCCTGCCATCCTGCCACCGGCAGCGCAGCCGTCCATTGCCTGGCTAGCTGGCTGGCCAGCCCGAGCCGGAGCCAGGGACGCCGGTGTCAATCAGGGTCAGCCCGTCGGAGTCCCGCCAGAGATAGGCGTGCCCGACGGGGAAGCGCAGGAAATGCAGGCGCGGGGTCACCTCGACGACGTCCATGCGGCGACGGTAGGAACTCATGCCCGGAACCGCCAGCATCTACGCTGCCCGCGAATCCGCCCTGCGCGTAATGGTCAGCGTCGGGGACGGGGTGGGCAGTGCGCTGAGCAGCGTGCCGGTGATTCGGGCCGGTCATCCGCCTGTCACCCGTCGGTTAGGGGACAACGGTGACGGGCCAGCGGCTGGCGCGCACGAGATGGACCGCGAGCGAGCCGACGAAACGGTGACCAGCCGAGGTTGAGGCGCCGACAATCACCGCATCGGCCCGCAGTTCGTCGGCCAGCCGGACGATTTCGGTGAAGGGATTGCCGTAACGCTCGATGACTTCGGCCCGGATCCCGCGCTCGGCGCCCTGGGTCTCGACGGCCTGCCGCAGTTCCCGTGCGATTTCATCTTGTGCTTCCTGCACGGAGGTGACCGCGCCGCCGCCAATTCCCGCCACCGCGCTGAAAGTGCGCACATACAGGCAGACCAGCCGGGCGTTCTGCCGTCGCGCCATTCCCGCCGCGTAGGCGCCAGCGCGCATCGAGGTGTCCGAGCCGTCTATGGCCACCAGCACCACTGTCGGCCCGTCCGAGGGCTGATCGCTCACCTGCCAAATGTACCCATCAGTCAGCCGGGTCTGAGGGCCACGGAGAGGTCGATTTACGCGGTGCCTTCCTGGGGTGGTTCGGTGCCCCGCTGGCCCAGAAGACCACGAAGACGCTCCACCTCGTCGTTCAGCCGGCGGAGCCCCTCGGCCAGGGATGGAAGGTCCTGGTGCGCGGTGGCCCACTTCTCCTGACGAGAGGCTTTCTCGCCGAGCAACTGCCGCCCTTCTCAGCCTCGTCCGTGCTGTGCCGGTTCACGTCAAGGTACGTCGCGTCTGAAAGATGTCAAGTTATGTCGCAAGTTCGGTGTCGCCCCGTTCCGGAGATGCAGGGATCTTCCGCGTGTTCCCGGTCTGGCCACGCCGGTTGCATCCAGTGGAAGGATGGGAGCCGTGATCGGACGCCTGCACCATGTGATCGTGGACTGCCCCGACCCAGCGGCGCTCGCGACGTTCTACGCCGAGCTTCTCGGCCTCCCCGTCACCTGGCAAGAAGACGACTTCGCGGTCGTCTCGAGGGACGACACGTCCTCGGGTATCGGATTCCAGCTCGCGCCCGGCCTCCAGGCACCGCAGGCACCGGACTGGCCCGACCCCAGCCGGCCGCAGCAGATCCACTTCGACGTCATGGTCGATGACGTCGAAGCGGCCGAACCACGCGTCCTGGCCCTGGGTGCCCGGCGGCTTGCGGGCGAAGACGGCGGATCACGGGTATACGCGGACCCGGCCGGACACCCTTTCTGTCTCATACCCCGGCCGGCCTGGGCTGCGCCCATAGGCGGCTCGCCAGGCCAGTGAGCGAGCCGAAGAGGCGCGGCGTTGCCTGGACTGAGGAGCGAGGCACGAGCGACGACACCTAAAGGCGCCCCGCAGGCGAGCGGGAGGCGGAGCATGAGCGCCCCCGGTGGCTGACGGGTGATCCGGGTCCCGGCCGATCCCGGTCGCGGGAGGCTTGCCGTTCTATGCGGAGCCCGGCCGCGCGGTGGTCTGGCCGACCTCGATGAGGTGGCCGTCCGGGTCGCGGATGTAGGCGCGGATTTCGCGGTCGTGGTCCTTGGGCTCGGTCAGGAACTCAGCGCCTTTCGCTGACCACTCCGCGTATACCTTGGCGATGTCCGCGACCCTGATGTTGAGAAACGCGCTCGTGTGGCTCGGGTCGGCCGGTGGCGTGAGCGTCACGCCCGGCTTGTCATCTGTCGGGCCGCCGCCCACGTTGAGGATGAGCCAGCTGTTGGCCATCTTCATGATGACCGGGTCGCGTTCCACCAGGACCTTCGCCCCGAACACCGACTCATAGAAGTCACGGGACCGGTCCTGGTCGGAGACCACAAGGAAGTGGGTGACCACGAAACCGGTCGCCGGGTCGGGGAAGTCATCCGGGCTCATCTGAACCTCCGTAGCAGTGGGTGAGCGCCGCCGGCGCCGATCACGGCGACGGGCGGCGCACGCACTTCCTGCTTACTCCTATCGCGCCAAGACGGCTATCGCGCCAAGGCGGCTATCGCGCCAAGGCGGCCCAGTCGGGGCGCGAGCGGCTCGCCGAGGGCGCGGCCGGGTCCGGGGCGGGACTGAGCCCGGGGACGCGGCTGGGCTGCCCGCGGTAGGTGCCCGGCGCGATTCCGAACGTGCGCTTGAAGGCCTTGCCGAAGGAGAATTCGCTCCCGTAGCCGGCTCGCGTCGCGATCGCGGCGAGCGGCGCGTCGGTCGTATGCAGCAGGGCGGCGGCGTGCGCCAGGCGCGTGCGGGTGACGTAGCGCCTGGGTGACTCGCCGACGAGATCGCGGAAACGCGCGGAGAACGCTGATCGTGAGAGCGTGACCTCCGCCGCGAGGTCGCCGACGGTCCACGCGCGTTCGCGCTGGCGATGGATGAGCTCGACCGCGGCGGCGATCTGCGGGTCGCGCAGCGCGAGAGCGCCGGCGCCGTCGGAGAACCCGAGCCCGGCGAGCGCCGTGCGCAGCGCCTGGGTGAGGAGCGCATCGGCGAGTCGGCTGACGACCTCGTCCGCGCCCGGCGCGTCAGAGGCGGTCTCCGCGGTGAGCAGCGCCAGGGTCGCGGCCAGCCACGGGACGGGGCGCCCGGCGGTCCCGCGGATGTGCAGCACGGCCGGGAGGGCCCGCAGGATCGGGTGTGCGCCGCCTTCGAGCGCGAAACCGCCGCACAGCAGCCCAGTACGGGTACCACCGCCGCCGTGGTTCAGGCGGCGCCGCTCGCCCGGAGGCGCGGCGGCCAGGATGTCCTCCAGTTCGGTGGCGGGGGTGGCCGGGTCATCGCGCATCCAGTGCCTGGGCCCGGCCGGCAGGACGATGAGGTCTCCGGCCTCCAGCGCGAGCTGGGTTGGCTCGCCATCGACCTGGAGCCAGCCGCCGCCCGAGGTGACGACGTGGAAGGCCGGATTGCCGTGCGCCTGGACGCCGAAGCCCCACGGGGCGCTCAGCAGCGAGCGGCAGTAGACGGTGCTGCGGATCCTGATGACGCGCAGCACCTGGCTGATGGGATCAGCCGGGCTGAAATCGTTCAGCAGATCCAAGGGGCATTCGCCTTCGCGTCAGCGTAACCAGACGCGACGATACCGGCTCCCGCGCCGGGGCGGTGCCCGGGCCGGCGCCGGCGTGGCGATTGGGACAAAGATCGTGGACGCCCGGCCATTCCGGGTTGCGTGCCCGCGACCGTAGTTTCGTGGCGATACGACAACCAACCGCAGGAGGCAGCATGCCCGGCGCAGCGAACGTGGCGGAGGAGTTCTTCGACGCGTGGACGAGCAAGGACTACGAGCGGGCCCGCGCGCTCGTGCACGACGACGTCTCGTTCGTGGGCCCCATCGACAGCTTCGCCGACGCGGACTCCTACCTCGCCTCGCTGCAGCAACTCAGTCAGATCGTCACCGGCGCCGACAAGCGGAAGGTGTTCGTCGACGGCGACGACGTGTGCGTCATCTACGACCTCAAGACCGCGCCTGTCCCCAGGACGCCGACGTGCGAGTGGTACCGGGTCCGCGACGGGAAGGTGGCCTCGGTCGTGGTCATCTTCGACGCAAGGCCGTTCGCGGCGATGTTCGAAGGGCACGGCGACTAAACAACGACGGAGCCGCTGGCCACGGTGAGGGTGCGCACTAGCCACCGTGGCTTCCCGGGCGCTTTACCTCGGCGGCGGGCGGCGGATTCTGGCCGCGAAGAGGTCGCGGAGGCTCACCACGCCGCAGATCATCCGGCCTTCTACGACCGGGAGGTGGCGGAATCCGTTCAGGAGCATGATCTGGGCCGCGTCTTCGACGGACGTGTCTGGGCTGGCCGATTGCGGATCGGGGGTCATCCATGTCGACACCAGGGATGCTGAGAGGTCCTCACCGGACGCGGCGGCCCGCAGGACATCGCGCTCGGTGAGGATTCCGGCGACGAATGGTCCCTGCATGACGACGGCCGAGCCCACGTTCTCCTCCACCATGCACGCGGCCGCCGCGGCCACCACTGTGTCCGGCGTCGTCATTGCCACCCGCCTGTTCATGAGATCCCGGAGCACCCTCACGGCTGTCGTACCGGGGTATCGCAGGCCCTCAGTCACTGCCCCCCACCTCATCCAGTTCGGAGTCGCGGTGCGGAGTGCCCGGCCCGGCCAGCTCCTCGGAGAGCATCCTCCACAGCGAGCCGGCCCACGCCGACAGGCCGGGCCACTTCTTCCAGAAGACCTGGAGGGTCGTCTCGTCGAATTCGGCATGGGCACGCTGAGGGGTGATGGCATCCCTGATTTCCTCAAGACCTTGAATCAAGTCGAGGAACTGTCCGGCGTCATCATCCATGGAATCACCCTTCGCGCGAGTGTAAGCCGGCAGCCACTGCAAAGGCGAGAGCCGGCGTCCTGGGCAACCGTGTCGCCAGTCTGGCAGGTTCTTGCGCACAGGGGCCTGACCAGGCAATATGATGCGGTTTCTGGCCATTGGCCGCCGCTCCGAGGCGCCCACGCCGACCGCGTCCCCCCAGTCGTGCTGAGCGATCCTCAGCACGATCGGGCGGCCGCCGGTTTCCGCCGCGAGCACCTCCGGGGATGCGCGGCTGGTCGTTGCGGCCAAGGGTCGCTGTGGCTAAAGGTCACGGTTCCGGTGAGCCGTAGCCGCCGCCGCCGGGGGTTATCAGGACGAGCATGTCCCCCGGGCCGACCGGCTTGGAATCGCATCCCCGCATGCTGGTGGTCGACCCGTCCGGGTGCTCGATCCAGTGCCGCCCGAGCGCACCAGGTTCACCGCCTGCCATCCCGTAGGCCGGTACCCGCCGGTGGCCGCTCAGCATGGTCACCGTCATCGGTTCGAGGAAGCGGATGCGGCGGCGCCCGCCGTTGCCGCCGGGCCAGCGCCCGGCGCCACCGCTGCCCGGCTGGATCTCGTGGCTCTCCAGGCGCACCGGGTACCGCCACTCCAGCACCTCGGGGTCGGTGAGGCGCGAGTTGGTCATGTGGGTCTGCACGACGTCGGTTCCGGCGAAGCCGTCTCCGGCGCCGGACCCGCTCGCGACCGTCTCGTAGTACTGGTGCGTGTCGTTGCCGAAGGTCAGGTTGTTCATGGTTCCCGATCCCTCGGCCATCACCCCGAGCGCCGCGTATAGCGCCCCGGTGACGGCTTGCGAGGTTTCCACGTTGCCTGCCACCACGGCCGCCGGGTATTCGGGGGACAGCATCGAGCCGGGGGGGATGATCACATGCAGGGGCTTGAGGCATCCGGAGTTCAGTGGGATCTCGTCGTTGACGAGGGTCCGGAAGACATACAGCACCGCTGCCATCGCCACCGATGACGGCGCGTTGAAATTGTTCGGCAGCTGCGCCGACGTCCCGGTGAAATCGATCTCCGCGGTGCGGCTCGCCCGGTCCACCCGGATCGTCACCTTGATCACGGCGCCGTTGTCGAGCTCGTAGGTGTACGAGCCGTCCTGGAGGACGGAGATTACCCGGCGCACCGACTCCTCGGCGTTGTCCTGCACGTGGCCCATGTAGGCGCGGATCACGTCGAGGCCGTAGTGGTCGACCATGGCGTGCAGCTCCTGGACGCCCTTCTCGTTGGCGGCGATCTGAGCGCGCAGGTCCGCGATGTTGTCGGCCGGGTTGCGCGACGGATACGGCGCGTTGCGAAGCACCTCGGAGGTCTCCGCCTCCCGCAGCGCGCTCTTCTCGACCAGGAGCCAGTTGCGGATGAGGACACCCTCCTCCTCGATACGGGTGCTGAACGCCGGCATGGAGCCCGGGGTGATACCGCCGATCTCGGCGTGGTGGCCGCGGGAAGCCACGTAGAAGAGGATCTCGCTGTCGCCGGAGAACACCGGGGTGATGACGGTGATATCGGGCAGGTGGGTCCCGCCGTGGTAGGGGTCATTGAGCACGTAGACGTCACCCGGCTTCATCTCGCCGGCCCGGTCCTTGATGACTTCTTTGACGCTCTCGCCCATGGAGCCGAGGTGCACCGGGATGTGCGGGGCGTTGACGATGAGGTTGCCCTCAACGTCGAAGATCGCGCAGGAGAAGTCCAGGCGCTCCTTGACGTTGACCGAGTGCGCCGTGCTCTGCAGCCGGTAGCCCATCTGCTCCGCAATTGACATGAACAGGTTGTTGAAGATCTCCAGCCTGACCGGGTCGACTTCGGTGCTTATCACCTGCCGCTCCGGGGCGGCGCCGACGCGGTTCAGCAGCAGGTAGTCCAGGGTGTTCAGGGTCGCCTTCCAGCCGGGCTCGACGACCGTGGTGGCGTTGGCCTCGGCGATGATCGCCGGCCCCTCGACGGCGTCGCCGTGACGCAGTTCCTCGCGGCGGTACAGGTTCACCTCGGTCCAGGCACCGCCGGCGAAGACCCGCGCCCGGGCTGGCCGCACGGGCGGGCCAGGCACGGGCGGGCCAGGCACGGGCGGCTGCGGTGCCCGGCCTTCCGTCACGGGCTCGGAGGCGCCGATGAGTTCGACCGAGACGGCCTCCACCGTGATCGGCTTGTCTCGCATCAGGAAGGAGAAGCGCCGCTGGTAGCTTTCCTCGAAGGCCTTCGTCATGGCCTCGGGCGTCCCCGCCGGGACCAGGAGCGCCGTATCGGTGGCGTCATAGCGCAGGTGAACCCGGCGCACTGCGCGGATTCGCTCGGGGGCGACGCCCTGGCCGGTCAGCTCGGCCCGCGCTTCCGATTCCAGGCGGTCAAGCGCCTCTTCCAGCTCCGGCCCGAGCTGGCCGCTCAGCGGTGCCTCCACCGCCGACTCCCGCATCGCGGTGATGTCCGCCAGCCCGATGCCGTACGCCGAGAGCACCCCGGCGTAGGGATGGATCAGGATCCGCGTCATGCCCAGGGCATCGGCGACCGCGCAGGCGTGCTGGCCACCGGCCCCGCCGAAGGTCGCGAGCACGTATTCGGTCACGTCGTAGCCGCGCTGCACGGAGATTTTCTTGATCGCGTTCGTCATGTTCGCCACCGCGATCTCGAGGAAGCCGGCGGCCACTTCCTCGGGGCTTCGGCCATCACCGATCTCGGCGGCCATCGCGGCGAATTGATCGCGCACCGCATCCGCGTCGAGCGGCTGATCACCGCTGACGCCGAACACATGCGGGAAGTAGCCCGGCTGGATGCGGCCGAGCATGACGTTGGCATCGGTCACGGTGAGCGGGCCGCCGCGGCGGTAGGCGGCCGGCCCGGGATTCGCGCCCGCCGAGTCCGGGCCGACCCGGTAGCGCCCGCCGTCGAAATGCAGGATCGACCCGCCGCCGGCCGCGACGGTGTGGATGCTCAGCATGGGAGCCCGCATGCGAAAGCCGGCCACCTGGGTCTCGTATTGCCGTTCGTACTCGCCGGCGTAGTGCGAGACGTCGGTGGAGGTCCCCCCCATGTCGAAACCGATGACCCGGTTGAATCCGGCCGCTGTCGAGGTCCGGGCCATGCCGACGATGCCGCCTGCCGGGCCGGACAGTATCGAGTCCTTGCCCCGGAAGGTCCGGGCGTCGGTAAGCCCCCCGCTGGACTGCATGAACAGCAACTGCACACCGTTCAGCTCATCCGTCACCCGGTCCACATAGCGGTTGAGGATGGGGGAGAGATACGCGTCGGCGACAGTCGTGTCGCCCCGCGAGACCAGTTTCATCAGCGGGCTGGTCTCATGAGACTCCGACACCTGGGTGAAGCCGATCCGGCGGGCGATCCCCCCGATCCGCTGTTCGTGGGCGGGGAAGCGATAGCCGTGCAGGCACACGATCGCCACCGACCGGAAGCCGTTGTCGTAGGCCGCCCGCAGCGACCGGCCCACGTCCTGTTCGTCGAGGGGGATAAGTACCTCGCCGTGCGCCGCTACCCGCTCGCTGGCCTCGATCACCTGGGAGTACAGCAGTTCGGGCAGCACGATCTGCCGGTCGAACAGGCGCGGCCGGTTCTGGTATGCGATGCGCAGCGCGTCACGGAAGCCGCGGGTGATGACCAGCACGGTCGGCTCGCCCTTGCGCTCAAGCAGGGCGTTGGTCGCGACGGTGGTGCCCAGCCGGACAGCCTCGATCAGCGCGGTTGGGATCGGCTCGCCGTCGGCGACCCGGAGCAGGTGCCTGATCGCCGCCACGGCCGGGTCCGGGTAACGCCCCGGGTTCTCCGACAGCAGCTTGTGGGTGATGACGGTGCCATCCGGCCGCCGGGCCACCACGTCGGTGAACGTGCCGCCCCGATCGATCCAGAACTGCCAGCGCTGGTTCATGAACTGCTTACCGCCTTAACGACAGGGCCCTCCGCATCGTCGAGGTATACCGCGAGTTCCGCCCGTGCATCGTTCAGTCTTCCTTTGGCGATGTGATCGTGAATCGTGCGGTTGCGCGCCAGGAACGAGCCATGGAAGGCGGCCGGATCGGAAACAGCGAGAAAGCCCAGCCGAAGCTCGGTCATCAGCCGGCGGAAGACTTCCGAGATCCGAGCACTGTGGTGGGAATCGACTATCACCGCATGAAATTTCAGATTGGCCGTCCCGACCTCCACCCATAGTTCGTCCTTGGCCGCCGCCTCGGCCTGCACGACCATTGCGCCCAGTTCTGTGATATCAAGCTGATGCTGGCTCTCGATGGCCAGGTCGAGTGCGGAGAGCTCGAACATGCGGCGCAGTTTGTAGATGTCGCGGACATCGTCGGCGGTAAGCTCCCGCACGATTACGCCCTTGTGTGCCTCGTGGGTGAGCAAGTGCTCGCCGGTCAGCGTCCGGAATGCCTCCCGGACGGTGTTTCGCGAGACCTGGAGCGCCGCCGACAGCGCCGCTTCGGGCAGCGCCGTGCCCGGCGCGAACCTGCCCTCGAAGATGTTCTCCCTGATCACGTCGGCCGCTCGCTCCGAAGCGGTCGGCAGAGGCTGGAGGGACGGGAGGTCGGACATGTCCCCTCGCAGACCCGGCCCGAAGCTCTTGACCACCGCGCTCCTTTGCTGAACACTTGGTCTTGTTGAACAATCGACTGTAGGTCGTTGGAAGACCACAGTGAACCGCCGACTTCTGACTGCAAGGCAGTCTAGGTCACGTTCGCAGGCCGGCACCAGGCCAGGAGGACAGATCATGACCGCAGAGGCCGCCACGCGGGACGCCGCATCAGCCCACGATGCTCAGGCGACGGAGGAGGAGGCTGCGGCGACGCAGATCGTCACTGGCCTGGCGCAGGCCGCGCGCGACGCCGCGGGGTCCCTCTTCACGGCGCCGGACGATGCCTTAGACGAGTCGCTGAGAACCATGGCCCGCCGCTTGCGTGAAGCGGCGGCGCCGGTTCCGGGCAGACAACCTTGGCATCGGGTTCCGGTCTGCAGCACTGACGAATGCTCGCCCTGGTTGCGGCAGAAGCGGGTGACGGCGACCTGCCCGTGACGCGTCGGTCAGTCCCCGGTCGCGCCGTCGAGTCGTTCGCGCAGGAGATCCGCGTGGCCGTTGTGCCTTGCGTATTCCTCGATCATGTGGAGGTAGACCCAGCGCAAGTTCATGTCGACCTTTCGGCCCGAATGGAAGAAGGTCTCGTCCAGAGCCCGGCCCCTGGCGGCTTCCCGGGCAAGTTCAATCTCCCGCCCGAAGGTGGCGAAGTCCTGCTCCGCATCGGCTTCATCGACGTGATCGAACTCCCCGTCGGGATCAGCCTCGCTGGAGTAGAGGACGCCCACGTCCTCTCCCGCGACGCGGCGGCGAAACCACACGCGCTCGACGTCGGCCATGTGACGGACGAGCCCAAGCAGCGACAGGCTCGACGGGTCAGCCGTCCGTTGCCGGAGCTGTCCGGCAGTCAGGCCACTGCACTTGCTCAACAGCGTCTGGCGGTGAAAATCCAGCCACGCCTCCAGCATCTGCCGCTCACCGGCGATGTGAGGCGGGTCGTGACGGACGATCTGCGGCGCTCTCCACGGCATGCGCCCAGCATGCAGGTTCGTGACCTGATGACCAACTCGATTGGAACTTCGCCGTCGACTATCGGGCAGGGCCGCCTGTCCCATCGCTCCCGTCGGGGCTACGACAGTGCACCTGGCCGGGCTGTCAGTCTTGTGCAGGACCCGGTGGCCCTGCGGTCACGATGCTGCGGGCGTTTCTGCTTGTCACCGGCGACCCGGCGCGGGCGGGCGGGCCCGGGGATTGGGTCAGTCGGCGAGCAGGTGACGGAGGTAGGAGTCTGGCTCGGTCAGGAAACGGCGCCACGCGCTGACGAGGTGGAGTTCTTCCCACCGGGCGGCGCGGATGCCCCAGTCACCTAGTTCGAGGATGCTGGCGCCGGGGAGGGCGGCGACGATGGGTGAATGGGTGGCGACGACGGCCTGGGAGCCGGCCTGGGCGAGGTCATGGAGCAGGGCGACCAGGCCGAGGCAGGCGGTGAAGGACAGCGGGGCGTCGGGTTCGTCCATGAGGTAAAAGCCCGGCTTATTCACCCTGGTGCGCAGTATCTCCAGGAAGCCCTCTCCATGGCTGAGCTCATGGAACCGCTCCTGGTGCCGGCCGGGGTTGTCTTCCAGGTAGCTGTAGAGCGTGTGCATGGTGTCCGCGCGCAGGAAATAGGACCAGCGGGGCCGGACGGGTCCGCGCTCGACGATCAAGTACGCGCCCAGCCCTGGCTCGCTGTCCCTGGTCCGGAAGAGCTTCGCCATGGCTGACCCGCCCTGTGGGTTGAGGCCGCAGGCTTCCGCGAGTATCTCCACAACGGTGGACTTGCCGGAGCCGTTCTCGCCCACCAATACCGTCAGGCCGGGGGGCAACTCCAGGCCCTCGCACAGCATCTGTTCGACTGCCGGGACCGTCGCGGGCCATTTGGAGGTATCGACCGGAGCGCCCGGATCGTGGCGGATCAAGCGGATCGCGCGACCGTCCGCCTGCCATCCCGGACTGCCGCCACTGGCCACCCGTCAATCATGCCGCGCCGGCCTGGCAAGCCAGAAAGTCACCCTGCCAGCTAGCGGCCCTGCTGGGGCTCCAGGAGGCTAAGGATGTGCGTGGGGGTGGCCAGGGTGTGGTGGCAGATGGCCTCGACGAACGCGGCGGTGATCGGGTCCGGACGCACGCGGGTGTAGGCCGACAGCATGCGCCGCACCGGCGGATCGGGGCGCCGGAGCACGCCGTCGAAGGCCGGCGGGACGACATTGCCGGGCAAGAGGGTGATGCCCAGGCCCGCGCGAGCAAGGTTCAGCGCGGACGGGCCCTGTTCGGTGCGCACTGCGGCACGTGGCGCGAAGCCCGCGTCGCCGCAGGCGGCCTCCAGGACGTCGGCCAGGCCGCTCGGGGGAGTGAAGTGAACCCAGTTGTGGTCGGCCAGGTCGGCGAGGCTTACGCCCGACCCGGTACCCGGTAGCTGCACGTCGGGAGCTGCCGCGATGACGAACTCCTCGGCTCCGATTTCCCGCACCGGTCCGTCCCAGGCGGGCGGGGTGGGGCCGACGGCAACGTCGGCCTGCCCGGCCTCCATGGCGGCGATCAGGTCGTTGGTGTGCCGGAACTCCACGAGCCGTACCTGCACGTCCGGGTACTTGCGGCGCCAGGTCCGCAGCGCGGCCGGCAGCACGCCCACGCTGATCGAGTACAGCGTCCCGACGTGTAGTTCGCCGGCGTCGACGCCGGAGGCGCGCATCGCCGAGGTGGACGCCCGCTCGGCGTGCGCCAGGCTAGCCCGCGCGTGCGGTAGCGCGGTGCGGCCAGCGGGGGTCAGGCGCACCCCGCGGGGCAGGCGCTCGAGCAGCGGCCCGCGCAGCTGCCGCTCGAGCGTCTGGATCTGGTGCGAAAGCCCCGGCTGGCTGACATGCAGGCGGGCGGCGGCCGCGGTGAACGAGCCCTCGTCCACCACGGCGACGAAGTATTCGAGCTGGCGAAGAGATACTGACATGCACGCAGGTTATCGTTCTTAGAAGATCTATTTGTTGGACATATATCAGCGACGGCGGCAGGCTTTCTGCCATGACTTCTTCCCACGCCACGCACCCACCGGCGCAGTCCGGCCCAGACCCGTACGCCTACCTGCCCCAGGTGCCCTCGTTCCAGCTGACAAGCGGCTCGGTCACGAACGGACAGCCCCTGCCCCTCGAGCAGTTGTCGAAGATGTTCGGGGTGCCCGGCGGCCAGGACCTCTCGCCGCAGTTGTCGTGGTCGGGCTTTCCCGCCGAAACCGAGAGCTTCGTCGTCTCGATGTACGACCCGCAGGCACCGACCGGGAGCGGCTTTTGGCACTGGGTCGTGGCCGACATCCCGGCCAGCACCACCTCGTTGTCCGCCGGCGCCGGAGCGTCCGACGCTGCGCATCTTCCCAGCGGTGCATTCCAGCTTGCCGGGGATGCAGGCGCGCACCAGTACGTCGGCGGAGCGCCGCCGGCCGGCTCGGGAGTGCATGAATACTTCCTTACCGTCACTGCGCTTAACGTGGCCAAGACCGGACTCGACGAGAACGCGAGCGCGGCCTACCTCGGATTCACCATCGCCGGGCACACCCTCGCCCGCGCGACGCTGATCTGGCCGACGCCCGCTTCGGCCGCCTGACGGCCCGCGACGTCGGCCAACCCAGACCTTCCACAGCTAGATCTTCCATAGCTAGATCTTCCACAGCTAGGAGGTAAGACGGTGCGGAATCTGCGCATGCTGTGCCTGCACGGCTACCACGGCACCGGCGCGATCCTGCGCCGCCAGATGGCACCGCTGGCCGCCGCGATCCCCTCGAATGTCGAGCTCGTGTATGTCGACGCGCCCTCCCTGTCTTCGGGCGACTTCGGGTGGTGGCACGACGGGTTCCGCGGATGGGAGCGCACGCGTGACTGGGCCGTCGAGTTGCTGCGCACCGCGCCGCGCATCGACGGGATCTTCGGTTTCAGCCAGGGCGCCGCCCTGACCGGGCTGCTGGCCGCGCTGCGCGACAGCCGCCCCTCGCCGCTGCAGTTCGAGTTCGCCATCATGGTCGGCGGGTTCACCAGCACCATGCCGCAGCACGCCGAGCTGTTTCGGCACAAGCTCACGGTCCCCTCCGTCCACGTGACCGGCCGTGCCGACGTCAGCGTGCCCAGGCGCGACTCGCTGCTGCTCGCCGACCGGTTCGCGGACCCGCTGGTCATCGAGCACCCCGGCGGCCACGTCATTCCCGCCGGCAGCGCCGTGACCGCGCCGATCGCCGACTTCCTAGCCGGGTTCTCCGGCCGCGTGAAGGCCGCCTCGGCGCTCGATGGGTCCCGGAGCGGCCGGTGAACGAGGGGAGCACAGAACCGGCCGGCCCCTGACTGTGGGCGGGTCAGGGGTCGGCCGGGATGGAGCGGAACGCTAGCCGACGGTTGTCTCGACCAGGGTTGCGGTGGGGGTTGTGCCCCCGGTGGAGAATCCAACCGCCCGCAAGGGCCCGCCCGGAGCGGTCTGGGCGAGGGAGTTCAGCACGTTGGAACCGGGTCCCGGGTTGGCGCTGGGCACGATCTGCCAGGTGGTTCCGTTCCAGTGCTCGGCGAGGGTCTGGTTGACCGAGAAGTTCTGCAGGGTGCTGCCCACGGCCCAGACGTCGGTGCCGCCGATGGCGCTGACGCTGCTGAGGACGTCCTGGGCGTTGTTCGCCGTGACGGACGGGCTGGGAACGAGGGTCCAGGCGGTCCCGTTCCAATGCTCGGTGACGGTCTGGTTCAGGTTCTGCTCGCCAACCGCCCACGCATCGGTGCTGCTGATCACCGCGACGGAGTTCAGGCTGCTGTCGTAGCCGCTCACCGGCTGCGGGACCTGGCTCCACGCGGTGCCGTCCCAGTGCTCGATGACGGGGGTGGGGTGTCGGCCGACCCGGCCCACCGCCCACACGTCGCTGGGTGAGGCGGCGGCGACGCCGGTCAGGAAACCGGAGCCCGTAGCCGCGATCGGCGCGCCTGGGACGACGCTCCAGGCCGTCCCGTTCCAGTGCTCGATCAGCGGCACGAAACCCACGCCGGCGGCCGACAGGGAATGGCCGACGGCCCACACGTCGCTGGCCGACACGGCCGTGACCGCATCCAGCTCACCCCCGGCCGGCTCGTTCGCAGGTGACGGCACGACAGACCAGGCCAGCGCGCTGTTCCTGTGCTCGATCAGGCTGTGATTCGCGTCAGACCCGACGGCCCAGGCGCTGGTAGTGGTAGCCGTCACCGCGTGCAGCCGGGTGTCGTCGCCCGAAGGCGCCGGGATCTTGACCACCGCCCATGTCCGGCCATTCCACTGCTCCGCAAAGGCGTGGAAAAGCGTCTGCCCACTGAGGCGGTAGAACCCGACCGCCAGGTCGTTGGTGGCGCCGAGATCGGCAACCCCGTCCAGTTCGTTGTAATCCGAGCCTGTCACGTTGGAACTGGCCTGAGCCTGAAACCCCGTGACCGCCTGCGCTGTCGCGCTGATCCCCAGCAGGCCGGCGACCGCGAATGAGGTGATCCCCACGAATTTCTTCATACCTTCGACACGATCCGCCGTAGCACGTGGTTCACGTACGCACAACGCGCCGGTCCTGTCTGGCGTCTTCATGACGACAGGTGTCTTCACCACATGCGACGGACGCTGGGGAGCGGATATGAAAGCGGATATGAATCAGCACATGTGGCAGCTGGCTGCGGGAATTCTTGCATCGCTGTTGCTCGGAGCGTGTGCGAGCACTAGCGGCACCAGGAGCGGCGCGGGAGGGGCCGACCCCGTGGCGCCAGCCAACGGCACGCCAGCCTTAGCCTCGTCCTCAGCGTCGCTGGGCGGAAACACGCCACCGGCTGCCGCCCGCCGAGCCCGCCCGCCGTGCCAGCCCCGGGCCCTGGATCTCGGATACGGTCCGGCGCTGTCGCCGATGACCGGCGAGCACGGCGACTTCTATGCACTGATCAACCGCGGCGCGCGGGCGTGCACGCTCGCCGGGTATCTGGCCATCAGGCTGTACGACGCGAACGGCGCGCCGCTGCCGTTCCGCTACCGCCACGGCCACAGCCCATACGTCACCGCCGCCGCCCCGGTCACGGTGACATTGCGGCCGGGCGCATCAGCCTGGGTCCTGGTGGCGAAGTACCGCTGCGACATCGGAACCGACCGGAACGCGAGGAGCATCCGCATCACGGTGCCGGGTGCCCAGCACGCCGTATTGACCGGACGGGCATCGTCTCGCGACGTCGGCGTGTCCGCCCTGTCCTACTGCCGGGGCGGCACCAACGATCCCGGGCAGACGGTCGCGGTATCCCCGGTCGAGCCGACGCTCCAGGCAGCCATCCGCGGCTGACACGCCAGTATCCACGGCTGACGCGCCATCTGACCGCCGCATCGTGCGGCCTCGCCGACCGGCTGGATGCCTACGCCACTCTCGCATTCGTTCTGGGGCGGACCGCTCGGATCACCGGGGTGGTTACGGTCACCAACTTGCCGAGCCGTCCCGCGCCGGTGCTGGCCCGCACCGTGACCTCATTGTCCGCGCTGTCCGGAGGCCGGGTCGTGCTCGGGATCGGTGCGGGCGGCCTGTGGGACGAGATCGTCAAGCTGGGAGTGCGGCGTTTGGACGGCGGCAGCGCCGTACGTGCCGTCGAGGAGGCGATCACGCTGGTCAGAGCGCTATCCGGAGGCGGAGATCCGGTGACCTTCGACGGGGATTTCTATCAGGTGTCAGGCCTCGCGCCCGCCGCGGTGCCGGTGCCACCGATCTGGACCGGTGCGGGCGGGCCACAGTCGTTGTCCGTCACGGGAAGGCTGGCTGACGGATGGGTTCCCGGTCGCGCCTCCGACTGGCTCAGCCCGCTATTTCGCCAGTCACGCCCCCTCATCGACGAGGCCGCGGTGGCCGCGGGAAGGGATCCCGTGACCATCGCGACCATCTACAACTTCGGCGGCCGCATCACACCTGCCGCGCTCTCTCCCACACGCGACGGCGACGGCCGCTGGATTGGTGGCTCCGTCCAGCAATGGATTGACGAGCTAACGGCCGCGGTCCTCGAACACCATGCAACCGGCTTTATTTACCGAACGACAGACGACACCCCGGCCGACATCGCATTGCGGCGCTGGGCCCAAGAGATCGTCCCAGCGGTGCGCCAGGCGGTCGCAAAGGCCTGAGATCTCACCGCTCCACTCTGGGCCGCACACGTCCGTTCAGTCAGCACATGGACAGCCGCAGATGAATTGAACAGCCGCAGATGAATTGATCTGTCTGGCACTCTGATCAGACGGTTACCCACTCGGTGATGAAGTGGTCGTCACCAAGCCTGCAGTCCAGGCGCAGCGGCCCCGCCGGGGGCGGCGGGAATGTGAAGCAGCCGATGTCGTCGGCCTGCGTCGTCGCTTGCGGGCCGTCGGCGGTGACCAAGGTGACCTGGCCGGGCCGCGGGGGAGTCAGCTGGCCGACGATCCCGGCTTCGTCGATCTCGATTTCCACGCTCAGCCGCTCGCCGTGGAACGCCAGTGTACGTGGCCCGCCCGGCCCGCTGCCGCGCACCAGCGCATCAGCGGTCAGCCCGAAACCGGCGTCGAGACTCAGCAACTCCAGGTCGTCATCCACCGTCCGCCAGGTGAACGCGGCCTGGGCCGCACGGATGACGCTCTCATCCACTGGCGATTCCTGCAACGCGGCGCGTAGCTCATGCAGGAGTTCGTCGTCATTCCACGTCGGCGAGCTCAAGCCGATCACCTCCTGTCACCCCGTCGGAGATAGGAGCTGATGCGAGGTATGCCCGCACCGAACTGGTCTCCCGCAGCCTGTCGAGGCTCCGCCGCAGAGTGGGGCCGATGCTCCCGATCCGCATCCCGGTCAGCTGGCTGATCTCGTGATAGGACGTCGGGGGGTCGGCCGCCCGCAGCTGCAGGAGCCACTGATCCCGCGCGGGCAGCTCGCGCAGCCCGTCACGCAACGCCTGGCGGAGCTCGGCCCGCAGGATGTCAGCGTCGAGATCTGCGATCGCGGGGTGTTGCATCGCGCCGTCGGTCTGCGGGTCCACGGGCAGGACCCGCTGTGCCCGCCGCACCTGACGGCTGCATTCATGCTGAGTGGTTCTCGCCAGCCATCCCGGCAGGGCCTCCGGCTCGCGCAGGTTGGCCAGGTGCTCGACGAGACGCAGCCAGACCGTCTGGCTGACATCCTGAGCGTCCGCTGCGGGGAGCCGGTAGCTCCGGGTCACGGCCATCACGAGGGGCGAGAAGCGGCGCACCAGCTCATTCCACGCAGCCCCATCGCCGCTCGCGGCCGCCAGCACGAGCCGGCTGACCTCGGATACCTCCGCCATGGGCACCATTCTCCTCCCCAACGGCGAGTCCGGCGCGGCGAGATCCCACTCGTCTCGCCTACTAATGCAGAGCACGGCTTGGCGCCGGTGATACGCCGGAAGGCAACCGGGCACGCTCAGATACCCGGGAGGATCTTCAGTGCAGGCCGAACCCCTCCTTGCGCTCAGGACGCACTCTGGAACCGCACGGGCTCCCAGGGAGAGGAACTTCAGGCGCCGAGAGCCACGAAGGAGTGCGCGGTCGCTGCTGCCAGCGGGTCGCCGCTGGTCGCCTTGCGCGCGGTCAGCAGCGCCTCTGGCAGTGTCGCACCTCCTAGAAGAGCGTCGTGTAGAGCCAGCATGAGGGGCACTGCGGCCCGGTCATTGACGGGCACGACACTGGCCACAATTCCGGCCGCACCGAGCGGGACCAGGCTGCTGACGAGGCCTAGGAGCTCGTCGGCGCCCACTGTCGCAGCGACTCCGGAGTCGCAGCTGGACAGGACCAACCGGTGTGGCGCCCGGGTCAGGCGCTCGAAGTCGTGCACGGTGAGCGGTCCGTCGTCGAGCTGCAGTGACGAGAACAGAGGGTTGTCAGTCCGGAACGTGCCGTGGGCGGCGATGTGCGCGAGCCCTGCGCCGTCCAACGCGCTGAGCACCTTCTCAGCCGTCGCGCTGCCCTGACCGAGCATCGCGGCTTCGGGATAGCGAGAGCGCAGCTGCAGGACCTCCGCGCCCCCCGTGGTCAGCCCTGGCCCGACAACGAGGGCGACACGTCGCCTGGCGGGAGGCTTCTTGCGACGGGCCCGCATCCATGTCGACGCGGATGGCGCCACGCTGACGACGCGGTCTTGCAGCGATGGCATGAGGGTCCACGGCACCGCCTGAAGCCGGCCTGGCGGTATGACGACGACTGGGCCGTCCCCAAGGTCCGTTGCGGCGGAGCCGAGCAGTGATGCCTCCAGGCTTGTGCCTCGGTAAGCCAATATCAGCTCGTTGCCGGGTCGCGGAGGGCCGTAGGCGATGCGGCGCAACGTGAACCGACTCATCCGGACCTCCTGTTCGGGAATGCTGCCCACAGTGTGCAGACACACCCGACGATCCGCGACGATGATCACGTGAAGCACGTGATCGACCTCAACGAGCTCGATCAGCCTGGTCGCGCCGAGCTCGTCGAACAGCGCGTCGAGGTCGAACTTTCCCGCCTCCTGCATGCGGCTGCCTGGCGACCGGCGAGTGCGGGCCTGCACAGTCGTTTCGAGTCGTCGCCGCTCACGCTCGAGGGCGTTCCGGCGACCGGCGGCCAGCTCACCCGTCTCGAGTCGTCGCCGCTCACGCTCGGGGGCGTTCCGGCGACCGGCGGCCAGCTCACTCGTCTGGAGGAGCCGGGTCACGCTGCGCAGCGCTGACAGCTCGGCCGCGAGCTCTCGGTCGTGCCGGGTCGGCGTGCTCCGGGAGGCCAGAGCGGTCGCTCGCCATCGCTCGCTCCAGAACAGCAGCCGGTGAACGTCGCCACGCCTAAGCGCATCGCGCTGGGCGAGCGTGGCCAGCTCGGCACCGTGCGCCGTGCCGTACGCGCGCAACTCGGTGGCCCCGAGCGTCATCTGGTGCTCCTCGAGGGCATCGAGCCCGCGCACGCAGGCGCCGAGCGTGGCCCGGGTGTCGCCTCGCGCCTCGGCCTGCAGCGCCCGGGCGAGCCAGGCCACACTGCGGGTCAGCGGGGGCCTGCGGCGGCGCGACTTCGCGGCGCGCTCGAGGTGCTGGTCTGCTTCGATCGCTCTGCCTGCGCTCAGGGCGAGGCGGCCGGCCAGCAGGTGGGCCCGCAGGGCCTCGCCGGCCCGGCACACCTCGAGACGGGCGGCGACCTGTGCGGCGGAGCGAAGCAGGCTGGCGGACGGCTCACCGACTGCGTACCTGGCTTCGGCGATGACGAGGTCAGTGCGCGCCTCCCAGACAGCCCGTCCCTGGGTCCGAAATAGCCGGCGCGCTCGACGTGCCCGTTCGCTGGCGTGAGCCGGTTGGCCTGCGGCCAGGGCGGCGGTGGCGGCTGTGAAGAGCAACTCCGCCCTCTTGTACGCGATCCCTCCCCCTGGAGGTATCCGGCTGAGCGCGGTGTCGGTCTCTCGCGCCGCTTCTCCTGCCAGCCCAGCGGCCAGCAGCGCCGAGCAGCGGTCGATGGCGAGGTCGGGGTTGGTCTCGCCCAGCGCGTCGTAGCGGCTCCCGGCTTCGTCGAAGTAGGTAAGCGCTTGGGGAAGGTCGCCGCGGCTCAGCGCGGCCAGTCCGCGGTTATGCCGGGCCTTGGCGTACTCAAGTTCCTGCCCGCTGGTTGCGAGCAGTTCCTCGGCACGGGCGAAGTCTGCGCCCGCGCGCCCGGGGAGGCCGAGCCCGAGGAAGACCTCGGCTCGATGGGTCAGTGACCGTGCCTCCCACACCGTGTCGCCCGCCCGGCGGAGGTAAGGCAGAGCGCGGCACAGGTCCTCGTGCGCCTCGTGAAAGCGGCCCATGTGCAAGAGGACGTTGGCGCGCCGCATCAGCACTCGTCCGGCCGCACCGCCGCGTGAGGCCTCCACGGCCCGGTCCAGAACAGCCAGTCCCTGCTGGGTGCGGCCCGTCCACGCAAGCGTGGCCCCCAAGGTCGCCTGCACGTCGACCTCACGCTCGGGCCGGCCTGACGCGCGGGCCAGCCTCGCCCCCTTCCTCAGCTCGACGATCGCTCCTGGGAGGTCCCCGTGGTCGCGCAGGACGATCCCGATCGCCTGGTGAGCCAGTGAGGCGTCGTACGCGCCGGGCCGGCCGGCCAGCACGGACCGCGCCGCGCGCAGGGCGTCCCTAGGCCTGGACACAGCGAGCGGCAGGAGCTGGGCCGGGTCGAACAGCCGGTTTTCCGTGCCAGGATCTCCCGACGTCATGCAAATGATGGTAAACACTTCACCAAGCCAATTAAATGTGAGATGAGGCCGAGCATGTCGATTCGTGACGAAGGGCGCGACGGGCCGCGAAGCAGTCTCGACGCGCAGATCAGCCTGATCTTGTCCGGCATCACCGATGTCCAGGAGGGCCTGGAAGGCGCGGCGGCCTGGCCGCCCGATTGGGCCGAGCAAGGTGATGTTGACTACCTCTATCGACAACGCACCCTTCTTGTTCGTGACGCCGACGCTGAGCGAGTCCAGGCAATCGTGCCGAGCTTGCCAGTGGAACACGCCAACAACCTGCGCGGCCTGACCCGTCTCGAGTTCACCGGTGAAGAAACCCGGAGCATGGAGGAGGTCTGCACCGCCGTGGACCGGGTGGTCGGCGAGGGGGTGGCCACACCCGACCACATCCTCTACCTGTGCACCACCACCTGCTGTCCGGCCACGGAGCCGGAGGAGGTCCGGGCTGACCCGCCGCCCGACCCGGGTGTGTCCACGGAGCCGTGCGACGGCGACGGTGTCCTCGTGGCCGTTCTGGATAGCGGCTGGCTGCGGGACGCAGCAACGCAGCACTACTGGCTGGCCGGCGTCGATGGCCAGGACGAGAACCCGATCGGCGGCAGCCCACCTCGCATCCTTCCCTATGCGGGCCACGGGACCTTCGTGGCCGGCGTCGCGCGGACCATGGCGCCCAGGGCCGACGTGCGGGTGGGCAGGACGTTCGAAAAAGTGGGCGCAGGCTACGAGTCTGACCTGGTCAAGCAGGTATCCGACGCGCTCAAAGGAGGCGCGGAGGTCATCTCGCTCGACTTCGGCAGCAACACCAGGAAGGACATCGCTTCGCTGGGTTTCGACATCGTCGGAGAGCAACTGCGAAACTACCCCGGCGTCGTGCTGGTGGCAGCCGCGGGGAACGACGCGTCGAGGCGCAAGTTCTGGCCCGCGGCTTTCCCCTGGGCGGTGGGCGTGGGCGCGCTCAGCGCTAACTGGCGCAGCAGGGCGTACTTCAGCAACTACGGGCCGTGGGTAGATGTATTCGCGCCGGGAGAGGGACTGGTCAACGCCTTTGCGACCGGGCCATACCTGTGCACTGAGCCACCGCACGTTGGCGAGCAGCGGAACTTCGACGGCATGGCTCGCTGGAGCGGAACATCCTTCTCGACGCCGCTCGTCGCCGGGCTTGTCGCGGCGCGCATGTCGGAGACTGGCGAGAACGGCACCCAGGCCGCGGAGGCGTTGCTGGCCCGAGCTCGCGCTCAAGCCATCCGTGGTGTGGGACCCGTGATCTTCCCGGGGCAGGCTTGTGACGACCGAGATGACCGCTGCCCGCACCACCACTGTCACGAACGCTCAACCCACTGCTGCCGACGGTGACATCGTCCTGCCGCCTGGCTGCACGGATAACACTCTCATCCACCGGCAACTCCCGCAGCGCGGCGCGTAGCTCGTGCAGCAGTTCGTCGTCACCCCAAAACGGCATCGAATTCACCAATTCTTCTCATATGATGATAAGACGCCGGTATCGCGTTCCCGATCGGCCGGGAAGTGGCGCGAACCGCCTCTTGACTAGGACAGAGCCGCCAGGCGACCTGTTAATACGCTCGCCGTCGGACCCCGGCGTTCGACGAGATCCGTGAAGGCCTCACGGCCCTGTGCGTTGTCCACGCCGGACTCCGGGACCGGGCACGCAGAGTGGCCTGGCCCGCGAGCCTCGCATACAGACGCACCGAGCAGGTCACCATCGAGCAGGCTTCGCGGGCATGCTCGTTAAGTAAATATTGGAGCCTTTATTTGACGGAATGCGTGAGGCTTGTATGCATCGCACCGGCTGCAGGCGGAACCTGCTGGGCACGGTGAGCGGTGACGTGGACGAGATCGCCAAGGCTGCGGTGGCGGCACAGCGGCCTGTCGTACGGCTCGTGGCGGTGGCCGTAGATCGTCACCTCGGCTTCAAGGCGGTACAGCCCGGGAGGCAGCGGCTGGCCGCCCAGGTTCAGGCAGATCGCCTCGTCTATCGTGGCGACTCCGCTGGCTGTGGCGACGGGATAGCGGGCGTTGTCGCTAACGGAACGAGCAGCGACCTCAGCGATGAAGTCGACAGGGCCAGCGTCGGCACGGTCGAAAGGGGCGACCTGTAGGGCCATGCGAACCGTCGTCGGCTGGCCGGCGAGCCTGAAGGTGCCGTGGGTACCTTTCTCGGCTGGACCCGGCCCGTCGACATGGATGGGCGACGCCTCCGGGGCCTGCGGTTCGGTCGGCCGGGCGGCCGGGGTGTCGAGCGCCGCCTTGCTGCGGATGACGGCGATGAGGTGCTGTTCATCCCATCCGGGCCAGCTGTCTTCGGCATCGGTCTGGTAGTGGCGGGCCTTGGTGCGCCGGACAGTGTTGTCGGCGTCGATAAGTAGCTCGACATGGAAGGTGGCGTAGGTCTGATGGCCCTCGGGATCGGTCTGATGGCCCTCGGGATCGGTCTGATGGCCCTCGGGATCGGTCTGATGGCCCTCGGGATCGGTCTGATGGCCCTCGGGATCGATGGGGACATCGCTGGCCAGCCGCCGCGCTTGACCGATCCAGTCCTGACCGGCGATTCTCTCCGGGGACACGTGGACCACCGCGCCGAGCCGTTCTTGGGTGAAGGAGGCCAGGTCCCGATATCTGCTCACCCCAGCCTCGGCGAGACGGGTGGCCAGAGCAGGGCCGATGCCGGCGATCTTCTGCATATCGTCGGCCGCTGGCTGCGGCGAGCCAGGCTCAGGATCGCGACTCTTGCGCATGGGGTGCCTCCAGTGTCGGCTGTGTTGTTGGCGATTGGGTGGAGCCTGTGGCCGGGCGGCTCAGGACAAGCACACCGCCGACGTCACGGCCGAGGGCCGTGCCCGTGGCTGCGGCGCCCGGCCGTGCTGCCGGATGAACGGGTTAGGGCGCGTCTCGTAGATCTTCAGCCTGCTGCGCGTCCGCCGGAGGGCGCCTCGCGGCGTTGTCGTCGTCGCCAATAGCTCCGCTATTGGCTCCTCCTCCGCCTTGCGAGCCATCCCTCCGGACGGCCGCTCGCGACGGCCAAGATCTACGAGACGCGCCCCTAGTTTGTCTCCTTGACGGTCGGCGTGACTTTCACCGGGCTGGACTGGGCGTAGCCCACGTTTTCGGTGAGCTGCTGGTCGAGGGGTGGTGGCGTCGTCGCGCCCTGGGGTGAATGGTTGATGGTCACGACGAACTGGTAGACGCCGAGCGACACGCTGTTGCCGGGCTGATTGAACGTCGCTGTGTAGTCCTTCTGGCATCCGACGACGGGGATGTTCACGGTCGCCCCGATCTGACCGTGGGTCGTCCCGACTCCGTCGATGTCGTCGATATACAGGGTGACCTGCCAGGTCCCGCCGAGGCTGCAGAGCCCCGCGCCGGTCACCTGCCAGTCGACCTTGACCGCATAGGGGTCGTCCTCCTCAAGAAGAAGCGTCGCCTCGTTGTTCTCCGTCGGGTCCAGCACCGTGAGCCCCGTGATCGTGCCGTCGAGGATGCCCGGGATGCCGAAGTCGGTTGCGTAGGTCTGGAAAGAGGTCTGGAAGGGTTGCGCCATCGGATTGGTCCTTTCTTGACTGACGGTTGACGCTCACTGTTCCGTCCCGCCGTTAAGCAGCGTCGTTCACGCGCTTAATTAGCCAAACGATTGAATTAAGCCGGTGTCGCCATCGGAACCTGGGCCGGCTCACACCTCTGACCTGCGCCTGATGCGGGCGGCGAGCTCGGTTGTCGTCGGGGCCGGCGGCAGGTGGAGTTCGGCCTGCAGCGTGGCGACGAAGGAGTGGTATTGACGGAGAGCGAGCTGGGGCTGGCCGAGGCGGCTGTGGCAGCGCATGAGCAGGCGCTGAGTGTCCTCCCGGCAGTTGTCGCAGGCCAGCAGCTTCCGGCACACGTCGGCGCAGCCGCTGTAGTCGCCGGCGTCGAATCGGAGGCGGCCGAGCTGGTCGAGGCAGTCAAGATAGGCGAGCCTCAGGTGTTCACGGGTGACGTGTGCCCACTGCTCGTACGGGTCATCGGCGAGGAACTCGCCCTGGTAGAGCCCGATCGCGGCCTCGAAGCCCGCCTGTGCCGCAGCCGGGTCATCGCTGGTCAGGTACTGGCGGGCTGACTTCAGCCGGTCCTCGAAGGCATCGACGTCGACCCAGATGTCCAGAGCGGGCTCGACGAAGTAGCTGCCGTCCTGGTAGATCACGACCGCGTGATCCCCGGCCGCGGCGCGCAGAGACTGGCGGAGCCCGTGGATGGCGACGTTGAGGCTGTTGCGGGCGGCATCGGGCTCGGCATCGGGCCAGAACACGTTCATCAGGCTCTCGCGCCGGACCCTGCTGTGACGGTGGACGACGAGGTACTCAAACACCGCGCGGCCCCGGCCCGACACCCATTTCCCGACCGGGCGCTCACCGAACACCACCTGTAGCTCGCCGAGCAGGTGGACGGTCACGGCGCGCGGCGTGTCGATCGCGGGATCGATCGTGGGAGGGGCAGGCGCTGACAGCCCGGCTGACTCGGATGCGGATCCTGGCGCCCGCTGGAGCGCGGACGCTGGCGCCGGTACGGACGGATGAGGTGAACCTGAGGAACGGCCTGTCTTGCCTGACCAGCGGTCGCTCTTGCCTGCCCGGCGGCCGCCTGGCTTGAGGTACCACCACCGCCGTGTGGGCTGTCCGGCCACGGGCTCTTCCGGCCGGCGCTGGATCGCCGACGTTCGGCTGGCCAGGTCCTGACCGAGCCGGGTCACGCTTGGCCAGCATCCCCCGGCCGCTAGGTCACCGGCAACGCCTGCCGCGGTGTCGGCGGCCCGGCCGAGCTCGCCCGCTTCCAGGTAGAGATCAACGGCACGATCTGTGACTCCGTGTCCAGCCAGGTGATCAGCGAGGAGGGTCAACGACGCCGGGTCGAGTGCGGCGGCAACCCCGATGGACCGTAGCGGTGCCCGCCATGCCGGGACGACCTGCTTCCAGCCCTCGGTGAGATCCAGCCACCAGTTCTCGTCCCACCGCACCGAACTGTGCCCCAGGGCGGTGCCCATACTCGGGTGCCAGACACCGAGCCTGAGAGCTCCGGCGAGGGCGATCCGGGTGTCCTCGCTGGTGCGGACCAGCATGCTCCGGCCCAGCTTCGTGAGCAGTTCGGCACCGCTCGCCGCGGCCGCGACGGCCGCATCGAAGGCCTCGCATCCGGTCACCGCGCTGGCGGAGAGGGTGGCGCGCAAGGCGCCAGCCGCGCCGCCGGTGATGGCGACTATCCGACTGAGAACCGCGTGCGACAGGCTTACGTGGAGCGTCTCGGCGACGAGCGCGGCGGCGCTGGGATCCAGCCGCAGCTGTCGCGGCCCGAGGATCAGGCCGTCCGGAGCCAGGCGCCGCTGGTCCCACTCCGTGCCGCTGATGAGCAGGATGTCCAGATTTTCCCGCAGGGCCGGCACGAGGACCGACCCGAGCAGGTCGAGCGTTGCCGCGCTTTCCCGGTCGAGGTGCTCGGCGCCTTCCATGACGACAACCGCTGGCTGCTCCGTCACCGCCCCCAGCGTGGCGCTCAGCAGCCGGTAGGCCTGTCCCCAGTCGCCTCGGCGGCCTTGCCGGGCAGCGGCCTCGGCGATCCCGGCCGAGGCGGCCGCGTCGAGCCGGCCGAGAGCACCAAGCAGCGTTAGCAGCAGCGCTCCCGGATCACCGTCGGCGGCTCCGAGACGGATCCAGACGACCGCCGCGTAACGCTCCTGGACCATCGCGGCGACATTGTCGAGCATCAGGGCGTCACACGGTGCGGCGAGCGCGGCCAGGCGGGTCCCGCTCATGGCCCCGAGAGCGGGCCAGGCGGGCAGTGGCTGCCCGGGACGCGGAACGGCGTAGCGGCCCGCCAACCTCCTCAAGCCGCCAGGTCCCATCGCAGTCGAACCCCCTGATGAGAAGACACGCAAGCCCGCGTCCTGATACGTACCGGTTCTGCGTTGGGCGCGTTGTAACGTAGCGAATTGGCACGTTCAAGCGATCCCTGGATTCGTCAGGAGCCCAGCGGGTGACGACTCTCTACGAGCACGCCGGCGGAAGATGAGGCCCTGCATCGCCTCGAAGAATTGTTCTACACCAAGGTGCTCAATGATCCCGTGCTGCGCCCCTTGTTTCATCAGCGCCAGCCTCATCACGTCGAGCACTTGACCTGGTTCACCGCTGAGTCGTTCGGCGGCCCTGACCGCTTCACTCACGAGCTGGGGTTCGAGTACCTGATCAAGGCGCATCGTCACCTCAATATCACCGACGAGCAGCGGGACCGGTTCGTAGCGCTCTACTTGGAGGCGCTCGACGAGGCCGGCTTGCCGGACGACGAGCCGTTTCGCGAGGCGGTGCGATCCCACGTCGAGTTTGGCTCTGGCGTCGCACAGCAGAACTCCCACGCCGAAACCGACGACCAGCTGCATCCGTTGCGCGAGGTGCCGCGGTGGCAATGGCCGGGGGACTGACGCCCAGGTCAACCGGCCAGGAATAGTCTCGGCTCGCCTGCGTAGGCGAGGTATAGGCGGTCGCGGCACTGATGGCGCTATTCCGGACGGGCGGGCGGCGGCCGAGCGGCAGCCGCCACGTGGCCGCAGGCCGGTGGCCGCAGTCGCCTGGCCGGCCAGGCTTGACGTCCTATACCTTGAGTAACTAGTGGTGATGTGTCACTTACCGGGACGCTGCGACCTGAGATGATGCTCTCTCAGCGAAGATGCTCTCCCAGCCAAGAGACGAGCATGTTCCCGGTTCACGCGGCGCGCCTGGTGTCGGCGACGGGCGGACCAGCCGATGGAGGGGGTTCCAGTGCCGTACATGGCGGAAATCAGCCGTACCAACCCGTCCTGTTTCATCTTCCTCGTCGATCAGTCAGCTTCCATGGTTGATCCGATCGGCGGCGAAGCCCGCGTGAGCAAAGCGGACGTGGTCGCTGACGCCCTGAACCGCTTGCTACGGGAACTCGCCATCCGGTGCGCGAAGGAGGAGGGCGTGCGTGACTACTTCTACGTCGCCGTTGTCGGCTATGGCGGCCGATCCGCGCAGGGCGCATTTGGCGGGGCCCTACAGGGCCAGGATCTCGTCCCGATCAGCCAGGTAGCCGAGCACCCCCTGCGCGTCGATCAGCGCACCAAGTTGACGCCGGATGGAGCAGGCGGGGTGATTGAGCTAAAGACCGACTTCCCGGTCTGGGTGGAGGCGCAAGCGAACGGGGCCACGCCGATGTGCCAGGCTCTCATGCGCGCGAGGGATCTGCTTTCGGCCTGGATCGTAGAGCATCCGCGCGGCTTCCCGCCAATCGTGCTCAACCTCACCGACGGCGAGGCCAACGACGGCGATCCGCTGGATGCCGCTCAGCGGTTGACGCAACTGCGGACCGACGACGGGACAGTGCTTTTGTTCAACCTCCACATATCTGACGCTGGCGGCTCGCCCATCACTTTTCCAGCCGATACGTCAAAGTTGCCGAACGTCTATGCGCGGAGCCTCTTCGAAATGTCCAGCGAGCTGCCGCCGCACATGCGTTCATACGCGGCTAACAATCACTATGAGGTAACCGAGGGTAGCCGGGGCTTCGTCTACAACTCCGACATGGTGTCCCTCGTGCAATTCCTCGACATCGGTACCCGCGCCCTAGCGTTGCGATAGTCACATGAGGGCGAGCGTCATCGCCTACTGGGCACCCAAGGAAGGAAGCTCAGCCGCCGAATACGAGGACGCCTGGCGGGTCCTGCCCGGTACTGGCGATGAGGTCCCGGGTGACTGGGTCGGTGTCGCTGTCGCTGATGGCGCTACAGAGAGCCTGCTCGCCCGGCAATGGGCAACCATGATGGCAGGCGAGTTCGTGGCGGCATCCGTGGCAGCTCGCGATGCTTATTTATTTGCCGAAACGGCTGTCGCCTTGTCAGCCCGATGGCCGGGTGTCGTGGACTCCTACGTGGCGCAGCGCGAGGACGTCGGCCGGCCCCTTCGCTGGTATGAACGGCCCGGCATTGCGAAAGGCGCCTTCGCGACACTTCTCGCGCTACAGGTGGACGTTGACAGTGAGCTTGCGGCCAGGCATGGCCTTCAGACCGATCCTGGCCTCCTGCCGGTCATAGGAAGCTGGCACTCCGCCGCGCTCGGCGACACCTGCCTCTTCCACGTGCGTGGCGGGCGGCTCCAGGTTGCCTACCCGCTGGGCGAAAGCGCCGACTTCGGCACCAGCCCGGCCCTCCTGGGCAGCTGCGATGCCGATCCGGACGTGATCGTGGCTCATGTGCGGTTCGCCGAGGGGTCCGTCGCCGAAGGTGACGACTTCTTCGTGTGCACCGACGCCCTGGCGGCATGGTTCCTGGCCCGCGCTGAGGAAGGCGGCAGTCCGTGGGAAACGCTCAGGGACCTCACCGCCGCCGGCTTCCCAGAATGGGTTTCCCTGGCCAGGCAGACCGGAGAACTACGGAACGACGACGTGACGCTGGTACACGTCGATATTTGGTGACCAGGCATGGCCACGGCGCAAAGGTTCCCCACCGGTGGCGAGTACCAGGAGGCGGTGCAGCATCCCGACCGCTGCTTCTCAGATCCTGACCTCCGGTCGGCCACGTTTGAGCGGGGATTCCTGGGACTGCCGAAATTGATCTCTGGTAACTTCGCATCCGTTTTTCCCATGACAACGATTTCCGGTCACCGGTATGCGGTGAAATGCTTTACCCGCGAGGTACCGCATCAGCTGCAGCGATACATGATAATCGGCCGGCGCCTGAAGGAACTGAGGCCGTGGTGGGCGACCGATTTCCAGTTCCTCCCGGACGGGATCCAGGTAGACTCTGGGCGAGACACCGGGCGCTATCCGATTCTGCGGATGGACTGGGTAAGCGGACTCACGCTCACCCGCTGGATAGATAAGAACATCGGCAAGCCCGTGGCCCTGGGCCGCCTGGCCCAAAGTTTCGACGAGCTGATCAACGATCTAGCGGCTTCTGGCATTGCTCACGGAGATCTGCAGGATGGGAATTTGCTGGTCGCCGATAATGGCAGGCTGCATCTCGTCGACTATGACGGCATGTACGTTTCCGGCCTCGATGGTCTGCCCGCAGGTGAGGTGGGCCATCCCGACTACCAGCCGCCAGGCCGCTCGCAGGCTGACTACGGTCCGGCGATGGATCGCTTCTCCGCCTGGCTGATCTCCCTTTCCCTGAAAATGCTGGCCGCCGATCCTGCGCTGTGGGATGCCGGCCATGACGAGTACCTACTTCTCAACCGGAGTGACCTCGCTGACGTGAGGTCTTCGCCGCGTTTGTCGACGCTTGCGTCCCACCGGAACGCGGAGGTCCGGAGCCTCGCAGCGATGGCGCGAGATATCCTCGCGCTGCCCTTGACCTCGATGCCCGCACCCGCGGTCGCTTCGCGGCCCGCTCACTCCGGTCAGGCTGCTGCGCGGACGCCTGCCGCAGGCGGGATTCCGGGCTGGATGAGAAGCCACATCCCCGAGCCTGCCAGCACGCCGGACCGGTCTGGCCCGGCAACAACTCCTGCTGAACAGGCTCAGCCGCAGCAAGCCGACTCATCGGCACGATCGCGTGCCTGGCTCGTGCGGCTGCTGGCTGCGCTGCCCCTGGTCGCCGCCGCCGGCTGCGTCTGGAGCCTGTCTGCCGGAGTGGCGGGAACCACCGCCGCGATTGCCCTCGTGACAATGATCATGTGGGCGGTGTACCGGCGTGATCCTGTCATTCGAGCGTTTACCGAGTTGCGGCGCGCTCACTCGCAGGCCGCGTCGGGTGTCAGGCGGGCGGCCGCAGAGATTGCGGGCGTGCAGAAGCACAGTGCCAGAGTCGAACGCACGGCGCGACGACTGGCGGGCCAGCACACAAAGAAGCGGGCAGCGGTCCAGGCCGCCTTCGACCGCAAGCTTCGGCGGGTTGCGCGCCGGCAAGAGCCTATCGACCGCCAGCTAGCCCGGTTGAAAAGCAGCAAGCAGCGCGAGATCGGCCAGCGCCTGATAAAGCTTCAGCAGGACTACGTGAAAGCCTGGCTTTCCCGGGTTGCCATCGACGCCTACCAGATACCGGGCGTGGGCATGCAGCTCGTCGCAAGGCTCAGCGCCGCAGGCATACGAGCGGCCGCCGACTTCTCAGGCATTAGGTACTCACAGGGGGGAGGAGCTGGGATTGTGTATTTCCGCCTGGCCTCGGGCAGGTTGGTTCACGTGCCTGGCATCGGCGAAGTGAAGGCACGTCGAATCGACCAATGGCGGCAAGATCAAGCCGCACGCGCCGCCCGGCGGCAGCCTTCTGCTCTTCCCGCGGCCGACTTGCGTGTCATCGATGCACAGTTCGCGTCGCAGGAACGGCAACTGCAGGACGAGCGCACGCGCGTGACGCAGCAAATCGCCGACCAGGTCACTGCGATCAAACAAGAACTTGCTGCCGCGCTGGCCGCGGCAGACACGAAACAACGGACCGAGCAGATCCCGATCGACCGGCGCAGGACGGAGATGGCCGTCGAGCTCGGTCACGCTCATTCGGGCCGCCATGCCGCCCAGCAGGAACTTCGTGACTGGGATAACCGGCTGGCCGCGGCCAGGCGGCCCTCGTTCGGGCGTTTCGTGGCTACGGCTCTCAGAGGATGAGACGCGGATCTGAGAACGGATGGTTGGGTCGCCCGGAGGGTGACGTCCGTGGCCGGCCTGATGATAATGATCAAGCCGCCTGGCGCCGTGCGCTGCGGCCTGCGGTGAGCCGAGGCGGACGCGCGGGCCATGCGGCTGTTTTGGCGCCTGCCGAGGGCGTGGTCACGGAATGTAGTAGCAGCCCGGTAACGAATCATCTTGTTTTACTGAATCACCCCCGATTCTGTGCTCTAATGCCTGCCGGAGGGGATGCCCACCATTCGGGCATGTGGGGGTCAACGGCATGAGCGAGGACAATCGGGCCGTACTACCGTGCCGGATTCTGCGTGCCGACGGTCTGCGCGCTGACGGTCTGCGTGCCGACGGTCTGCGCGCTGACGGTCTGCGCGCTGACGGTCTGCGCGCCAGTCCCAGGAAGACAGCCCCCCGCCGCCGCACACGCTTCCGCGCTCACGGGCGTGGCACGCAGTCCGGGTCGCTTCGCGCCCCGGTCCCGTCGGCCTATGAGCGCGCACTGCTCCGTCCCTGGGCTGGGGAATTGGATACCTGAGAAATGAGGCTGTCATGAGACTTGCCAACCACCCGCTGCTGAGCCGGCTGCTGGCCGGGCTGGCACTGTCGGCCGGGCTGGCAGGCGTGCTGACGTCGGCTGCGTCGGCCGCCACCGCCAAGCCGATGCCAGGCATGGACGGCTGGATGCGGCTCGCCCACCTGTCCCCGAACACCCCCGCGGTCGACGTTTACCTGTACTCCTTCAGCAGCCCGCACGCGACGCTGGTTCTGCACCATGTCGCGTACGGGACGGTGTCGCCCTACACGAAAGTGGCCGCGGGCGCGTATACGGTCGCCATGCGCGGGGCAGGGGCATCATCCACTGCGCCGCCCGTACTATCCACCACGGTCGATGTGATGGCTGGCGCCGCGTACACGGTGGCCGGCATGGGACCGGCGAACGGGGTGAAGCTCAAGGTCTTGCCGGACCGGCTGACTACACCCATGGGCAAGATACTCGTCCGGGTGATCCAGGCATCGATGCGGCAGAACCTGGTGACCGTCACCGCCGGCCCAGAAGTGCTGGCGAGCAAGCTGGGCTTTGGGAAGCTGACCAGCTACCAGGTGGCGAATCCGGGCACGTGGACCTTCCGCGCCGTCGGTGGCAGCGAGCACGCCTCGCGGACGATCAAGCTGATCCCTGACTGCATTCACACGATCGTCATCCTGGACGGCCCGGGCCAGCTGAAGATCGATGACCTTCTCGACTCGGCAGGCAGCATGGTCATGCCGACCGGTGGCGTGGCCACCGGGCTGGGTGGCACGGCCCCCCGCCCGGCCTCTCCGGCGCCGTGGCTGGTGACCATGGGTGCCGGGGCTCTGCTTGCCGTGGCAGGCGGGTTCGCGATCCGGCGAGTCCGGAACAGGCCAGTGCACGCGCGGTGAGATGACCAGACCCAGCGAGCGGACACCTGACATCCCTGGCCGCGGAGTTAGCAGGTCGCTTCCGTGGCTGGACCGGCGCCCCTGGCTCCGCTGCTTCTCCGCCGATTGCGACGTTGCACGTCGAACTCAGCTTCCCTGAGAGCTCTATGCCACGCTGACTCGAAGTAGCCTCTGTCGCTCCTGCCCTCGCGCTGCTCGATCCACGCGATTGACTCAGCATCGACAACCTTCTCCGTCTTCAATCGCAAGGTCTTCTCCCCACCCCACGGTTCGTTCGCTTAGTGTGCCCCGACCGAGGCCAGTAAGTCAGTACTTACGGTTACTTGAGGACTGCTCTGTACCGGAATTCGCACTGCCGTTTTGCTACCCTTAGCGGCCAGCGCCAGTCCAACGCCGAGCAAGTTCGCGAGCGTCTTCATGATCTCCAGGTCCGGCTGGCCCAGCGAATCTGCTTGCGGGGCGTCGAGGGTCAGAACGCCGTATGGGGACTCACCTGCCATTACCGCCGTGGCGATGATTGTCTGGTAGCTCCTGCGGCTCGGGAACTTCACCGGCAGTTCGGCAGCGTCGACGTTCGGTATAAGCACGGCCTCGCGCTCACCAAGCAGGCGGAACATGTACTGGCCGACCGGGTCCTCCGGAATGTTGGCGAAGACAGTGCGTGCCGCATCTTGCTGTCCCTCATAGCCGGCGTAGCTGACACACTCCATGAGACCTTCGTTGACAGCGAAGAAAATACTCCTTCGGCTCTCTGCGGGATGCCGGTGTTCAATCGCAGCGGACACAATCGCTTGCGTCAGGCTTCCGAGCAGCGGAGCCACCTGCGTGCCCGATGACGACGCGATTTTCCCCAGGCAGTACAACACGGGCGAAAGGCCCGCCCGCAACGCGAAGATGAGACGGGCCTCCGCGTTGATCTGGACCTTAGTAGTCTGCTGCTCAGCTTCTTGCTTGCTGCGCAGGGCGCGCTCACGCCCCTCGACTGCGTGTTCACGCGCACCCACTTCTGCCCGAAGGGCCTTATTTGCGATTATCCTGTTGGCAGCGGTGATTATGGCTGGAATGGCCACGCATACTACACCCAGGAGGATGTTACGTACATGATCCTTTCCTCCCTCGCCTGCGAAGACTCCGAAAACGAAAGCGCCAACGGTTCCAAGAAGCGCCAGTCCGACTAGGGCGAAGGTCTTGGCCCTGTTTGTCCGCGATGCCATCCGGGTGCTTCCCTTCCGGCAGCCGCAAGGAGCTGGTGACTCGTTCTCGTCGGACACCTTGGTCAAAACGTTACCGCATATTTGGAAAGATCGTTTCGGTGGTTTTCCGTTATCCGGTAAAACGAGCCGGAATCTCGCGATCATCTTTGCCTGAGTGGGCAATGCGGAGTTTCTGGGTGGCTCAGATAGAATGCCCTTCATTGTTATAGGCGAGGATAAAACGGCCGATCCGGGCAGCAACAAGCCAAGCCGTCGGCGATGCTGGCAGGCTCACCCGGCCACCCCGGGCCGGTACCCGTGAACCTGGGTTCAGCCAGTGCATCCCGCGATCGAGCCGGGAGGCTCGCAGTTGTCGGGCTTGTTACCGAGCACGGGAGAATTAGTCAGCATGACGGTGGCGTTGGCGTCGCCGTAGATGCCGCCGCCCCCGCTGGCTGCCGTGTTGCGGCCGGTCCGGGTGTCTGCCGCATCCACCTCCCCCTGGGTGTATATGCCACCCCCGTATACGCCGGCGTGGTTGCCGGAAATCGTGCTGCCAGTGAGAGACGCGATTGTGAAGCTGCCCGCATTGAAGATGCCGCCGCCGTCTCCGCTGGCGTTGTTGCCGGAAATCGTGCTGTTCGTGAAATAGGTGATGGCGCTTTGGGAGTTGTAGATGCCTCCGCCATCTGCTGCGCGGTTCCCCGAGATCTCAGTGCCGGTTATGTGCGACTCCACCGCGGAGGGGGCGTAGATGCCGCCGCCCCGGCCGCCGGCGCGGTTACTGGAGATTTTGCTGCTATCGAGGAACAGGCCGGACCCGGAGGCGGCGTAGATGCCGCCACCGTCCCCGGTGGCGCCGTTGCCGCGGACCACGACGTGTGACAAGCCTGCACCGGTGGCTTCGCTGAGCCACATGGCGCCGCCAGATCCTGCCTTGTTCCGGTAGAACTTGGAGCCGGTCACATCGATGCCGGTGCTGAAGTCGTAGATGGCGCCGCCGGCACCCGTGGCCGTGTTGCCGATGAAGGTGCAGTCGGTCACCTGACTGGCCAGCGCGCTGTGGTTGTAGATGGCGCCTCCGTCGGCGGCCGCGTTGCTAATGAACGTGGCGCCGATCACGATGGCAAAGGCGGTGCCACTGGCCGAGATGGCGCCTCCGTCGGCGGCCCTGTTCCCGGCGAACGTGCCGCTGTTTACCGTGAGCTTGGCAAAACCATTCACGGAGATCGCGCCGTTGCCGTGGCGGAAGTTCAGCCTGCTGACGGCGAGTGTCCCGGAATCCACCGTGATGATGGTGAAACCCGGAAGGCCCGGGGCATAACTGCGTTCCAGGGTAGCCCAGTTGCCCAGGATGGTCAGATCCTGGCTGACCACGGGCAGGCTTCGTACCAGGTGGTACGTGCACCTGGGTGCCAGGCTCAGCATTTCGCCGCTGCTCGCGTGGCTCATATCGTCGGTCAGCGCACTGACGCTGCACGGCACCTGAACGGCAGCAGACGCGGCCTGTGCCATTTGCGCCGGCCCCAGGCCCGCGGTCATTACGGCGCCGACCGCAGCCGTGCCCGCCGCTGTTCTCGCCAGTTTTCCACGCATATACCCATACCCCCGTATGCGGTAACGACTGTATGGCTGCCCCGCCCACGCGGTACCCATAAGCGGGCAGGCCGGGCGGATAGCACTTTCCACAGGATAAGGAAAACACACCTGGCCCAGCGAGGTGACGGCGCGGCCAGTCATATCAATACCACGGGCCGTACCGTAGCACGCAACAGTCGGGCCGGATAAATCGCAATCGTATAGGAAAGCCACTGGGCTGGCCTGGCCCGCGAGATCCACGGTGTCGCCAGTTAATAACCTGGCAGATATGCGGCGAGTTGCCTCCGCGGCGCTTCTTCGAGAGCAGTAAAGCGCGCCTGTTCCTCTTCATTAGGCGGCCTGCTGCCTGAGGGCAGGCGCCATCCGGCGCGCCCGGCGTCAGCGCTGTGGCGCTGGCGGCCGTTGCTCTTCGGCGAGGATCTCGTTGCACAGCTCGATGCACTCCGCGCAGATGTACACCCCCGGCCCGGCGATGAGCCGCAGTTCGCTGCTCCGCTGCTTGCCGCAGAAGGAGCAGGCGCCCTCGGCCGCCTTGCCCCGCTTGCGGCGGCGCCGCTCGCCGATGCCGGTGTAGCCGGCGAGTTCCTTCTTGATGGCTGGGATGCTGACGCCGAGATGGCTGAGCACCCGCCGCGCCCGGGATCCGGGATCGAGGGCGAGCACGCACAGCAGGTGCTCGGTGCCGACATAGCAATGACCAGCCTGCCGGGCCAGCGCCGCGGCTCGCCGGAGCGCCTCGCGGGCCTCGGCCGAGCCCGGCGGCGGCTGGCCGCCCGGCTGGTCACCTGGCTGGCCGCCGCCGGGGAACAGCTCTCGCGCGGCGGCCCGGGCGGCGTCGGCCCGGATACCCATCTTCTCCAGGACCGCGGCGGCCACCCCTTCATGAAACAGCCCGAGCAGCTGGTGATGGGTGCCCACCTCGGCGGCCCCGTCGGCGCGGGCCTCCTCCCCGGCGGCCTGCAGGCAGGCCAGCAGCCGCGGCCGCCACTCCAGGTCATCGGCGACCCCAGGCCGCTGCGCGAAGCGCTGCCGGGCCGCCTGCTTGGACACCCCGATCCGCTGGCCGATCTCGGTCCAGGAGCACCCCGCGTGGCGGGCTTCATCCACGAACTGGCCGATCAGGTC